>Ga0101944_10000317_pt1 | contig 148483 bp, 107 predicted proteins | sample DewCreD2012metaG_FD_75245 | JGI IMG/M metagenome (GOLD analysis project Ga0101944, IMG submission 75245) | Hot spring sediment bacterial and archeal communities from British Columbia, Canada, to study Microbial Dark Matter (Phase II) - Dewar... ...
AGGCGCGCCAAATCCAAGTCCACATCGCCGCGAGGGGCTAGCGCCATGGGCACGATTTGCATGTATAGGCAAACTTCATTTTTCTCCACGAGAGAAACGTCGAAAGGCGGGGACAACCGCGCGCGTGCGCGGAGCATGTGTGTTGCCAAAGCCATGGGTGCTGTGGGCCGTTCGTGGAGTCAGTTCGGAGTCCAAACGTGAAATTCGCCGCCGTGGCGTCCAAATGGCGTCCAAATCACGTGCCGCTAAGTCTTTTGTTTCTCGTGTCGATGCTCGTAAGTGATTGACTCCAGAACGATGGCATGGAAGAGGTCGTGGGTTCGACTCCCACCAGGTCCACCAAACCTCTTGAACCCTGAGCACAACCGTTGAAGAATTCCCAGGCGCCTGGTTTCTGCCTACGCGGACCCGCCGCCAAGCATAATCCCCGACGCGCCAAAATTGCGCGCAGCCTCCTCGGGCGTATCCGCGTCTGCCCAGCTTGATTCCAGACCCTCTGGAATCTCCGGCGCGACCACGCCGGGCGATCCCAATAGCTCACACATGGCCTCCGCCGCTTGATCCTCTCCATCAGCCGTTCCAGCAGATTGCTCGACTTCAAATGCTTGTGGTGCTGCCGGGGCAGCCGGTAAAAGCTCAACGTCTCTTCAATGTTCTCCTCCACCCACAGGCACAGCTTCGGATAGCGCGAGCCCCACCTGGCCAGCCAAGCCGCCAGGCTTGCCACGCCGACAGCCGTGCCGGTGGTTGGCAGCTCAGGCTTTCCCATCCCCCGCTGTGCGCCCCGCCCATGAGTCCCCCTGAAGCGGCCCGGTCGGCACCACCGCCGGGATTCTGCTCGCAGCGTCCAGCAGTACCTTTTCGATCGCGCGGGCGATGAACTTATTTTGAGAATCCTAAGCTGCAAGTCTAAATCTCTCATACACAGCCGACCGGGTCCGCACTGGCGCAACGAGAGTCGGCCAAGCCCGGCCTAGAACATGCCACTGGCGCTCCCGCCCCTCGCGCAGCAACATCTTGAAGGAGACATGGCAGCCGGCCGCGTTGCCGGCCGTTTGATGCCGCGGCAGCGCAGGGAACCAACGAGCAGCGCCGCTTGCAGCCTTCTGCACAGAATAGGGGCGCTCCTGCCTTTGAGAATTCAAAACCGGAAGCTTAAGTTTCCAACGGTTTCTGAGCCTTTGAGGGAATCCTCCGCGCGCCCCCGCAGCGAGCTTATTTCCTCGCCGCTAGGTACTGTTTGCGGAGATAGTCCATCTGGCACAGTTCGCCGGTATCCCTGTCCCGATAGAGCCAGAACGTCCAACCGTTGGTCTGCGGGTAGGGCCGGTCAGGCGGGCTGCCGATCACGGTCTTGCGCGCGACAGCAGCGGCCGTCGAAAGGGAATCATACTGCCGGCCGGCGAACTCGACCTTTCCGTTCGGCTGAACGACCGCCACGAGTTGAACCCCCTTGTAGTTCCGCTCGAGTTCGAGCGGAGGCCGAACGAGTCCGGCGGCGATCAGGTCCGCCAAGGTGACCGCGGCAGCAGCTCTCCTTGTTTCCCAAGCCTTCTTGCCTGCCTCGCGTGGCGAACTCGCGACCTTCTCCTTCGGGGCTTGCTCCGCGCGGGGCTCGGGCATGGTCACAGCCGCGGGAAAATCGACCTGGATCCTGGCGCGTTTCAAGGAAGCGCGGATCTCGGCTGGGGAGAGTTCGCCGGCTCTTTTCCGAATGGCGTTCACCAATTTGCTGTCCTGTTCGGCCAGCAGGCTCGCGAGGGCTTGGTGGACTCTTCTGTCCACGAAATGGCGTTTCCACAATTCGTCGAGCAGGCTCCCGCGCATTTGTTGCTTGGACAACAGCAGCAGCGTGGCGGTCAGGTATTCCACCTCTGTTTCGGAAATCCGCACGCTCCGGAACAGCTTCTCCTCCACGGCGACCGGAGCGTGAGCATTGTAGATGCGGTACTCATCGCCGTTAGTCAGGACGCACCACTGAACGCCGGCCGCCGTCGCATAGGAGAGGTTCTGTGTAACCCAGCGGTGGTCGGCGAGATCCTTCTCCAGCGATTTCGCTTCGATGAAGAGACACTCCGTGCGGTTCATGAAGAGAGCGTAGTCGACGGGGTTGTCCTGCGGCTTGCGGCGGTACTCGCGGCGCACCTCGTCAATCTCATGGAGATCCCAGCCCAGCGCGGACAGCAGCGGGTCGATCAGTGTGGCCTTGGTGTTTTCTTCCCCAAGGGTCTCCTTCCGCTCGCGGATCTGCTGGATGCGTTTCCGTAATACTTCGATGGCATCGGCGACCGTGCTCGGCGGAGTTGCCATTTCTCAGCCTCCCTTCTGCGCCGCAGCTAGGGCGATAAACGCTGGCACAACTTCGAATGCAAAGCGATTATTCTACCGCCGTTAATCACAGACGGAGATCCCGGTTGCCGAGGCGGCTTTCCCATCCAGGCACATGGAGATCCACCCCGCGTGCGGGTGTTTGGCTCCGGCGTGCGGGGAAACCGGAGGCTTCGGGGCAACGCCGGCGGGGTGGGCGTGTGGGTAATGGTGAGTCGTAGCGGAGCCGGAGCCGACACTCCGGCGGGGAGCCGGCTCAACTGCATAAGTTGGGTTAGTTGCCACGCCCAGCGGACAGACGAACCGTTGCCGGCCGAAGACAAAAAGTTTACAGATAATAAGACATTTTTCTATTGATCAGAGTACCCGGCGGCTGTAAGATTTCGGTACGGAGCTGCCCGTCGTGGACGGGCTCTGTCGACCGGTCTGTCAGCCGGAAGGGAGAGCGTCCGATACCGGCCAGCTGCCCAAGGAGGGTTTTATGTCCTTGCATAGACGCAAACTCGCCGCAGCGGCCGCCGCAGCGTCGATTTGCATGGCTGCGACGTTCGTTCCCAACGAAATCCAGCAACCTGGAACTCAGCAAAACGAGGTCCGAAATCTGGAGACTCCCGACAAGTGCGACAACTGTCACGGCGGCTACAACGCCGCTGTCGAGCCGGCATTCAACTGGCGCGGCAGCATGATGGCGAATGCCTCGCGGGATCCTCTCTTCTGGGCCACCTTGGCCGTCGTCGAGCAAGACTTTGACGGCGCCGGAGACCTCTGCATCCGCTGTCACAGCACCTCGGGTTGGTATGGAGGTCGCTCGGTGCCCACCGACGGCTCCGCGCTGACCGCCTCGGACGCCGATGGCGTCGAGTGCGACGCCTGCCACAAGATGACCAACCCAGATAACTCGGAATACCGCGGCGTGATGGTGGCGCCGTTCATCGCCAATGACCGCAAGACGCCCGCGACGGGCTACTACGGCAGCGGGATGCTCTCGCTGTGGGGCGGCAACGAGAAGTTCGGCCCCTACTTCGATGCCTCGGCCCGGCACCAGTCGCTGCCCAGCCGCTTCCACCGCACCGCCGAGTTCTGCGGCTCCTGCCACGACGTTTCCAACCCCGCCGTCGGGGACTTGGCTCACAACAACGGCAAACAGCCGAGCGCCGATGGGGTGATCGCCAGCGGGAGTTTGGGCGCGCCGCTCACGGCTAAGGCGGCGTTCAATAACTTCCCCTACCAATACGGAATCGTCGAGCGGACGTTCAGCGAGTTCAAGTCCGGCTTGCTCGGTTCCACACCGGTGAGCGCCTACGGCTCGCTTCCGCAGGAACTTCGGGCGGGGGCCGTCCGGGCGGCATACGAGGCGGCACGCGGCAACTACGCCGACGGCACGCCCCGTTACTTCACCTGCCAGACCTGCCACATGCGCGCCGTCACCGGCCAAGGCTGTAACAAGGCCGGCGCCCCCGTGCGGTCCGACCTTCCGCTCCACGACATGACCGGAGGCAACTACTGGACGCCGGAGGCGATCCTCTGGCAGAACGCCGGCGGTCTGCTGCGGCTGGGCGGCGGCCTGACCTCCGTCCAGGTGGAGGCCATCCGGGCCGGGCAGGCTCGGGCGCGCCAGCAGTTGAACTGGGCTGCTTCCCTCCAGGTACTGCCCGACAACAAAGTGAAAGTCGTCAACCTCACCGGGCACAAACTCATCACTGGTTACCCGGAGGGCCGCCGGATGTGGCTCAACATCCGCTGGTATAACAGCGCGGGCGCATTGGTGCGGGAGGACGGAAAGTACGACTGGTTGGACGTCACGCTGCCCGGCTCCCCGCCGCGTCCGCTGAGAGTGAAAAGCATCGTGGACCTCAACGATCCCAACACGCGGATCTATGAGGCGCACTACGCCATGACCAAGCAGTGGGCTTCTCAGCTCATATCGCTCGGCTACCCGCGTTCGCTTGCGCTCGCTTACGACCGCATCACCGGCGAGGTGAGGCTAACGCTCGGCCAGCTCGCCGACGGCTCAGCCGAACATGTGGACACATTCCACTTCGCGCTCAACAATCACGTCTCCAAAGACAATCGCATCCCGCCTTATGGGATGAAATACGAGGAAGCGCGCAAGCGGAACACACTTCCGGTGCCGGCAACTCTGTACCTCCAGTCAGATGGCGCCTACCGCTATTGGGATGAGGTGCCGCTCAATCCACCGGCGGGCGCCGCCTACGCCGAAATCCGCCTGCTCTACCAGCCCACGAGTTGGGAGTATATCCAGTTCCTATATCTGGCCAACACTCGCCAGAATCCTTTCCTGGCCAACGAAGGCGAGAATCTGCTTCAGGCCTGGCTGAACACCGGCATGGCGGAGCCGCACGTGATGGCCTCGGTAACCTGGGGCTCGCCGCCGGCGCCTGTCTGTTCCGCCCCCGGAGCTCCGGGCAGCCTGGCGGCAACCGGCGAGCGGCGCGCCGTCAACCTCAGTTGGACCGCCGCCATCCCGCCGCCGAACGGCGGCTACCGCATTTATTACGCGCAAGCCGGCAAGTTGCAATTCCGCGCCGCAGTGAGCGCCGCGACGCTTTCTTATCGCGACACGGGCTTGTCCAAAGGCACACAGTACTGTTACGTGGTGAGAGCCTGGAACGACTGCAACGCCAACGGGGCGTTCGACGCCGGGGCCGATCTGGAGGGCCCGCTCAGCCCGCAAGCCTGCGCCGTGGCACAGTGATGGGAACTTGACCGTCAGCTTTGCCGTTGCGTTTATGGCAACGGGCGCAGTGCCTGCACGGCTGGGTTTTGGCGGCAAACCCGGCTGCGTGCCGTCCGGAGCCTGAAGCTGGCTTGGCGGATGCGTGTCCCCGCCGCCTGACTTCGCGTGAAACAGAGCGAGGCGCGGACCGGCTCTTGCTGGGTTTGGACCCAAAACGAGGCTCGCGAAGGGAGGTGCCGGCGGTAAGTCTTTGAGAGGTTTGGTCGGGCCGCGGGGATTTGAACCCCGGACCTCTTGCACCCCAAGCAAGCGCGCTAGCCAGGCTGCGCCACGGCCCGATTCTCCTTCAGTTTACCCCGCCGCGTGGTCACCGCGCCATACCCTTCCCTTTCAATCCTTCCCTGCCCGCCCGCGACAGGATTCCGGCGTTGACGTGTTCGCGGCCTCCCCGCAGCATGGCCCCCCCGCCCGCAGTGCAACAAACCGCCAGTCGTGCCACATCGGCAGTCCGGGCGGCGGCCGGCTTCTGAGGCGTTTCCCTGCCCTGCTGTGCAGAGGCATTCTGGCGTGGGGCAGGCGCTTTTTGTGGGGCAGGCATTCTTGCCTGCGGCCGACATTCCTGTCGGCCTGGGCGCACTTCACCCACCGCCCTCTTGCTTCCCGTTGTGCGCTTCTCGTGGGCTGCTCCGTTGTATGGCTGTTTGTGTTTGAGGCCATCGCTTTCGACTGCGCTGCCGAGGCCCCTTTCGCGCAACCCTGTACCCGGATTCCATCGGCATAGGCGAGTCTGCAGCCCACCCCGCTAGGCGGAACCACACGGCTACTGCCCGCTTCAAAGCATCCGCTTCACAGATGTGCCGAACGGGATTCCTCGCGCGGAATCGCTTATGGGAAGCCCTGCTGCAACCGCTCGCAGGCAGCGGCCTTAGCGCATCGCCGGCGAGGAAGCGCTATAGGGAGCAGGCGGCCGGCGGAAGGGCCTCGCGCCCCTCATCCGCCGCATCGCTTCTGCGGCCAGCACTTGCGACCGCCGCGCGCTCCAGATGTCGAACGAATCGCCCAGCGTCCGGTCAAACTTGCCCGTCGTGAGGTTCTCTTTGAGCGAGATCCACCGCCCCCGCGTCACGCGCACCTGCTTGCCGCCGGCGAGCACATTGACTTCCCCCTCGATCACCCGCAGGTTCCCCGTGGCGCTGTCCAGCCGGAATATCGCGCGCTTGGAAATCGTGGCTTTGCAGTCCCTCCAGAGGATCTGTACGGACCCCCGCCTGGGCATCTCCTGCGCCTCCAGAATCATCGAGCCGGACAGAAGCTCGTAGCGCGGCTCCGTCAACGAATCCGACAACAACCGCACCGAGCTGCGCTCGCGGATCCGGAGGAACACTTCGGGAGCGGCCAGAACCTCGGCGCGCCCGCCGGCGGTCCGGAGCACGTCATAAGGTTCCATTTGCGCGAAGCGGTTCGGGGTCCTCTCCAAAAGCTCTTCGTTGAGAAAGACGCTTCGCTCGAAGTACTGGATCAAGCCCGAGCGGGCCGAGATCACCTGTTGCGCACGGCCCTGGGGCAGGCAGACTCCTGCCAGGCAGAACAGCCACCACCTCCGGGTCCAAGACTTCATGCCATCCCCACCGCCATTTTGGCGCTTCGCGCCAGCCCGGTCAAATCCGCCGCTCGCGTTACCGCCGCAACAGACATTGGCATCCGAATCTTCGAGTTGTGACAAATGTCACGCGGCGCTCCCTGCTAGAATCCAAGTGAGGGGACTAAATCGATGCCAAAAGGACGTGTGGCCATCGTCGCCGAGCGCTGCAAAGGATGCGGCTTCTGCGTCGAGTTTTGCCCGACCAAAGTGCTGGCCTTATCGCCGGCGTATAATTCAAAAGGCTATCATCCTCCGCATGTGGTGGCGGCCGAGAAATGCAGCGGCTGCGACCTGTGTGGAATGTACTGCCCGGACTTTGCCGTCCACGGCTGGAAGATCGCTGATGGAAAACCCAACGAGTCTGTTGCGTCCCGCTGATCCGCGCGGGGTTCTGACTGGCATTCATTTTTTGGACGGCGATCATGCCTGCTGCGAAGGCGCGCTGGCCGCCGGCGCGCGGTTCGCCGCAGGCTATCCCATCACCCCGTCCACCGAAGTGGTGGAGCGCTTCGCCGCACGCATCCCCAAGGTCGGCGGCACGTTCATCCAAATGGAAGACGAGCTGGCGGCCTCGATCGCCATCGTCGGCGCCGCTTGGGGAGGCGCCAAGGCCTTCACGGTCACCTCCGGCCCAGGCTTCTCGCTGATGATGGAGCACATCGGCTATGCGGCGATGACCGAAACGCCTTGCGTCTTCGTCGACGTGCAGCGGGGCGGCCCCTCCACCGGCCTTCCCACCCTGCCCGCTCAAGGCGACATGATGCAGGCCCGCTGGGGTTCGCACGGCGACTACGAGATCATCGCGCTGTGCCCCAACTCGCCGCAGGAATGCTTCGATCTGACCATCCGCGCCTTCAACCTGGCCGAGCAGTACCGCACGCCGGTCATGTTCATGATGGACGAGTGCGTGGGCCACATGACTGAGAAGGTCGTCATCCCCCCTGCCGAAGAGATCCTCGTTTACCCGAGGCGCCGCACTACCGCGCCGCCCGGAGCTTACCTGCCCTACCGGCCGGAGGAGGATCTGGTCCCGCCGATGGCCCACGCCGGTGAGGGCCACCGGTTCCACATTACGGGCCTCACGCACGACGAGCGCGGCTATCCGGCCATGAATCCGGAAGCGCAGGACAAGCTGGTACGCCGCCTCCAGGCCAAGATCCGGAACGCGGTGCAAGAGCTGGCCAGCTACGAAGAGCAGGACACCGAAGCGGCCGAAGTCGTGGTGGTCTCCTACGGCATCACCTCGCGCGTGGCCCAGCGGGCCATCGACCTCGCCCGCAAGAAGGGCCTGCCGGTGGGTAAGCTGAGGCTCATCACCGTCTGGCCGTTCCCCGATTTCAAAATCCGCGAGTTGGCCTCGCGCATCAAGGCCTTTGTCGTGCCCGAACTCAACATGGGCCAGATCGTGCGCGAAGTGGAGCGCGCTGCGGGCGGCGCCGCCAAAGTCACGGGAGTTCCCCACGCGGGCGGCACCGTCCACCGCCCCGAAGTCATCCTGCAAGCCATCGAGGAGGCAATTCGATGATTGAACTCGAGCAGGCCGCCGAAGCGGTCGAGAACCCGGTCGAGCCGTTTCTTCGAATGGACCGCATCCCGCACATCTGGTGCCCGGGCTGCGGCATCGGCACTACGGTCAACTGCTTCGCCCGCGCGCTATTGGAATGCGGCGTGGACCTGAACAAGGTCGCGGTGGTGAGCGGCATCGGCTGTTCCGGCCGCGTGGCCGGCTACGTGAAGCTGGACTCGTTTCACACCACCCATGGCCGCGCCATCCCCTTCGCCACGGGCCTCAAGCTGGCCAATCCCTCGCTGAATGTGGTGGTCTACAGCGGCGACGGGGACCTTTCGGCCATCGGCGGCAACCATCTCATCCACGCCGCGCGCCGCAACATCGACCTCAAGGTCATCTGCGTGAACAACTTCATCTACGCCATGACCGGCGGCCAAAGCGGACCCACCACGCCCGCATCGGCCACCACTTCCACTTCTCCCTACGGCGCCTTCGAGCCGGCCTTCAACCTGCCGCACTTGGTGGACGCCGCCGGTGCGGTTTACGTCGCCCGCTGGACCGCCTTCCATGTGCGCCAGCTCACGCGGTCCATGACCGAAATCTTCAACAAAAGAGGTTTCTGCTTTATCGAAGTGCTCAGCCCCTGTCCTACCCTGTTCGAACGCCGCAATAAGCTGGGCGAAGGGCTGGATACGATGAAGTACTACAAGGAGAAGAGCAAGGTCCGAAACGGCGCGCCCACGGGCGAAGTCGCTTTAGGCTATCGCGACGAAATCATCGTGGGCAAGTTCGTGGACCGCGAACGTCCCGACTATCTGGACCTGATGCGCGAGCGGTTGAGCCTTCAGCTCGGAAACGCTTATGTGGAGGCGCCGGCCTGCGTATGCGACTGACCGAGATTCGAATCGCGGGTTTCGGCGGCCAGGGCGTGATTCTGGCCGCCATGGTGATCGGCAAGGCCGCTTCGATCTTCCAGAATGAACACGCCACCATGACCCAAAGTTTCGGCCCGGAGTCGCGGGGCGGGGCGTGCAGCGCCCAGGTCATTCTTTCCGACGAGCCGATTCTCTACCCCTATGTGACGCGCCCCGACATCTTGGTGGCGATGTCCCAGGAAGCTTATTCGAAGTTCGTTCCGGAACTGAAAGAGGGCGGCATGCTGATCGTGGAGCAGGACCTGGTCCAGGTCAACGACCTACCCTCTGGGGTCCGCGTTTACGGCGTTCCCGCAACCCGGCTGGCCGAGGAGCTGGGGCGCCGTATGGTGCTGAATATCGTCATGGTCGGCTTCTTCGCCGCCGTCACGAACTTGCTCGACCCGGAGGCCTTGCGGAAGGCCATCGACGATTCCGTGCCGCCCGCGTTCCGCGAGCTCAACCGCAAGGCCTTCGACCGAGGCTACGAGTACGGACTGGCCGGGAATATGCTGGGCGAACAGGCGGAAACAGCGCCGGAGCTTTTGCGGGAATAGCAGTTTCCGGCCGCGCGCGGGCCTCAGACCCGTGGGTGCAACACTTTCGAACCACTTCCGGCAGCAGGAGGAGGGATTCTGCAAGCCTTCGCACAGTGGCTAGTGGCATGGGGGCCGGTAGGCCTGATGCTGCTGGCTTTTCTCGATTCGGCCGGCATCCCGTTGCCGGCCGGCGCCGACGCGTTGCTCATCGCCATCGCCGTGACGCACCCTTCGCGCGCATGGCTGGCGGCTTCGCTGGCCACCGCCGGCAGCCTGCTAGGGTTCCTCGTCCTCTACTGGCTGGCGCGCAAGGGTGGGGAACGGTATCTGGACAAGCACACGGCCAGCGGGCGGGGACAGCGCCTTAGGACATGGTTCCAGCGCTACGGCCTGGCCACCGTTTTCGTACCCACTCTTTCCCCGGTGCCGTTGCCCACCAAGGTGTTCGTCCTGTGCGCCGGCGCGCTGCGGGTTCCAGTGGTCCACTTCACCGCGGCCGTGCTCGCCGCGCGCCTGCTGCGCTATTTCGGGCTGGCTTATCTCGGCGTCCGGCTCGGCGAGGATTCCCACCATTGGATCAAAGCGAACGCCCTTTGGGTGACCGCCGCCGCGCTGGGACTATTCCTGGCCGCGGCCTTGCTCCTCCGGCGCTTCACGCGCGAGAAGAACGCTTCTTCTTAGTCCTCTTTTTGGGCGCGTCCGGCGCCGTCGCGGGCGCGGCCCCCGCCGGCTCGAGCAGTTCTTCCAGCGGCCGCAGAGCCAGGAAGACGACCAGCAGGAACAAAGGGAACAACTGCGAGAAGAACCGGCCGAACGGGGTGAATGCCCCCAGGCTCACCACCACGTAGCCTCCGAAGACCAACCCCACGGCCGCAGCCCCGCAGACCGCCGCCGGCCGCAGCGCGCGCGGCAACGAGAAGCGGAGGGTGGCTGCCATAATGGCCAGCGCGGCCAGCGGGTGCGTGGCGGGCGTGTAGCCGAACTCGCCGGCGTTGCGGGCTATGGCTCTCCAGACGAACTGCCGGCGCCAACTCTGCGCAGCGCCTTGCGCAATGCCTTTCTTCCCTGCGCGAACCACCGGATCCGCCACCGGCGCCAGCATTTTCAGCCACCCTACGAGGACTAGTCCCGGCAACATGCCCGCCGCCAGCCAGAGGCTGCGCCGCAACGCCGGGTTGAACCCAGAAAACAACCAGTCCGCCGCCGCGTAGCAACAGCCGAATACCGCCGCAAACAGCAGTCCCTCGTTCTTGGTCCAAGCCGCGCAGCCGGCCGCATAGCCGGCCAGAAACAACAACAGCGGCTTTCGAGGCTCCTCCGCCTTCCAGGACAGAGAGGCCAGAGCCACGGCCGCCAGGTAGTAATACGCCAGCGGGATGTCCGAGTACTGCCACATGGGCTGAGACAGGTACGTAAAACCCGTCATGACTGTCAGCCCCGCCAGCAGGCCGCTGCTGGCCGAGCGCAGCAGCGCCAGCGCTGCGACAAGCACGGCTAAGGTGGCCAGGAAGAATACCAGCGCCGTGGCGATAGGGACAATCGTGGCGTAGTCTCCCGCCACTTTCCAGCAGCGCGCCACAAAGCCGGAGAGCAGCAGCGGATAGTCGGGATGGGTCCGCTCCAAAAGCGGGGAGATCGCATTGCGCCAGGTTTCGCCGGGCCCGGCCAGAAACCGCGCGCGCACGTTCCAGATTGCCCAGGCATCCCACATTCCATGCGGGTCGGCCGCCGCCTGGTTCCGCATCCCATCGAGCACGATGATGAGCGCCGAGATCAGCAGCGCCGCCAGGATCCAGTTATAGCGGTATGCGGGCTGGACAAGACCTTCCGCGGGAACCGGGACGGCTGCGCCCGGTCGCCGTCTCCGCAGGTAGAACCAAACCGCGGCCAGCGCGGCCAGCATCGCGCCGTCGGTGAGCAGAATCGTCGCCGCCGTAGCCGTCCCCGTCACGGTGAGCACAAAAAACAACATCGAGCTCAGGCCGATGCCGAATCCCACGCCCAAGCCAAGTTCCAGTAGGGATGTGGCCCAGCCCGGTCCCACGCCTGCGGCGGGCCTCAGCAGCCTCAGCAGCACGCAACCAGCCAGACAAGCGGTGAGCAGCGGGATCAGCCCCAGCATTGCTATGGCGTCCGTTCAAAGAGATAAACGCCCCGGCCGAAACTTCTCACCAGCTTCACGCCGTGCTCTTTCTCGATTTGCTCGATGTCCGGGCGTTTCAGGAAATTCCCCAGAACCCAGCGCGGGCGGCGCTCCGGCTTCTTCTCCACCAGCAGCCTCGGGGCCAGCACGTACTGCGCGACAAAGAAATAGACCTGGCCGTCCGCTTTGCCGAACGGGACGTCTGAGAGGTAGCCTACGGTCGCGTCCGCCGGCAGCATTTCCACGACCCCGGCCAAGCGCGCCTGCTGTTCGGCGATCTTGTAAGCATCCGGCTCCTCTCGCAGAATGCGGCTGGTGTGCGCCCAGTAGAAAACCGCGCCGGCCAGCCCCGCGAGCGAAGCTGCCGCCAGTGCCGTCCACGCCCGCCACTGCCCGCCCTGCCTCATTCGTCCTGGATCCTGCCGTCGCGCATCCGCACGATCCGGTGGCCGTAAGCCGCCGCTTCCGGATTGTGGGTGATCATCAGAATGGTCTGTCCCAGCCGCTCGTTCAAATCCCGCAGCAAGCCCAGCACGATGTTGGAGTTTTCGGTGTCAAGATTGCCCGTCGGCTCATCGGCCAGCAGAATGGAGGGATTGTTGACGATGGCGCGCGCGATGGCCACCCGCTGTTGCTCGCCGCCGGAGAGCGCCCGGGGCTTGTGGTGGAGGCGGTGGCGGATGCCCAGCAGCTCCAGCACTTGCTGGAAGCGCGGATCCTCGGGGCCGTTGCGCCGCGCGATGTGGCGGGCGATGGCGATGTTGTCCGCCGCGCTCAGCGTGGGCAGCAGGTTATATTTCTGGAAGACGAAGCCCACCTCCCGGCGGCGAAGCTCAGTGCGCCCGGCCTCCGAAAGCTCCCGCAAATTCTGGCCGTGAATGTACACCTCTCCGTCGGTCGGCGGAGTCAGTCCGCCGAGGATGTGAAACAACGTGGATTTGCCGGAGCCGGACGGACCGACGATGGAGACGAACTCGCCGCGCTCGACATCCAGATCCACCCCGCGCAACGCGTGCACGTCGACGTCGCCCACATGGTAGACCTTCCGGAGATTCCGGACGCGGATGACAATCTCGCCGTTATTCATAAGACAGCGCCTCGATCGCGTCCTGGCCGGCCGCCTTCCAGGCCGGATAAAAGGCCCCCAGCATGGCCCCGGCGAAGGCGATCGCGCCCGCGATCGGCCACCAGTCCGGGACAATCTTTTGAGTCAGCGCCGCCGGCGCGAAGACCATCACCGCCCAGCGGCTGCCATAGGTGAGCACAATGCCCAGCACCGAGCCTGCGATCGCCAAAATCGCGGTCTCCCGGAAGATGATGTTCAGAATGTAGAAAGGCGAGGCGCCCAGAGCCTTGAGAATGCCCACCTCGCGGGTCCGTTCCAGCACCGCAGTGTACATGGAAAGGAACACCACCAGGAAGCCCACGATGATGGACAGCGCAATGATGACGCCGATGAAGGCGCTCAGGCCGGGCACATTGCTGACCGAATAGAGCGAGGTCAGCTCCGCCATGGAATACATCGGAAAGTCGGGCAGTTTCTCCTTCAGATCCGCCAGAACTTTGTCCGTATTGGCCGGGTCGTCCAGCTTCAGGAAGATGCGGCTTAGCTTACCGGTCGAGCCGGTCAAGTCTTGAAGAACACGGCGCTGGACCACGACCCGGGCCAGCTTGCCCGGCTCGACGATCCCGCACACGCGCCATTCCAGATTCAACAGATTCAGGGTGGAGCCCACGCTCAGGTTGTTCTGCCGGGCGTAATAATCGTCCACGATGACTTCGCGGTCGTTTTGAAACGGCCGCCCGGCCAGGAACTTGAACCCTCCGCTCATGGCGTTGAACTCGGCCAGGTCCAGTCCCGTGACGGTGCTCACCCCGCCGGTGGGCTGCTCCACCGTGCCCACGGCGAGCCTGACATGGGGCTGCTCGAGGAAAAAGGAGAGGTATTTTTCCGAAAGAGAGGCCGAGCTCATGCTGATCAGCGATGTGCCCGGCGCGCGGATCAGGATGTCGGCTCCGACGCCGGTGGCGCGCCGCGCGGCGTCCTCCAGCATGCCTTCGCTGAGCCCGACCAGCGTGAGCATCATGCAGACCTCGACGCCGATGGCCAGCAGGCTGAGAAAAGTCCGCACCGGACGGTGCTTCAGGTTGGAAAGTACGAGCTTATTCGTCAAGGCGCCTCGATGGAGGAAGTTCCTAAGAAACTATTGTAACGGCCGGGTTGCGCCTACAGCCACAAGCTGCGGCGGCCCGAACGCAAGATCCAAATGAAAAACGGTCCGCCGGTCATGGCCGTGATCACCCCGACGGGGATTTCGGCCGGCGAGAAGGCGGTGCGGGCCACTGTGTCGCACAGGGCTAGGAACGCCGCTCCGGTGAAGAACGAACAGGGCATCAACAGGCGGTGGTCCGCGCCCAGCCGCAGGCGCAGAGCATGGGGCACGATCAAGCCGACAAAGCCGATCGGCCCGGTTATGGAGGTGACGGTGCCCGCCACGAGCGAGCCGGCGATGTAGCCAGACAGCATCAGGCGCTGCACGTGGACGCCGCGGGCGGCCGCCCACTCCTCGCCCACGGCCATCAGGTTCCAGCCGCGCGACTGCCGGGTGAGGTATGCCGCAAACAGCAAGACCACGGTCGCCAGGCCGGCCAGGGTCTTGTATTCCACGGCGTCGATGCCCCCCAGCAGCCAGCGGACGATGGCGAACGACTGACTGAAGCCGGCGGCGTATTGCAGAAAGAGAATGCCGGCCAGGCAGATGCTGTTGATGGTGACTCCAGCTAGCAGCAGGGTGAAGGAGGACATCCGCCGCCCCTCGCTGGCGATGCCCACGACCAGCGCCAGCACCAGCGCCGCGCCTGCCAGGGCCGAAAGCCAGACTGCGGGCCATCCCGCCAGCGTCCCCCATCCGGCCGAGATGGCGATCACCGCCCCGAGCGAAGCGCCGCTTGAGACGCCCAGCGTGTACGGGGTGGCCAGCGCGTCCCGCAGCAGCGCCTGGAACAGCGCGCCCGCCGCCGCCAGCGCGCCCCCGGCCAGCAGCGCCAGCAACACCCGCGGCAGCCGGGCGTAGAACAGGATCTCGGCATCCGGAGACTGGCCCGCCAGGGCCCGCGCGTAGCTGATTTGGGCCGGCCCCACCAGCGGCAGCGCCACTAGCGCCGCCAGCGCCAGCGCCGCCGTCAGCAACAACGGCGGCCAGAAGCGGCCGCGATGGTTCCGCTCAGAGACGGCCATAATGCACCCAGGGCTTGCCCTCGGGCGTCCGGAATACCTCGGCCCGGACGCCGAAAACGGCTTCGATATTGGCGGCGCTCACCACCTCCTGGGGCGGCGAATCGCAGTAGACGCGCCCCTGACGCAGCGCCACGATGCGGTCCGCAAAGGCGGCCGCCAGGTTCAAGTCGTGGGTGGCGGTCAGGACCAGCATCCCCTGGCGCGCCAGTTCCCGCAGGAGGCTATGGATAGCGATCTGATGCTGGAGGTCCAGGAACGTGGCCGGCTCGTCCAGGATTAGGGCGTGCGGCTCCTGAGCCAGCACCGAAGCCAGAATGGCCCGCTGCCTTTCGCCGCCGCTCAGGCTCCGGTAATCCCTGTGGCGCAACTCCAGCACATCGGTCAGGCGCATGGCGTTTTCCGCCGCTTCCCAGTCCTCGGGGCCTTCGAACAGGCCCTTACAGTACGGCGTGCGGCCCATGAGGACCACCTGCTCCACGGTGAAGGGGAATTCGATCCGTACGGTTTGCGGGATGAACGCGACCTCGCGGGCGAACGCGCGGCGCGCCCAATCCCGCACCTCCCGTCCGCGGTACAGGCAGCGCCCGGCATAATTGCGCCGGAGCCCGGCCAGGATGGACAGCAGGGTGGACTTGCCCGCGCCGTTCGGCCCCACCACCGCCGTCACACAACCGGGGGAGAACTCCAGGCTGACGCCGCTCAAGACGGCCTTGCCGTTGTAGCTCAAGCCCAGCTCCTCGGTGCGGAACAACGGATTCACAATCCGGCCTCCGGGTGGAGCAGGCGGGCCAGTTGCCGCGCGGCCTCGGCCACACGCGGCCCCGGCACCACAAACACGTCCGGCGTGACCGCATAGACCCGCTGCGAACGGGCCGCCTTCAGCGCCGGATATCGCTGCCACAGGCGAAGCACCTCGCGCTGCTGCGCTGGGGTGACCTCGGTGGCTTGGGCCATTTCGCCGATGTCGATGATAACCTCCGGATCGCGCGCCAGCACCTCTTCCACATTGACTTTGGCGTAAGGCACGGCCGCGGGGCCGAAGACATTTTGGCCCCCGGCAGCGCGGATCAATTCGTCGATATAGGATCCGCCCCCCGCGGCGATGATGTCCTCCAGACGGCCCGGCGTCCGCCCAACCACGAACAGCACCGTGCGGCGGCCCAGCGCCGCGGTCCGTTCGCGAGTGGCCCGGAGGCCGGCCTGGATGCCCGCGCACAACGTCTCGGCCCGGTTTGCGGCGCCGGTGGCCTCGCCGATGGCGCGGATCGATTGAAGGATCCCCTGGATTGTCTGATCGTCAACTTCCAGCAGGCGCAGCTTGAAGCCCGGCAGGGCGAGAGTCTGGCGGATCATGCTCCGCTCGGCAATCACCAGATCGGGGCGCAGCGCCAGGATGGCCTCCACGTCCGGCCGGAGGTAGTTGCCGATCTTGGGCTTGCGGACGGCCTCGGGCGGGTAGCGGCAAAAAGTGGTGACGCCGACGACGCGGTCTCCCAAGCCGAGAGCGAACAGCGTCTCCGTGATGCTGGGGGCGGTAGAGACGATGCGCTGAGGCGGCCGGGAGGGCGCCCGCGCGGCGCCCCCCACGGCCGCAGCCGCCAGTAGCTTCGCAATGAGCCGCCGCGTCACCACTCCCAACGCACTCCCGCCCGGATGCCGCGACCGCGGGCGGCGTATCCGAGCACCTCCTGGTAGCGCGAGTTCAGCAGGTTCTCGGCCCGGAAGAAGGGAGTCAATCCGCTGCGCAGGCGGACCGACCCGCTCAGATACACGTTCTGGTAGCCGGGGTTGCGGTTGACGCCCAGGTAGTAGTCGGCATCCTGCCGCTCACCAACCAGCACAGCGCCGGCCTGCAAAAACCAGCGCCGGGGCGCTAGCGACAGCGACAGCGAGGCTGCATTGCCGGGACGCCGGGGCAGCTCCTGCCCTGCCCCGTAAAAGGGAGGGGCTGCGGAATTAGAGTACAGCACGCGGGACCACAGCCGGGTGTAGGCGGCGTCGAAGGTTATATTCTCGGCGATCCGGGCCCGCGCGGAGAACTCCAGGCCCCGGGCGCGGCTGCGGTCCAGGTTCCGCCAGCTTCCCCAGACGGGGGGCGGTAGCGAAACGAAGGTGATCAGGTCGCGGAAAGAGTTTTGGAAGAGGTTCACTTCGGTCCGGGCGCGGCGGCCGAACCATTCCTGAACCAGTCCGGCCTCATAGCTGTTCGTGTGTTCCGGGCGCAGGTCCGGGTTTCCCACGGCGTAGAATTCGCGGGCGTAGGTCTGAATGAGGCTTGGCTCGGTGATGCCGCGGCCGGCGCTGAAGCGGAGGTAGGTGGAGGAGAAGACGCCGCGCTCGCCTGCCAACCGGAAACCTACTGCGCCCCGGGGCGTGAACTTCCGGCCGTAGGCGCTGGAGTGCTCCAGGCGCACACCTCCTGCCAGGAAGATCCGGCCGTACAGCGTCTTCTGGCTGTGGAGGAACATGCCGTGATTATTGCGGGCCACTGTACGGGCGGAGACGTCCCCCTCCTGCCGTTCATACTCATAGCCGAAGGCGGACACCAGACCATTGGCGGACCAAGTGCCCTGGTAGCCGGTGCGATAGCGGGAGGCTGCGCTTATGTAGGGATCCCCCAGCGGCCACAGCCAGACCTCTTGAGAGACGATGCGCGCGCCTCCCGGAGGCTGCGCGGGGATGGCAGCGGGGTCCAGCAGGCCCACCAGATAGGTCCGGGGATGCGGGCCTGGCACGTCGCGGACCAGAGCCGCCAGCGCGTAGGGTCCGTCCATGAGGCGGTCCGTGTAGACGTCCCGCAGGCGATGCCAGGCAAAGGAAACCTGTTGGAGATAGTGGGGGCCGCGGGCGTCTTGGAAGCGGATGGAAAGGGCTGTGTCGCGATTGGTCTGGCGGGCGTCGCGGTCAAAGAGTCCGTAAGCGGTCTGGCCGGGGACGCCGGTGATGGAGTCACCGATACGGATCACGCCGCGGATCTCCGAGGACGGGGTCAGGCGGTAGCCGACGTTCGCACTGCCCGAGGTGTTGCGGTAGTCGTCGTTAGGGAACTCGCCGGAAGTCCGGGTTTGGGCCGAGTGCAAGGCATAATCAAAGCGGTGGCCAAACGCGCCGACTAGAGCGGTACGCCACTGATCCGTGCCGAAGCTGCCGCGCTCATAGGAGGCCGTGGCCCTAGGCCGGGACCGCTCCGGATCTCCCCTCTGTGTGAAAAGTTGGATGACGCCGGCGGAGGCCTCCGCGCCGAACAGCGCGCTCTGCGGGCCGCGGATCACCTCGATGCGTTCCAGCTCGCCGCTGGTGAGGTGGGCCAGGTTCAGTTCGCCGCCCGGGTCGTTGAGCGGGACTCCGTCCAGGAGCAGCAGCGTTCCGGTGCGCTGGGCGCCGCGCATGAAAACTGAGGTCAGGTGGCCTGGCCTGCCGCTCGTGGCCATCTGAGTCCCGGGGAGTTCCCGGAGGAGGTCTGCGAGAGCCGGATACTGGCGGTCGGCCAGATCTTGCCGGACGAAAACGCTGCCTGCGACCGCGGCTTCCTCCAAAGTGGCGGGGTGACGGGTGGCGGTAACGACGACCGTCTGGCTCACACCTGCCAGACGGAGGCGGATGGCGGCTGGAGCGCCAGGCGTGAGCTCGACGGTTTGGGGCTCAAAACCGTCAGCCTGAATGCGCGCCTGACAGGGGTTGGCGGTTGGGAGGCGGAAACTCCCGTCGAGGCCGGAGACAGCGCGCTGGCCATCGCACTTCACCACAGCCCCTCTGACGGCGGCGCCGCTGGGGTCGGCGATCGTGCCTAGGATCGCGCTGGATTGACTATAAAGGGCGCCGGCGGCCAGAAGCAGCCCGCCGGAAATCCAAACGAATTGTTTGAGCATGAGACGTTCTCCCTCGGAACGCATCACTCGTGAAGCTGAGGACCGGTCTCCTGACTTGCGGCTTGGCCTTTCCCGAGCGGGTGTGCAGCCTTCCTGCGTTCGCAGTGACTGCACGGCCGTACAAGCTGCCGCTCACAGTTGCGGGGCAGTGGCGGATTTGCACCGCCTTCCCGTGCGTCCCCAACCTGGTGATGGACGTTGTGAAATATCGCGCCGCCCGCTTGCCGCGCAGCGGAACTGCGCCTTGCTTGCGCGGCGGCAACGAGAAGAGTATATCAGGATTTCTCTATTGGAGATCGTCCAGCGTCTCGCCGCCGTTGAACTCAACCTCGCCGCGCTGGGAGTTGGCCTGGAACTGGTAGCGCTGGAGGATGAACGCCACTTGGCGGGGGTAAGCCGTCTCGCCGATTCGCGCGACGCGGCCCAGACACTCCAAGATCCGCGGCGGCTTGCCGGCTGGACCTGGCAACTCTACCGTGATGCGCACCGGTGTGCCGATGGGCGGCGGGGGGTCGGCTTCCTCAACCTCCCCAAAAATCGCCAGCATGCCCGACCGGCTCATGTTCACCGTCACGCCAGACAAATCCCGGAAGGACTGAACCGGGGAAGACACACGGCAGTTCAGCTGGACCTCATAGCGGGTGTCGCGTCGCATTTCGGTGGCTATCATAGGTGTCCACAACGAAAGATAACGCAATTGTTAAAGCCGCCGCACCTATCTTTCGGCCAGCAGGATTTCGGAGGAGGCTAGTACTTTTTGAAGCTCCGCCATCGGCAGCCGGCGCAATTCCACGACGTCGCCGATGGCAACCCGCTCGAAGAGCTCAACGACGTCTGCGTTCCTCATGCGGATGCAGCCCCGTGATTTCGCGCCTCCGATCGAGCGCGGGGAATTGGTACCGTGAATGCCATAGCCCTTTCGGTCGAGCCCGATCCAGCGGGGCCCGAGCGGGTTTTCGGGACCGGGCGGCACCACTTTTCCGGGCTGGTACCAAGCCGGATTGACGACCCGCGTTGTGATTCGGTAGATGCCTACCGGGCTGGGAGAACGGGGTGATCCCACCGCCACGGGGTAGGTTTTGACGATGCGGCCGTCTTCTACTACTGCCATTTGCCGGTCCGGGATGCTCACCACGATTCGCCGAGAGGGCGCTTGGGTCTCCTGCGCATAGGCCTCCGTGGCCGCCACCAAGACTGCTGCCGCCAGTTTCCACCAATAGACCGCCACGCTGCGCATCGCCGTTCTCCAAACGGACTTGCTGCAACGGACCTGCCAAAGGACGGGCCTTGCAAGATAGGCGGGTTGCGGGCGGCCGAACAATTCCGGCAGTAAATGTTACACGGTGCGGCCGGAAGAGTCTTCCCGGGATTGGCCGTTGCCAGCGCTGGTGAGAGCCCGCCAGTCGTCCTCCAAGGTGATCCAGCGGCGGACTTCGCCAGCCAGCCCGCCCGTAGCGGAGACGGTCAGCGCGCCATGGCCCTGATCGCAGAGCAGCTCGGTGCCGGCGGGGTTGATCAGAAGGCTGCTCCAGATGCCGGTGCTGACGGGCATGGCCAGGCGTCGCAGGCAAACCGGACAGCGGCGTCCCTGATCCAGGATCGCCCAGCGGAAGGCCAGTAGGATGCCGAGGATGACGAGCCACTCGAGCACGAGGTTAAAGAGAAACTTCCCCGAGCGCAGGCTGAGAGCGTTGCGGGCGGCCAACTCGGCCGCGGCAAGCACCAGAGCGACCGCCAGCAGCCAGAGCTTGGCGACGAAGAAACCCCAGTAGCGCCAAGCCTCGCCGGGTGGGGAGACGCCGCGGCGCGTGGCGCGGACCATCTGAACTGCACCGATGAGCAACGCCAACCCCATGCTGAAGGCAGCCACCGCCAGCAGGGAAGCCAAAGCAGGACGCTGGTATTCGGCCAAGGGGAGCACGCGGACCGGCCCGCTGCGGATGCCCCTGGTGTAAAGCGCGATGCGCTGGAGCTCTTCTTTGGCTGCCTCGGCGGTTGCTCCCGGGCGGAGCCGTCCGATGATCCCCAACAATTCAGACCGGGTTCCCGGGCGTCCGGGATCGGGCATAACGGTGAACAGCGCAAGTTGCCGGGAGCGGAACCAGAAAGTCCTGGGGAGCACGCCGATCACACGGTGACGCTGGCCATCCAGTTGCAGGCCGAGCGCTTCCAGGTCCGAAGAAGACCGCAGGTAGTTCCTCCAAAAGTGGTAGCTCACCACGACCGAGGGAGGATCCGCGAGGTCGCCGGGATCGAAGGTGCGGCCAAGGCCGGCGCGGACTCCAAGCAGCGCAAAGAAATTGGCGGTGACGTCGGCTCCGGAAATCAGGGTTGGGCGAAGGGCGTCTTGTTCCAGTTCGAATTCACGCACGCGGTAAGCGGCCAATCCTTGCAGGGTGTGGCTGCGGTCCCGCCAGGGGCGGAAATAGCGGCTCTGAGCGCCGAGCGAGGCAGACAAGAAGTGAAGTTGGAAGCAGGCGACCAAGCGAGAGGGTTCGGAATACGGCAGGGGAGCGTAAGCAGCGCGAATGCCGGACAGTGCTCCGGTAGTTCCGATGACCATGGCCAAGACTGCGGCCAGCAGAGCCAAGGTGAAGATTGGACTCCGGGCCAGACGGCGCAGCAGGCTGCGCGGATCTTCGCCGGGGAAGCGGAGGTCGAGCGCCTCGCGGTAGGAGTCGAGAAGGAAGCGGCGAATATGAGCGCGGGCGATTGTCTGGCTGAGACTGCGGCCCTGCAACCACAGGCGGAATTCGCGAAGCTCAGTTTGCTTGCGGTTGCGCCACGAAGTGCGCTCAGATGCCGGCGCGAACCACGACGCTGTCGTAAGGAGCCAGTGCTCCCAAGCTCGAACGGGCGTGGGCTTTTGGTTGGCCATTCGAGGCCCCGCCTTAGTCTAGACGCCGTCTTCCGCTGCGGAGTTGCGGCCGGCGGCTGTGGTGCCCGGGGCGGGACTTGAACCCGCACGAGGGTTGCCCCTCAAAGGATTTTAAGTCCTTTGCGTCTGCCGATTTCGCCACCCGGGCAACAGGGGCCGCGCCCACTGCGGCGACCTTACCTGCGCTTCGTCCTAACCCAATTATAGATGCGGACCGGGGCAGGGGCGCCAGAACTTCGAGTTTCAAGTAGTGCAGCGGCGGGCGGGCCGTGCGGGGAGGATTTGGGGTTTGGGGTGGGTGCAAGCCGTCAGGCCTAAGGCGCGGCTGTGCAGAATGTGGGCGTAGTGCGGTCGCAAGCCTGGAGGCTAAACGGCTGGCAGGCAGAGTTGGGGGGTGGAGTGGGTTCCACCTCTGCGGTTTGGTGGGGATTGTTGGTTGTGGTTGCTGGTTGGTTGGGTTGTTTGGGCTGTTCTTTCTGCTTTTCGGCTCCTTGCCAAGCTGGTTGCTGTTTTCGGTTGCCTCTTTATTTTGTTTAAATTGGGAGGCCTCCCCCGCCTGCTCACCCCCGGCGGCCGGCTTCAGGGACCGGAGCTCACCCCCATCCGGTGAGGGCTGTGGCTGTGGGCGTCGGCGCTGTTGCCCGGGACTTGCGCCGTCCGCAGTGCGGGCCCCCACGAGGGCGTCAAGCCGCACCTTTCACTTTCAACATACAAGAGGGAAGCAAGAGGAGGAGGAAGGGGGAGTTGCTAAGTAATTGAAAAGGAAAGGAAAAAAGATTTGGGGATCGTTGTGACTGGGGGTGGGGAGGGCACAGGAAAAACAAACCACAGAGGACACGGAGGTGGAAAACCACAGCGCGGCAGGGCCGCAACCAAACAGCGATGGCGGTTGTGGTCTCGCCGGCAACTCGCTCCCGTGACGGCATGAAAATCTTCGCGCGGAGAGAAGAATCTGTGGGTTAGTAGTACAGAGGGCACAGAGAACACGGAGAAAACAAACCACAGAGGGCACGGAGGACACAGAGAAACACGGAGATGGGAAGAGAGGGCGCGGAGACGCCGGGGCAGCATCTACAGAGCGCAAGATTTTGCGGAACGGAGAGCAGTGGGTAAAGGGAACCAAGGCCGACAGGAATGTCGGCCGCAGGCCGGAGGCCTGCCGCACGAAAAGGCTGTCCGTCAAAAGCAGCCTGGCCCACATGAAGGGGCGGATACGAAGGTCCGCCCCGGGAGGCTGCGCTCACCGGGGCGGTTGTCCGAAAGAAGAAGGGGCGCTTATTTGATCGTGATCTTGCCGAGAAGGTAGCGCCGCTGGCCGTCGTCGCCGGGCAAGGGAAGCTCGATGCGGGGCGTGCCAGTCTTGGTCCCAACAGAGATGTATAGGTCATACACGCCGGGCTTCAGGATGGGGTCTGGGGGGAGGGGCAGTGCGGCCAAGGGGCGATCTGCCTGGTGGGTAGACTTTTCTGTGCGCCCGACGGCGAGCGCCTGGCCGGGAGGCCCAACCGGGAGCGTGCGCACGTCGAAGTCCTCATCGACAAGGACGGCTGCGATGCCTCCCTTTTCGTTCTTGAGAGTGATGGCCGGATGGCCGCCGGGGTAGCAGGGGGCGACACCGGCGTTGCGCCAGCGGTATCCGACCCGCAACGGTTCGGAGCGCGAGACTTCGGCCGGCCAAGAAGCCTCCACTAACTGGAGCCGGTAGCCGAGGCGGAGGTTGATTTTGTTGACGAGTTCCCGGTTCTTTTCGAGAAACTCGCGGGGCTGCCAGTGCACTGTGGCGTAAGAAGCGTGATAGTCCTCGATCGCCTTCAGGTAAAGACTGCCGTCCTGCCAGCAGCCGCGTTGGACCGAGTTTCCAAAGTGTTCCATTTCGAGGACCACCGGCAGATGCGGCCAGAATAGGTCCGCGAGGTAGGCGTGGTGGTAGGCGAGATCGCCGCAGTTCACCAAGATGCTGTCGTCCCGGAGCGTCATGCCGAGGTTGCGAGCGTAGTGGATGACCTCCAGTCCGCGCCCATGATTGGAGAAATCGTCATTGGCGGCGAGCAGAGTCTTCTTGAAGTGCTTGCGGTGGAGGTCAAGGTGGAGCTTCACGGTGCGGGCGTCATAGGGAAGGCGGGTGGATGAACCAGTGTGTCCTTCTCCCCATACGCCGAAAGAGCCGACGTCGATGAAAGCGATCTCGGGGTTGCCGTCGTAACGCGCGGCCAAGGCTGCCAGGAACTTGTCCAGCTTTTCGAGAAAGACGGGATCATCGTACTTGGGCTCCCAGTGGGAGCCGTTGGGGTCCACGCCTTTGCCCGGCGTGAAGCGGTAGCCCTGCGCGCCCGCATCCTGCACCCATTTGGGCGTGGCGTAAGGCTGGTCCCGACTGGACTCGGAGCAGGAGATTCGCAAGGCGATTTGGAACCCCTTGGCGATCCACCGCTGGGCGGGCGTGTCCAGAATGGACCAGTTGAACTTGCCCTCCTGTGGTTCGAGATAGGACCAGGCGAGGCGGAGGTAGACTACGCCGGCGCCGGGGAAATCGTCCACGGTGTCCGAGGGATCCAGGTGCGTGCCGTAACGGTTGATCGTGTTGTCGTAGTGGTGGAAGTTCCAGCCCATGCCGGGATTGCGAAGCGCCTTTCCGGTGTCCATGGGCCGGACGACGATGCGCTGCTGGCCGCACAGCGGCGCCACGGCGAGCGCCGCCAGCAAGGCCAGGGGGAAGAATGAGCGATTGCGTTTGCTGATCATTATGGAGACTCCTCGATGATTCTATACGTTCCGCGCCAGGCAACGAAGGCCGTTGGCCGGCGAATGAGCCATGTATTCGAGCAAGAGCGGTTCAGAAAAGAGTAGAGATGCCGGGCTGAATGTTGCGGGCGTCGGCGAAGGTCCGGATTGCGAGGGCACGGCGAACGGCACGGAAGGTTTCGCGGCCCGTACAGATGAAGACATCATAAAACTGCTGCTCAAAGGAACTGCTTGGTGAGCGACGCCTGCGCGCTGCAATGAGCCTTGCATATCGCCAAAAAAAGGCGCAAGGAGCCCCCCTGCCCGGCGCTGAGCCGGGCAAGGGGGCATGGGAAGCGGGACGTGCCGGCGCTAGAAAGTGATTCTTGAACCCAACTGCAAACGCCGGCCGTAGTCCTGCGGGTAGATGTCGGTCGATTTGCCAAACATGCTGCTGGTGACGCTCATGTTCGGATTAGCCCAGTTCATGTTGTTGATAGCATTAAAGGCTTCCAGTCTTAACTGAAACCTTACCCGCTCGGTGACCGCAAAGTCTTTGTTGAGCGTGCCATCGATGTGGAAGTACTTGGGGCCCCGAATGTCGGAGTAGTACCACGGGTTTGACCTCCGAGTGTAGGCTGGCAATTGCGCAAACACCGTGGTGTTAAACCAGCCATTCGGTCCCGGATTGGAAATGTGGGGGTCCCCATTCACCAGCATTCCGCCGAAACTCAGAAGCGAGCCGCTGCGCCAGGTCAACACTCCGGCTACGTTCCAGCCGCCGATTAAAGCGTCCAGCAGCCGGGGAGCGCCACCAAGGAAGCTCTGACCTTTGCCGATCGGGAGAACCCAAGTTCCCGAGACCACGAGGCGGTGGCGCGGGTTGCCATCGTCCAGGCGAGTAAACTTCTTCAAGTAGTTGTCGACGTTGTCGTAGAACTGCATGTTGGCCTGGACGTGGTAATTGTAAGCGAACAGTAGAGTGTAGCCCTGGCTATAGGACTTTGTTGCTTTGATCTGGAGCGAGTTGTACAGCGTATTTCCACCGGAGAGCCCGTCGATTACGGTGATGTTGCCGTAATGCGGATATGGGCGGGCCAGGGTCGTGACCGGTACCGTGGTCCTGTTCCAGAGCGAACCTGGGGACTTGTTCGGCGTCGGAAGTTGGTAGAAGGGGTTTGAAATGTTGACGTTGGTGGCCGCGCCGTACTGAATGGCGATTCTGGGATCGACTTGGTTGATGTTGTAATTGGTGTTGGTGACGTTAGTGGACCGGTTCAAGAAGTAAGTGATGTCCAGTACGATGTTGTCCGGCAATTGACGTTGAAAGGAAACGTTGAGCCGGTCGCTGGCAGGGTGATAGCGGTCTGGATTGACATAGGTAATATTGTCTCCGATCCCTGTGTAAGCGCCGTAGGACTTGCCGTAGGCCGGCACGATGGGGAACTCAGGCCCAAAAGGATTGTCCAGTTTCATCTGGGGCACGCCCTGGACGTGCGGCGGGGCGCCGGTGTAATTCTGGAACCCCATGGACGGCGCGCTGAACTGATTCATGGCGGTAGCCATATTCCACGGCGTGAAATAGCGGCCGTAGCCGACGCGCAGGGACATTTTGTCATTGAGCCGGTAAGCTATTCCGGCGCGAGGAGACAGGGTTCCCTTATCCGAGTTCCATGCGCCGCGTTGGCTGTCAGAGGTGAACTGAAAAGCGCCGTTCAGGACCCATGGGCCACTGTAGAACTGCTTGACCTGGGCCGGCATTTGGATGGACTGGAGCTCCGGAATGGGCTTGGTTAGATCGAGAGGCGCTGTGAGCCGGTTCTGCTCTTCTGAGAAGGGCGTCTCAAACTCGTAGCGCAGGCCGAGGTTCAGAGTGAGATCCGTGGTCAGCTTCCAATCGTCGTTAATGAATCCCCCGAAGGAGCGGGTGGAGACGTTGGGTTTGATGAGGCTGGGCATGGAGGTTTCGGCGCTGTTCCAACTGCTGGGACTGCCGCCGAGCGGCACCACGGCGCCGATGAGGAAAGAGGCATAGGGATTTCCCGCCACTGCCATATTCGGGTTGATATAGGTGGCGTTAGTAATGTCTCCGTTGAACCCGAAGCCAGGATTGGCCTGCTGAATCAGGCTGGGGGCATGAGTGCCCAGCGTGTCGAAGCCTAGCTTCAGATAGTGAGAGCCGCGCTGCTGGGCGACCTTGAAGTTGAAGCCATTGCCGCTGGGGCGCTGGTCCCAAGTCCCGCCTCCCGGTCCCATGTTGACCCAGCGGCCACCGTCGCCGCTGATGGATATGCGCATGGCCAGCACGGGGATAGAGGGATCCGCGTACAGCGCTTTGTAGAAGTTGGAATTGGGATAGATTGAGGCAAAGGTCCAGTCGGCGGGTTGCGGGCCAAACCGGGACGCATCGATGAAGTCGTGGTAGTCAGCGCCGACCGTGATGACGGTGCGCGCGCCAAGCGTGTAGGTTGCGTTACCGGAGTATGTGTTGGCATCCCGCTGGCTGCCCCGGTCAGAGATGAAGATGGGCGATCCGGTGGGGTTTGTGACACCGACGGGGGTGCGGAAAAGTTGTGCGCGGAACGTCAAGGTGAGCTTCTCGTTGACCTGGTAGTCCACGCGGTCAGCGAAGTTCCTGTAGGGGTAATTCACCGGCAAGGATATGGCATAGTTCCAGAGATGGTTGTAGCCAGTTCCCGGGCGGTTGGGTTTCCACAGCGCCGACATGAACTTCGTGGCAATGGGATCCCGACGCATAGCGGGAATGATGTTGCCGGGGAACGGAGTGCGCGTGATGGTCTTACCGTCCGCAGAGGTCTGCGTGGTCCAGGGATCGTAGATCACGTTCATGGCGCCGGCGGCGTTGATCGACTGGCTGAAATCGCCCTGGCGCTCCAGGTCGGTGGGCAGCGTCGCCGTGTACACGTTGGCTTGCGCCCACTTCCAGCCCTCAAAAGAAACAAAGTTGAACAGCTTGTTCTTCAGAATCGGATGCCCCAGAGTGCCCCCGTACATATGCTGGCGATCCAGGTTTACGGTCCGGTAGACCCGGTTGGAGACGGCCGCCGCCCATGGATAACGCCCATAGTAGTAGGCGCTTCCGTGGAAGTCATTGGTTCCTCCCTTGGTGGCGATGGTGATGGCTGAACCCGAGCCGCGTCCGAACTCGGCGTCGACTGAGTTTAGCGAAATGTTGACCTCCTGCACCATATCGGGCGTCGGAACATAGCCAGTCTTCACGCTGACGCCCACACGGCTGCCGTCCACCTGGAGATCATTTGTATAGTTGGCGCCGCCGCCAACTTGCAGTTGGTTCGCGCCCCAACTGTTGAACGGGTTGTATTCCGAGTTGGAATCGTTCTTCAGCACGGAGGGGTCGAGCGTGGCTAACACGAACGGGTTCCGGTAGAGCTGAGGCAAGCCTTCCACGATCCGGCTTTCCACCGTTGTGTCCAGCTTGCTGGTGTTGAACTGCAACTGGCTTGCCTGGGCACTCACCGTGACCGTCTCCTGAACGGCGCCGGGTTGAAGGACGGCATCGACGGTAATGTCACCGCGCGTGCCCAACGAGATGTTCTCTTGCACGAAGCGGGCGAAACCGGTCAGCTCGACGGTGACGGAATACGAGCCGGGCTCCACGAGAGGAAACAGATAATTGCCCGTTTCGTTGGACTTTGTTACGGTTTCCACTCCGGTTTTAACGTTTCGCAACGTGACCGTCGCGCCGACCACGACGGCGTTGCTCTGGTCTTTCACGGTCCCCTGGATTCTCCCACGGTACTCTTGTCCCCACAACAGCGCCGTAAGGAGCGGGGCTAGCACGCAGAACGCCAGTATGGATCTCACGGCTCGCCCGAACCGCCCAAGCGGCAGCGAAGCCACACTGGCAAGACTGAGATGTTGCACACTTCGACTATGCTGCATAGCCTAGTTTTCTCCTTTGTCGATCAAGCATTTGGTTGAACGTTGAGCGAGAAGCATAGATTCTTCACGCTTTGAGACGCGCCGAGTCGCTGGGGCGCTTCACCGCTGCGCGGCACGAAATGAAAAGGAGGCGTGTACCTTGCATGATCCATCTGGTTGAGCAGCACCGTGCCCCCACGGCTGGAAAACGTCTCAATTCTGTTCTGGCAATCAAGGATCTAACCTCAACAGCTTTACAGCTGCTCTCTAATTGCCTGACGAGCTGGATACGCTCTTGTGGCGTTTCGAACACCGCCGCGCCCGTCAACTTCATTGCGCCTACAGGGCAATTCGCTGCAACCCTGATGCGAGCAATTTTACGGCGGTTCCGCTTCCGGAAGATAGAACAGAGCTACCAAAAGAGTTGTACGATCCTACCCAGCCCAGGGCGAAGGCGCGCAGCGCTATTGCGGGGATAGGTTGTCAAGGGCCTCGACGCAGTCCGGCTTTGGGGACGAGGATGCAGCCTGGCATGAACGCGCGCGTTGGAAAGGGGGAGTAGGGATGCCCGGCTGAGGGTTCGGGCGGACCACGAAGGACTGGACTTCGAGGGCGCGGCAAACGGCGCCGGAGGTTTCGCGGCCAGCACAGACGAGGATCTTGGGAAGCTGTTCCTCCAAGAGCTAGTTGGTGAGCGAGGTCGGCCTAAGAAGGAACGGCTGCCAGCCGGCGATGAGCGCGGCGGCTATTTACAGCTCCACTACCTGTTTTCGCCGGGCGGATTCGTAGACCGCTTCCAACACAGCCAGCGTTTTCAGGTAGTCCTCGCCGTGGCTCTCGAATTCGTCTCCGGACCGCATGCATTCCACGAAATGGCGCTGGAGGGCGTAGACGCAATCGCCGGCGAAGTTGATGTCCTGATGAGGGTACTGCACATCGATGCCGCGGCGGCCCAAAGGTTTCACGCGCAGATTGGCTTCTGTGTCGAGGGTGATGTGCCCGCCGGTGGCGTCGATGCGCATTTGCCCAAAGGTATAGCGCGGGGAAGGCGACTCCACTTCATTGTAACGGTTGGCGTCCCAGATTGCGGTGGCGCCGCCCGCGAAGTGAAAGAACACTTGCCCGCAATCCTCTCCCCGGATGACCGGATTGAGCTGCCGCAGATGGGCGTAGACGCGTGTGACTTCACCCAGCAGGAAGCGGAAGGTGTCGATGAAGTGGACGCCGGTTTCGTAGACGAGCAAACGAGGGTATTCGCGAAAGAAGGGCTGCCGGTCCGAGTAGGCATTTGGCCCCCAACCGTCGCCCATGCGCATGAGGAAGAGGAGATGGGTGAACTCGCCGATCTGTCCTGACTGCTGGATGCGCTTGATTTCGCGGTACCAGGGCTGCCAGCGCCAGTTTTCATGCACCATGAAGCGGACTCCGGCGGCGCGGGCGGCATCGACCATTCTGCGGCCGGCCTCCAAGGTGGGGGCGAGCGGCTTCTGGCAGATGATGTGGATCCCCCGCTGGGCGGCGAAGGCGGTCATCTCCTCGTGGGTATCGGGGGGCGTGATGATGTCCACGAAGTCCGGCCGTTCGCGCTCGATCATTTCGCGCCAGTCCCGGTAAAAGCGGGGAATTCCGAACTTGCGCATGAGGAGGCGCGCTTTATCGTCGCTGAGGTCGCAGATGGCCGCGATTTCCACCTCCGGGATGCGGCTCCAGGCTTCGTATTGAAAGCGCGCGAAATAGCCGGCGCCAATCCCAACCCCTTTCAGGCAATTCATGATTTCACTCCCGCTTCAGGGACCGCATGCGGAACCAGCAAACCACTCCAACCAAGTTCAGCGCCGCAGCCGCGAAGAAATAAGCCGAGGCGCTTCCGGTCAGGCCTTGCAAGTACGGAAAAGCATTCGCGCTGACAAACGACCCAAGATTCCCCACCATATTCATCGCTCCCGAAACGCCGCCGGTGTTCTTGCCGGCAATATCGGCGCAATAAACCCAGCTCGGGCTGATGGTCATGTCCGCGCCGAAGGCCGCCAGCGTGAAGCAGATTACGGCCAAGCCCGGCGTGGAGGCTTGCGTGATCGCCAAGACTCCCGCCGCGGCAAGAGCGAAGCCGAACATTCCGGGAATGCGGCGCGACCACGTCCGCCAGGGAGAGCGGTACAAGCGGTCCACCATCCAGCCGGCGACCCATTGTGAAACCGAGCCCAGCAACAAAGGCGCCATGGCCAGTCTGGCTGCTTCGGCATCTCCCAGTTGGTACTGCTTCTTCAAGTAAGGCAGCATCCACGAGAGGCAGATAAAGAAGGTGAAGTTGCTGGCGAAGTACTGAGTCATGGCCAGGATCGTCGCTTTGGACCGGAAGACCCGGCCCAAGGCGACAGGAGGCTGAGCCGAGACCGGCTCGGGAGGCAGCGGCTGGGGAGGATGGTCACGGAACCAGAGCAACCACAGGGCGGCCCACGCCACTCCGAGCAAGCCCAGCAGAAGAAAGGCCGTTCGCCAATGCCAGGCGGCCAGCATCCAGGCCAGCAGCGGGAAGGAGACCGCTGCGCCCAGACGCGAGCCGGAAAACAACAGCCCGTTGGCTCGGCCTCGTTCTCCGGCGGGCAGCCAGTTGCGGATGGCGCGCGCGCTGCCGGGGAAGGCGCCAGACTCGCCGACTCCGAACCAAAATCGTATGGCGACCATGGAGGCGGTGTTCCAGGCGGCGCCCGTAAGCGCGGTCAACATGCTCCAGGCGGTCACGATCGAGGTCAGGGCCAGGCGAGGACCGAACCGGTCGGCGAACCAGCCCGAGGGGACTTGCGCGAGCGCGTAGCCCAGGGCGAACGCGCCGAAGACCATGCCCATGGCTTGATCGGACAGAGCCAGGTCCCTGGCGATTGGGTCTTTGGCGGCGGCGATGCACGCCCGGTCGATATAGGTGATCATCGACAGGACAAACAGGAAGAAGACCACTCCGTAACGGGTCATGGTTCTTGTCCGAAGACGCGGCAGGCAGTGCCGCTCAGGATGAGACGCTTGTCGGCGTCCGGCACGGGCAGAGCCAGGATCTTGCCGATTTCGGTATCTGTGTTTTCCGGCAGGTCTGAGCCGATCATGAGGCGATCGGAGGGGACTTTGGCGAGCACCTCCAGGACTTGGTTGGGCATCAGACTGGAAAGCTCCAGGACGATATTGGGACAGAAGAGGGCGGCCAGCACAGCTTCTTGGACGAATACACCGCCCCCGCAGTGGGCCACCACCAAGGTTAGTTCCGGGAATTGGCGCGCCGGCGCCATGCACAGGGAGGGCAGCGCGAACGGAACACCGGCTCCGGTATGCCAGATCACCGGCAGGCGGTTTTCGACGGCCGTCTCGAAGAAGAAACTGCTGGAGTCCGACATCGGATCCAGGCCTTGGTACTGCGGCTGTAGCTTGATGGCCCGGAAGCCGTAGACCTCGCGGCAGCGGCGAATTTCCTCCTGAAACTGACGCCCGGGGAGCCTGGGATCGAGGCAAGCCGCGCCGGTGAGCCGGTCCGGATGTTGCTTCACGGCGAGGCCGATCAGATCGTGCTGCCGGCGGTATTCCTCGACCACGGGGAACGGAAAGACTAGCGAGCGGTCGATGCCGTGTTCATCCATCTTCCTGAGCAAGTCATCGGCGCTCATGGAGCGGCCGTTGTGCCAGGCTTCGCCGATGTGGGTATGGGTATCGAAAATGTGGAATCCGTTTCTCATTGGAGCTCCGCGAGGATGGCATCTGTCATGGCGGTGGTGGGGCACTGGCCGCCCAGGTCGGGCGTACGAACTGTGCGCTGCCGCAAAGCGCTCTGGACCGCCCGGCGAATCTTGTCCGCCGCGCCGTTCTCGCCGAGCCAGTCAAGCATCATGGCTGCGGAGAGAATGGCCGCCACCGGGTTGGCGATTCCCTGACCGGCGATGTCCGGCGCGGAGCCGTGCGCGGGTTGGAACACGGCGTGGCGTTCGCCGATATCGGCTGAAGGCGCCATCCCCATGCCGCCCACCAAGCCCGCGGCCAAGTCCGAGAGGATGTCGCCGAACATGTTCTCGGTGACGATGACGTCGAAGCGCTCCGGCTGTTGGACCAGGAAGAGCGCGGCGGCGTCGACGTAGAGGCATTCGGCGGTGACTTGGGGGAACTCCTCCGCGACTTCCAGGAACACCTGCCGGAAGAAAGCCATGGAGGGCAGCACGTTCGCTTTGTCCACCAATGTCAACTTCTGGCGGCGGCGCAAGGCTAGGCGGAAGGCAGCCCGGATGACGCGTTCCGCGCCGGCGCGCGTGATGCGCAAGACGTCCTCCACGCATCCCGAGGCGGGATCCGGGGGCCGGAGGCGGGCAGAGAACAAACCCTCGGTGCTCTCGCGGACGACCAGCAAGTCGATGCTGCCCGCGGCGCGGTCTCGCAGGGGCGAATCGAGGGGATGGAACAAGTAGACGGGGCGCAGCCCACAATAAAGGTCCAGCCGTTCGCGGAGGTCCAGTTGAGGGGTCATTTCGAGGCCATTAGGCCAGCGCACGCCAGGCAGTCCCATGGCTCCCAACAAGATGGCGTCGAACTGCCGGAGCCGGTCCAGAACGCCCGGCGGGAGGGGATTGCCGCTATGGAGGTACTCGCCGGCGCCCACGGAGAACTCCTCATAGACGAGAGAGGGGGCCACTGCGCGCAGAACCCGAAGCGCCGCGCCAATGACTTCCGGGCCGATTCCGTCCCCGGGCAGAACGGCGACGCGACGGGGCTTCATGCGCCGGTGACTTCCTTCAAGAGGCCGAAGAAAGCCTTCTTGCGGTCGGTGTTGATGCCCCACTGGACCGGCGGGCACTGATAGCCGTCACGGTAGTTGCTCTGGCCGGGGTCGAAGTAGCCCCAGGAGGCATACTCGGAGATGGCGGCCAGCATGTTGTTGAAGGGCTTATCGAAGTCGAAATGGTCGTCTTCGTTAAATAGGATAGGCATGGGCCGGTAGCCGGGGACTTGGCGCGCCTGGCGGACCATTTCCGCGATGCGCTGCGGGTCGCTGACGCCGTTTCCGTGCATGAGAAGGAAGTCTGAAGCGGCCACCACGTTGGACTGGGGCACGGCGCCGCCTCCGTAGCTGGTTCCTACCAGCAGGCGGCGGCCGCCGCTCTGGATGGTTTTGGCCAGCTCGATCAACTCGTGGACCCGGGCGGGCTTGAGGATGTCGTGGTCGTAGGCCCGGACGTCGCACTCGTTGTTGATTTCGAGCAGCACGTTGCGATAGCCCTGCTCCAGCAGCCACCGGGCGGCGTTGCCCACGGCCCGGCGCACGGCTTGCTCATCCTTCACCCGTTGATCCTGGCCGAAGTAGAAGATTCCGACGATGGGGACCATGCCGAGCTCGTCGGCCCGGTCGAGGATTCGGGCGAGGCGGCCGAGATAATCGGGCCGCAGGGAGCCATCGGCTTCGATAGCGCTGTTGTGCCAGGGCTGCTCCTTCGAGTAGCCTTCGGGACTTCCACCCTGAAGATTGATGGTAAAGCTGAGCAAGCCGTGAGCTCGCCAGGAAGGCATGGCCTCGATGAACTCGCGGGTGTTGCGTTCGGGGTCCCAGCGGCCGGTGTCGGGGTAGGTCCAGCGGGAACGGGTCTGGGGGTTGAGATCGTCGAAAACGCCCTGGACCATGCGGGAGTTCATCAGGAGGCCCTGGATCTTCGAGCCACGCCAGGAACGGCCGGTGTAGGTGGGCTTTCCGTTGATGAAGAATTGGGGCCCCTCGATGCGGACTTCGGTGCGGCGGCTCTTGGCGGCGCGGGCGAAGGTGGCGCAACCGGCAAGGCTTAGAAATGCGCGGCGGTTCATATTGAGTTCTCCGGGGACGGAGGAGGCGGCCAGAGTGTCTGCGCCACCGGGCGGCTCGGACGCGCATATGCGGCGGCCCCGGTCTCCATCCGTTCAGATTTTACGGTGTGTGCGCTTGCGGAATATAGGAAAATGCAGCGAAAAAAGTTGTACGAAGCTACCCATCCCGGGTCCGCAGGGGTGTGGTGCCGGAGACATGGCGCTCGGCGCGAAGTTGGCCGGGCGACTTGCCCAACCGGCGGCGGATATGACGGCACAGATGGGACTGATCGCAAAAGCCCGTCTCAGCGGCGATTTGGGCCAGGGACAGGTCGCTCTCCATCAAGAGCCGGCATGCCTGGCTGATGCGCAAATGGTCGACGTAAGCGGAAAAAGTTAGCCCGGTTGCCTGGCGGAAGAAACGCATGAAATAGCTGCTACTCATGTTGAGCATGCCGGCGGCCTGGGACACATGCGGGGGTTCGGCCAGGTTGGAGGCAAGGAAATCCAGCAACGGTTGGAGGCGGCGCAAATGGTTGCGGCGGCGCTCGTAGTCCGCGATCTGGTTGAGGCGGCTGCGGAAAGCCTCTTCGAGGATCAGCAAAAGCTCAGAGAGAATGAGTTTCTGGCGGGCCTGGCAGGAGGGAGCGTCCGGGGCCTTGCTGTGAGCCAGCACCAGCCGGTTCAAACAATCCCAAGCTTGGTCCGAGTGCGGGCTTCCGCGGGGGAGCCGCAGGCAGCCATCGCCGAAGTGGCGGAACGGACGCAGTAACAGCAGGTCGCAGGGTAGGGCCCCGGGTGCGGCGATCAGGTCCGGGTAGAAGACGACCACCAAAGCATGCCGGCAGTCGCCTTCAAAGCACTCGACCCCGTGCAGCCGGAGATTGTCGATCAGCAGAATATCGCCGGCCTCGAAGCGCTCCAGGTGTTCACCGATGCGGAACGTCCCCGGGCCGCCGAGCGAGCAGAAGATCTCTAAGCGCTCATGCCAGGTCATGGGCACGGCGCTTGGGACGGGGGGAAACTCATACAGTTTCACGGCGAGAGGGAATGATGGGTCCAGGGGGAGTTGAAAGCGCTTGGAGGAATCCACCCGGTCGAGGATCCGGAAGGGCTCAACGTTGACTCCGGCCGTCTCGTGTTTGGCCAGATGGAGCTCCAAACGGGAGCCGGCTGCTTGCCGGTTTTCATTCACCGGTTGCAAAAGGATAGGATTATTCAACACTTGTGCGCTCCTTATTCTAAACCGGAAGGGGATGCTCGCGGTAAACTGCGGTGTGGTCGCCGGAGGCGGCGATGCTGCGCCGGGGAATAGGAAGGTGTGTTGCGCACGGGATCGGGCAGGCAGAGTTGAGCCGCACTCTGGGGACCGGGATGAAAGATCGGGGCGTGGAAGACGCCGCAACGTTCGCAGATCAGGAGACGAAAAGCGATGAAATCGAGAAGCCATGAGGACGCCATCTCAAGGCGGGGCTTCGCTCTCGGGTTGGGCGCGGTTGCCGCTCAGGCCGGCCAGCCAACGGGGGACTACTATCAGGAGGCGTCCCGGCGGCTGCCGGTGCGGAGGTTCGACGTGGCCATAGCGGGAGGCGGAACCGCGGGCGTGGTGGCCGCCATCGCCGCAGCCCGGCAGGGCGCTAAGACGGTATTGATTGAAAACAAGGGCTATACGGGCGGGACCGTCGTGGAGGGCGGGACCGCGCTGCACAGTTTCTTCAATCTATGGAAGGCGTTCCCGGGGGTTCCCAAGCGGCAGGTTGTGAAGGGCATCCCGCAGGAGATCGTGGACCGGCTCATGCGCATCGGCGGCTGCACCGGGCATGCGGAGATGTTGTCGCACTACGACTACGACTCGGTCTGCACGGCCATCGACACGGAACTGTACAAGTTGGTGACCATGGAGATGCTTCACGGAGCCGGCGTGACCGTTTGGGTGAACACGTTTGTGGCGGGCGCGATCCGGGAGGGCAGCCGGATCGCCGGCATGATCACGGAAAGCCGCTCCGGGCGGGAGGCGATCTACGCCAAGGCGTTTGTGGATTGCACCGGCTATGGGGATCTGGCCGCGCACGCCGGGGCCAAGTTTACCGAACCCAACGACTACTCGGTGGCCAACAGCATCGGGGTCGGCAATGTGGACATCGAGAGTATGTGCGAATTCCTCAAGTCGCGGAACACGTTGACGCAGTTGGCGCGCGGGCGGCGCAGCGGGAAGGACGACCAGATCGTGCGCTTTGGCGGCGAGTCGGTAACGCTGTCGGAGGAGTTTAACGATGGCGCAAGACAGATTGGGCTGTCGATGATCACCACGACGACGCAGGACAACTACCTGATGTTTCTCAAGTTAAACCTGAGGATGCCGGTCAGTCCGACCAACCGCGATGCGGTAGCGGAGGCCGAACTAGAGCTCCGGCGGCGCCAGTTCAAGGCCATCGAACTTCTGAGGCGGCACGTGCCGGGTTGCGAGCGGGCGTTCATCGCCAGGACCAGTCCCTCGCTCAACATCCGCAGGGGAAGGCTGATCGTTTGCGACTACGACATTAAGCTCGAGGACATACTCCAGGCCCGGCATTTCGACGACGATGTGTTCGTCTACGGGTTTCACGACTCGGCGCCGCGGCTAAAGGTCGGCGGCGGCGGGACCTATGGCATTCCCTACCGCGCCTTGCTGCCCGCGGGCCTTGAGAACCTTCTGGTGGCGGGCATGATGATTACGTCCAATCACGACGCGCACATGTCGACGCGCAATACGGTGAGCTGCATGGGGCAGGGGCAGGCGGCCGGAACCGCCGCAGCGCTGTGCGCCGCCCGGAATTGCGGGACGCGCGAATTGCCATACTCGGTGCTGCGCCGCACCTTGGAGAAAGACAATGTGTACTTTGAGTAGGCCGGCCGTTGTGGGCCCGGAGCCTGACCCTTGGATCTGGAGGAAAGTGATGTACCGGCTACTGTTTGTTGTTTTCCTGGCGCCGGCTTTGGCGGCGCAGCCACAACCGTGGAGGCTCGTTTATGATTCGAGCATCCCGCAAGTGCGTTTCGCCGCCTCAGAAATCCGGCAAGCCTGTGTCGCCCGAGGATGCACGTTCTCGGAGGAGCCGCCGGGCGCCATCTCGCAGCCATCCGGCGGCGTGCGCATTGTGATTGCGGCCGGACCCGAGAGTTCGCGCCAGGCGACCGCCGCCCTGGGCGTGGCCCCGCCGGAGATGCAGACGCCGCAGTCCTACGCCATACGCCGGGCGGAGCGCGCGGGAAGCCTCACTTTGGCGGTGTTGGGCGCCGACAGCGTGGGGGCGATGTACGGGGGTCTGGATCTGGCCGAGGCGATACGGCTCGGGACCATCCTGGAGACTCGCGACAGCACCCATTCGCCCAAGATCGCGCAGCGGGGAATCAAGTTCAACATCCCGCTGGATTTGCGGACGCCCAGTTACTCCGACAACAGCCATCAGGCGCAGAATAACATTCCGGAAATGTGGAGCTTCGACTTCTGGAGGGAGTTTCTGGACGACATGGCGCGCCACCGCTTCAACGTGCTGTCGCTGTGGAGCCTACACCCGTTCCCCTCGCTGGTCAAGGTTCCGGAGTTTCCGGAGGTGGCGCTCAACGACGTCTGGCGGACGCGCGTGCCCCTGGACGACACCTACAGCCATTCGGGCAGCGACATGCTGCGGCCGGAGCTGCTCCGGGATGTGGAGGTGGTGCGGAAGTTAACGATCGAGCAGAAGATCCAGTTTTGGCGCGATGTGATGCAGTACGCGCAGGACCGGGGCATTCAGGTGTACTGGTTTACCTGGAACCTGTTCACATTCGGCGCGGAAGGCAAGCACGGAATTACGACGGACCAAACGAATCCAGTTACGATTGCATATCTGCGGGCGAGCGTGCGGGAAATGGTGCTTACTTACCCGCTGTTAGCCGGATTCGGCATTACCGCCGGAGAGAACTTGCGCGCTTTGGAGGGGGAGTTCTCCAGGGAGAAGTTCCTGTGGAAGACTTACGGGTTGGGGGTCGTGGACGCCAAGAAGATCCAGCCTTGGCGGGAGGTGCGGATGATTCACCGTTATCACATGACCAACCACAACGAGATTTTACAGGAGTGGAAGGACTACCCGGGCCCGTTCGACCTGAGCTTCAAATACTCGATTGCCCACATGTATTCCATTCCCAATCCGCCGTATCTGGGGCCGGCGTTGCCGTTTCTATCTCCGAAACTGCGCACATGGCTGACGGTGCGCGACGACGACTACTACAGTTTTCGCTGGGGCGATCCGGACTATGCGCGGGCCTACTTGGGAAACATTCCCGGGCCGGATAAGATCGCCGGGTACTACATGGGGCCGGATGGGACGATCTGGGGCCGGGAGTTCTTAAGCAAGGAGCCGGATACGCCGCGCCAGACCATTATGAGGAAGCGCTGGTATGGATTCATGATCTGGGGGCGCTTAAGCTATGACCCTACGCTGCCGGACGGCTTGTTTCAGAGCGTCCTGGCGCAGCGCTTTCCGGAGTTGGACGCGGGCGCGCTGTTTCAGGCGTGGAAAGCGGCCTCGAGAATCTTTCCAAAGATCACCAGTTTCCACTGGGGCGACATCGATCTGCGGTGGTTCCCAGAGGCCTGCCTGAGCCATCCCCGTCACCGCGGCTTTTACACGGTGCAGGATTTCATCGAGGGCCAGACCATGCCGGGCAGCGGGCTGGTGAGCATTTTGGAGTGGCGGCCGAAGAAGCTGGCTGGTGAAGCGTGGAAGGGCGAAGGACCGCTGGAGGTGGCCGACGCGCTGGCCGGCTACGCCGCTGAGGTGCTTCGACTGACGCCCCGCTTGGGCGGCGGGGGCGGACTGTCCAAAGAAGCGCGTGAGACTCTGGGCGATTTGACGGCGATGGCGCACTTGGGGAACTATTACGCGGAAAAGATCCGCGGGGCGGCGGAGCTGGCGCTATATGACAAGACGGCGGCGCCGGCGAACCGGGAGGCGGCGGTAAAGCACCTTCGAGCTGCACTCGATCACTGGAAGCGTTATGCCGCCGCCTACACCGCGCAATACGAGCAGCCGCGGCTTTACAACCGGGTTGGCTGGGTGGACGTTCATGCCCTGACCAGCAAGGTGGAGCAGGATATCACGATCGCCCGGCTTTGGAGGCCCGGAACGGGGCCGGACGCGCCGGCCGCCGTCGGCGCGGATGTTCCCTTCCGGGAGTAATCGCGGTCCGTTGCAGGAGGCGAGGCCTCCCGTGGTCCGAGAGCGGGCGTGCGCTCGCGCCAGACTCACCTCAACTTGCGGTCCACAGCCTGGGCCAGCGCGGCCAGGGCTTCGGCGGGGCAATCGCCGAGCACTGTGATGCGCACGAACCAGGGACCGCGGCGGAGGGCCACGCTGCCGGGATAGAGACGGGCGGCTTCGCCCGCCTGGAGCGGACGGCTGCCGGCCGCCGGCTCGCCTTCGAAGATCTGGCGGGCGGCCGAGGCGCTCTTCATGCGGTACAGTTCCACCACGGTATCCGCCGATCCCCGGTAGCGGTAGTCCGCCACCAGGGCCCGCACGATGCCTGCCTGGAGGAAGCGTTCCGCCGCTCCGTCGATGTGCTTGTAAAGATCTTCAGCGGCAAAGATCCGGATGCGCGGGCCGCGCTCCCAGCCCTCGGCTTCTCCTGAATGTGGAAAAAAGGTTTCGCCGGACTCCGGAGTCCCGGCAGTCTCCAGCAGGAACTGGTTGGTGCGGGAACGGCTCTCGCCGATGCTGGTGACGTAGATGGCGGGCCGGTCCCGGACAGGGCAGGCGTATTCACAAGCGCCGCAGCCCACGCAGCGGCTGGGGTCGACGTAGGGCTGGCGGATCGTCTTGGCGCGGCCTTCGGAGTCCGTGACCTCGGCGGGGATGAGGTAGATGGCTTTGGGCGAGGTGGGACACCATTCCTCGCAGACGATGCACTCGGTGGCCATGGCCCAGGGCAGGCAGCGGCCGTGGTCGTAGAAAGCAGTTCCAATTCGGATGGGCTGCGCGGGAGATGCCGAGCCCCAGCCCTTCTGCTGCTCGGTGAACTCCCAGATTGCGCCTGTGGGACAGGCGCGGCCGCACTCGACGCAGCTTGGCTCGCAATAGCCGATGCGGGCGACCAGCACTGGGGTCCAAAGGCCTTCCAGCCCCGCTTGGGCAAAGGCCGGGTGGAGGGCCTGGTTCGGGCAGACCTTCATGCAATTGCCGCAGCGGATGCAGCGTTCCAGGAAATGTTTCTCATCAAGAGCGCCTGGCGGGCGCACCAGCCGGTCCGAGGGTTTGGCTGCGGCGGGCGCGGCGCGCAGAAGGGGGACCAACGCGGCGCCGGCCGCTACACTGGTGAACACTTTGCGGCGCAAGAGGTCGGGCCCTGCTACGGTTTGGGTGCGCTCGGGGAACCAGGCAAAACGCAGGCCGCTTTCCGGGCAGTCGCCGATGCAGTTGAGGCAGAGGTGGCATTCGGTTTTGCGCCAGCGCGCGCCGGGGATCGGGTCGTCGCCGCCCTGACAGTTGAGCAGGCAGCGCTGGCAGTCGTCACAGCGGCTGGGGTGTTTCTCCAGGCCCAGGATAGACCAACGGGAAAACCATCCGAGCAGCGCACCCAGGGGACACAACGCGCGGCACCAGAAGCGCGTTATGCGAAGATTGAGCGCCAGCACGACGAGCAGGATCAGGCCCAACAGCGTCCCCTGCGGGTAGAACGCGGGCGCAGGATGCATGAGGGTGCGGTGCAAGATGAAGTTCAGGACGTCGCCTGTGGTCCGCACCCAGCCGAGGGGACTGGCGTAGAGCGCTGCCAGCAAGGCATTGCCGCCGTAATCCAGAGCTGGGGACAGCGAGAGCGCGACGCCGCGAAGCAAAAGCGACAGCGGATCGAGCCAGCCGCCGATGGCGGAGCCGAACAGCGCCAGAGCCAGCGAGGCGGCCAGCAGGTAGTCTTTGGTCTTGTGCCAGTTGCGGTAGCGGTTGGAGGCGATGCGCGCTGGGCCGCGTTTGGCCTCCGACTTCCAGGAGCTGACCCAGTGGTTCAATGTTCCGAGAGGGCACGCCCAGCCGCAGAAGACGCGGCCCAGAAAGATGGTGGGCAGGAGGATGAGCAGGCTCCAGAGCAGGCCTTGATAAAGGGACCGGGTGGAAAGGGCGTTGAGCAGGGCGGCAAGCGGGTCGGCGCGCAGGAACCACGTAGCTGAGTAGAAAAACAGGAGGAGGAAGAAGACCTGGGAGAACCTGCGCAGCCGGATGAGGTTCTTATAGCTCACCGCTTGAAGGCACAGTCTAGCATGTGCGAACGGGAATCGACAGTGTCTGGGGGAGGGCCGGGAGCAGGCTTTGGACGCTGCGCGGGGCTGGGGTGAGGCTGGTGGCGCTTGCGGTGTCTGTGCGAGGAGTGGCGGGTCATTTTCCTGCGTGGAGATGGATTGCGAAAAGCGGAGGCGGGTGTGGTAAACTTTGAGAAGTTGGAGCTTCGGGCGCGTAGCTCAACTGGCAGAGCAACTGACTCTTAATCAGTAGGTTGGAGGTTCGATTCCTCCCGCGCTCACCACGCAGAATCAGCATAAAGAGACCACCTAGAAGGCTGTATTCCTGGCTGCTTGCGCTTCCCGTTCCTGCTGGCGGGGGTGCATACGACACCGCGTTTGCGAAGCCCTTTCCCTGGCCGGAGCAGCCGGAAACTGCGGCGCAGTTAAATCAGATTCGGAATGGACGGCTCAAAGACGCCGCGGCGGTAGTCCCGCCATTGTTCCAGCGCCTGCATGGCGAAGGCCGTGGTAGCCGGGTTCGCAAAGGGCAGACGCTTGCCCTCGCGTTTGCCGAAGCAGTAGCCGCCGCTCAGCCGGATGTCCCGCGAATGGTACTGGAGAGAACGCACCCGGGCCGCCTCATGCCGCGCTCTCGGCAGGTCAAGCGGCGCAACTCCGAGCGCGGCGCAGTAGAGGCGCAAGCGCAATAGTTGCGCCCAGACGTCGGCGCGTTCAAAGGCCGGTGCGATGGCGTCCAGCTTCTCCTGGACGGTGCTCAGCCCACGGCGCAACGCTGCCGCGCACTCGGGGCGGTCTGCGCAGGGCAGAAGACCCTCGAGAAAATAGCAGTAGGCGTGGAGACGGTCCATGATGCGCTCGGCGGGGGATTCTGAGGTTAAGAACGCGGCGTGGTTTTGAATCGCCGCGGTCAAAAGCGCATCGTAGAGCCGGGCCAGCGCCGCATCGCCGTTGATTTCCGCCAACTCCAGCCACGCCATTGCAGCTTTGAGCTGGTAACAGCCTGGACTGCGGGACCAGCGGCCATCAGGAGGTACGGGCGTCCGCGAGGGCAGGGAAATAACCGCATACGGATTGGGCAGGTTTCCGAAATCGCGCTGCATGGACCGGGCGGCGCCGACGGCGGCATCGAGCAACTCTTGCTCTCCCGTGACTCGCCAGAGCGAGAGCAGTCCCCGGGCGATAATCCCCAGATCAAAGAAGTAGGCCCACCTACCGCCGCCGCCGTCCGGCAATTCGAAAGGGATGGTTTGCAGCGCGGGATCCCAAGCTGTCCGGCACAAGAAGCGGGCGGAGCGCCGGGCGGCCTGCAAACAGGACGGGTCGTGGTTCCGCTGGTAAAGATAAACCAAGGCCGCTGCCGCATAACCGGTCAGTTCGGTTGAGACCGGCGCCAACTGCCCGGTGTCGGTCCGGTAGTAACGCGCCACGGCGCCACGCTCGTCCCGGATGCCGGAAAGGAGGAACCAGCGGGCGGCTGCAACCGTCGCACGAAGAGGTGGAAGCAAGCGTGCGCGTCTCGGGGCCGGCGTTGGTTCGGCGGTTTCGATCATGCGGCAAAGACAGGCGAGTTCCTCATTGTAGCATCGGCGTGAGCCGCTGCGCGCCGCGGGTGGCTTGCTATACTGAAAACTCTAACCTTCGGTTTGCACACATGCGTTTCATTGCGCTCATTTTCATGGCGGCCAGTGTGGGCTGGGCGGCCGATTTCAGCACCGGCCAGGCGGCCCGGCTGGTGATCGGCCAGACTACCTTCACCTCGCAAGAGTCCGGAACGAGCGACACATTGCTCGGTGGCGTCGGGGGCATCGCTTACGCCAACGACATGCTCTTTGTGACCGACGCCAACCGGCTGGGTGCGGAACCCATCGCACACCGCGTGCTGATCTACAAGAACCTTTCCCAGCAATTGCCCAAGCCCACCGACGAGCTGCCGCAAGGGACGCGTTGCCCGGCCTGCGTGGGTAAAGCCACGGCGGTGTTGGGCCAACAAGACTTTACCTCCAAGGACTACGCCTTTCCCCCGACTGCCCAGAGCTTGCGCACGCCGCTGGGTGTGGCCTCCGACGGGGTCCGCCTGGCGATTGCGGACACGGACAACAACCGGGTGCTGATTTGGAACCGGATTCCGGATGTGAACGGAGCGCCGCCGGACGTGGTGGTGGGACAGCCGGACTTCACGTCTGTTCGGGTGCTGTCGCCGCCGACGGCGAGTTCGCTGCGGGGACCGCAGGGGGTTTGGCTTCAAGATGGCAAGCTGTTCGTCGCCGACACCGGCAACGACCGGGTGCTAATCTGGAACCGGATCCCCACCAGCAACGGCGCGCCCGCCGATATCGTGCTGGGTCAGCCGTCGTTCAGCTCGATCCCTCCGCGCGATCTCAACGTGGCGTTCCAGAACGTCAAGGCGACGTCGCTGTACGTTCCCGTTTCGGTCACTTCCGATGGCCAGCGGCTGTTCGTCACGGATTTGGGCTATGACCGGGTTTTGATTTGGAATACCATCCCCACCGCGAATCAGCAGCCGGCGGATGTGGTGGTCGGCCAGCCGGACATGACGACGGCAGGTCCGAACAACTCTCCCAAGCTTTGTCCCTCGAACGGGACCGATGAGAATGGGGAGCCCACCTACCCGGTCCGTTGCGGCGCGACTCTGGACACGCCCCGCTTTGCCTTGTCCGACGGGCGCCGGTTGTTCATTGCCGACGGCGGCAACGACCGCGTGCTGCTATTCCAACAGATTCCCACGAGCAATGGAGCCTCGGCTGACGTGGTGCTGGGCCAGCAGAGCATGGAGCTAAACGTTTCAGGCAGCGCCGGCGATCCCCTGGCGCAGTCGAGCGCTGACTCGTTGCGGACTCCGCTTTCGCTGGCGTTTGACGGCGAGAACCTGTACGTTACGGACCCGTTCAACCGCCGCGTCATGGTCTTCACCATGGCCGAGTACTCGATCCCCTTCACCGGCGTGCGCAACCTCGCCAGCCGGTCGGTATTCGCGATCGGATCGGTAGTGATCGACGGGGGCATTCAGAAGAACGACAAGATCACCATCAAGATCCAGGAAACAGAGTACACGTACACCGTCGCGGAGAATGACACGCTGGAAAACGTCGTGGTCCAGTTGGTCAACCTGATCAACGCCGGGCAGGGAGACCCCAATGTGCTGGCGCTCCCGAATCTTCCACGGCGCATGGTGCTGCTAGTGGCCAAGACGGAGGGCGTGGCCGGCAATGAGATCGAGTATTCGGTGAAATCTTCTCCGCAAGAGGCGCGTATTTTCGGCACGACCGGCGGCGCCAAGCTCTCCGGCGGCGGAGACGCGGCGAAGATCGCGCCGGGAACTCAAGTTCAAATCCTTGGGGAAGGGCTTGCCGAGGTCACCGCGTCGGCGCCGCCCGATGTGGACCAGCTTCCGACGACGCTCGGGGGTGTGCAGGTGTACTTCGACGGCATCCGCGCGCCGCTGCTAATGGTGTCGCCGGATCAGATCAATGCCCAGGTGCCTTTCGAGATCGCCGACTCGCACAGCCTGAGCGCCTACGTCCGGGTGCAGCGCTCCGATGGGACGGTGAAAGTGACCAATGCGATTGCGGTGCCGATCATTGACCAGAATCCCGGCATCTTCGCCTTTGAGGGCGTCGAGCCCCGCCGCGCCATCGCCATGCATTACAGCAGTTACGGGACCGCCACGATCTCCATCGACGGCTCGGCGGTGGCCGGCGACAAGCCGGTTGTCTCGATCGAAGGCCGCCAATACTCCTACATTGTCCAGGAGGGGGACACACTGGTCTCGGTGCGGGACGCGATGGTCGAGCTGGTCAAGCAGGATCCGAGGGTGGACGCCTTCCCCTCCGGCATCTGGTCCCGGCTCCGCTTGCGCGCCCGCGTGCCCGGGCCCGAAGGCAATGGGATCCGGATCGCGGCCGAGGTGGTCGAAGGCTCCTCGGTCATATTGACCCCGTTCAACGAGGCCACCTGCTGCGCCAATGTAGCCGGCAGTTTGGTGACGGAGGAGAACCCGGCCCTGCCCGGAGAGACCATCGTGGTGTACGCGACCGGTTTGGGTTTCATCAAGCCGGACCTAGCCCGTGAGGCTCTGGTGACCGGCGGCAGATACCAAGGCCCGGAGTTGAACGAACCGGTCACGTTCGTCTCCTCGCTGGCGGGCGGCAAGACGGCAAACGTGCTTTATACCGGGATGAAGCCGGGCACGTTTAGCTTGTACGAAGTCCACCTGGAGTTGAACTCGGGCCAGCCCAGCAACCCGCTCACGCCGCTGACCATCGCACAGGACGTCTATATCAGCAACATTGTCACGATACCCGTGTTCAATCCCAACCCAGATGCGCAGTAGGCACGGTCAGCCGGCATCGGAGTGAGGACGGTAGCCCCCTTGGCGCAAGGCTTCGCGCGCTGCGGGCGCGGCCTCCGGAAGGACGTAAAAGAAAGCCCCCACGCGGACGCGATGAAAGATCGTCCCGCCGAAGTACTCCTCGGCCTGAACGGCGTAGTCGATGCTGCGCTCGGTGAGAAGCTGCTCAACCGCCAGAGCCTCCTTCAGCTTCCGCGCGATGTAGAGCAACTCGACTTCGCGGTCCCCAAAATATTCCGGATCCCTGCGCATGGCCCGTTTCAATTTGAGGCTAGCAAAAGCCGCCGGTGGCGGAAGGCGCCTGTGAGCGGAAATATTCAATGGTCAAGCGAAGTCCTTCTTCGAGGGGCACGCGGGGTTCCCAGCCCAGGAGGCTCCGGGCTTTGGTGATATCCGGGCGGCGGCGCTGCGGGTCGTCCTCCGGCAACGGATGGTGCTCAAATTGGGCCTTGGCTCCGGTGAGACGGCAGACGCACTCGGCGAACTCGCGGATGGTCATCTCCTCCGGGTTGCCCAGGTTCACCGGGTAGCGCTCGTCGGAAAGCATCAGGCGGACCAGACCGTCCACGAGATCGGTGATGTAGCAGAAACTGCGGGTCTGGCTGCCGTCGCCATAGATGGTCACCGGCTTGCCCCGCAGGGCCTGATGAATAAAGGAAGGGACCACGCGGCCGTCATCGAGCTGCATCCGCGGGCCGTACGTATTGAAGATGCGGGCGATGTTCGTCCGCAGCCCGTGCTTGCGGTGGTAGGCCATGGTCATCGCCTCGGCGAACCGCTTGGCTTCGTCATAGCAGGAGCGGGGCCCAACGGGGTTCACGTTGCCCCAGTAAGACTCGCGCTGCGGATGCTCCAGCGGATCGCCATAGCACTCCGAGGTGGAGGCCAGCAGAAAACGCGCGCCGTGCCTGCGGGCCAGTTCCAGCAGATTGCGCGTGCCCGCGGACCCTACTTCCAGGGTCTCGATGGGATACCGCAAATAGTCCCTGGGGCTGGCGGGCGAGGCCAGATGCAAGACCCCCTCTAGCGGCCTTTCCACCTCGAGCGGCTGCGTCACATCGTGCTGGAGGAACGTGAAGCCGGGATGGGAGGCGAGATGCTCCACGTTTCGCAAAGAGCCCGTCAGCAGATTGTCCACTCCAATCACGACGTGGCCATCCGCCAGCAGGCGGTCGCACAGATGAGATCCAATAAAGCCGGCAGCACCGGACATGACCAATCGCAAGCGGTCCTCCCTCCCTGAGGTTTGTCAGACGTTCACGCTGCGTGTGCGGAGCCTGGTGAAGTCCGCGGCGCCCAAACCCCGGCGCGCTGCGATCTGCACGAACGGCAATTGCTCCAGGCTCAAGCCCCAGAACATCTGGGCGGCGCAGGCATCCAGGGCCACCGGATCCGTTCCCGCAAGAACGGTCCGACGCAGCGCCACGTCGTTGAGGCTCCCTCCGCTGGGCCCGCCCCGCATCAAAACGCGGTAGGCATCGATGAGGGTCAGCGTGGGCCTCAGAAAGCCGGCCAGATCCGCCAAGCTCTCCTGAATGCGCTGATGAAGCCTCTGGCGCGTTCCTCCCAGTATGCCATACCAGTTCTTCAGGCCCAGCGTGACTCGCGTCAAGCTGTGGTGCTTCGCCACGGGCAGATTGATGACGCGGTCGCATTCGAGAAACGGCTGAAATACGGGCCAGACGCGGAGCGCCTCCCCCCGCAAGTCCACCGTTCTGAGACGCTGCGGGGACGGCAGGACCACTTCAGCGCCCGCTCTGCGCGCCGCTTCGCCGATGCCGCTGCGCTCGTAGCAGCGGGCCGCATCGTGGATCGTGACATCGGCCACCAGAACCCGCCTGGCGCCGGCCTCGAGACAAAGTCTGGCGACAGTCTCCACGACCACGGGATTGGTGTTCGCCGCCTGCTCGGGAATCCGGTCCCAGGAGACATTGGGTTTCAAGACCACCACGTCGCCGCGGGACACGAAGCGGCGCATGCCGCCCAGCTCGGCCACGGCCCGCTCGGCGAGCCGGCCAGGATCATCGCCTGTCACCGTGACCAGCTCCGGAAGATCGACGCGCGCCGCCACCGCAAGGTTGCGTGTGAGAGCCGGCGCCTGTTCGATCTGCGGGGGGCGGCTGCGCCGGCTAAGCCACACGGCGCCAGCGCTAGCGGCGGCCGCCAAGCCTGCCGCTGAGCCCAGACGGCGGAGGACATCCCGCCGCGCCGGTTCCCTGAGCTCCTCCATGCTTCGAGTGTATCAACCCGGCTAGCCTGCGGGAGTCAGTTCAAGCGCGCAGATAAGGTTTCAGATACTTATCCAAGACTTCCCGTATTTCGCTGACCGTGGTCTTTCTGCCGGCGCGCGGCGCGGCGCCGCGCCCGCTGCTTCCGCGTGCGGCCGCATCCGGCGCGGGTGGGGCCTCACGGGCGGTGGTCCCTTCTTTGAACACGCCTCGAGCCGTGAGCAGTGCGACCCCGCTTTCGCTGGCCATGCTGTTAAAGACCAGAATCCGGCCGAACATGTCCCAGGCCTCGCGGACGCGCCCGCCGTGGAACAGATCATAAGCCGCCGCGTAGAGGTCCGCCAAGCCCGCAAAAGGGCAGTGCCCGGCGAAGCCCAGCTCCATCTCGGTGATCATCGTGCGCACGCCGTTGCCGGAAAAGACATGCAAACGGTCTCCGGTGCGCCGCCGCAACTCGGTGACACGCGCCAGCGGATCGCCGGCCTCGTCCTTCACGTAGCGCAGGGTGGGGATGGACTCGAAAGCCTCCACCACCAGATCGGTGCTCATGCTGCCTTGCGATTGCATGAACAGTGGCAAGCTGGTCAGTCTTCCCACTTGCTGGTAGAACTCGAGCAGAGCCTTCGTGTCGGTGACTCCCGGCGGGGGCAGGGAAATGAGCGCGTCCGCTCCAAGCTTCTCCGCGTGGCGTGCGTAACGTGCGACGGCGCTCATGTCCGGGCTTTGCACGCCGATGACGATCGCGGTGTTGCCGCCTTTGGCCGCGGCCAGAATCACCTCGGCCCCGTCCAGCCGTTCCTTCTCGGTCAACACCGACCAGCCGCTGGCGATCTGCGGCCAGATGAAGCCGTGCACGCCGCCGCGCTGGCAGAAGCGGACCTCGGCTGCCAGTCCATCGAGGTCCAGCCGCCCGGCTGTGTCAAAAGGAGTCTGCCCGATGGGGAACACGCCGCGCAGAGCGCGTGCGCCCGTTTGCGGGGGCGCGGGTGCGGCGCGCAAGGCCGCTCCCGCCGCTCCCGCGCCCACGATTCTCAGAAAGTCCCGCCTGCCGCTATTGCTTCCCGATGCCGCCATCTTGGAACCCTCCCGGCAATCTGCCAGTGTATCCCCAAACAGGTGGCGGCAGGCGGGCGAGACCTCGAGCCTAGCTTGGCGGCCGCTCAGTAGTCGCCTTCGCGGACGTAGGGGCGGCTCCAGAGGATGACCTGCATCAGTACGGACTTGAGCCAGGCCTGGTACATCTTCTGCACGTCTTGCGCCGGCGCGCCGTCCTTGGCCAGGAAAGGGATCAGGGTGTAAGTGATGGGATAGACCAGCGCGATCAGGTAGCGGAAGGGAATGTGCTCGGCCGCATCGACGCCGTCGGTCCGGTTCTTCTTGGTGCGGTGATGCCGCCGCCCAATCTCCTCCTGATAGTCCAGCCAGGCCTGATCGTAGTTTGCGGCGGCGGTGTCCAGGATCCACTGACCGAAGCGCTTTCGCACAGCTTCAAGGTACGCGGCCACCGGCCTGCCGTCTTTCCGGCTCTTGAAGCTTTCGAGCAGGTGCGGGTTGGAACCGACAAAGCCGTACCACACGTCGAGGATCTGCTCGACCTGCGGGGCCAGAATGTCTCTGGACTTCCGCAGCCAGGCGGCGTCCTCCCTGGTGAACAGGACGGTCCGCATGAGGGTATTGAGTTCCTCCAGCGTCATTTGAGCGCGTGGAACCGCGGGGGTTCCGTAGGTGTAACCTGCGATGGACATTTGCTTTGCCTCCTCTGAGAAATGGAAATCAAGCCGGGTTGAAAGTCAGGACAATCGAGGCGAAAATCCCGCTCGCCAAAGGCCGCGTCTACAAAATGGCAATGGTGCGGGCGGCGCGGATCGCGGTGGGCATTTGGCTGGAAATACACGCACTGGACGCACATGCGCGCCAGCGGGATTTCGCCGCGCTCCTGCAAGTGCCGGATCATTTTGATTAAGGCGCCGAGCAGCGAAGCCTGTTCACTCTCGTCCAGGCGGCTGGCGGCTTGCGCCAGAAAGTCGGGCCAGCCGGAGACGCGCCGCGCAGCCGCCTCGCCCTTGCGGGTCAGGCGGATGCGGACGACGCGCCGGTCAGCGGGGTCGCGGCGCTTGGCTGCCAACTTCTTGCGTTCCAGGGCCGCCACTGCTTCGGTGGCTGTCGGAGGCCGCACGCCCAGGTCGGCAGCCAGCTCCTGCAAGGTGCGGCCGCCCGCGCCCGCATCCAAAAGCTGCGTCAGAATCTGCCCCTGCGTCGGCGTCAACTTCTCTGCCGAGGCCAGGCGCCAAGCCTTGGACTTCATCACCAGTCCCAGCTTGGCCAGCCCCGTAACCAGCCTTTCGTTCAAGGGCGTATGCGGGAAGGATTTCATTAGGACTCCTAATTATTATGCTCCAAATTCGTCCCTGGTGCAAGAGGCTGCATGAGGCCGCCGGGCGGCCCCGGCTCTAGCGGGACGGAATCAGCGAGAACTGGAGCTGCCGGGCCAGAACATCCACCCGGTCGAGCCTCACGCGGACCGTGTCGCCCACCTTGTAAACGCGCCGGGTGCGGGCGCCGATGATCCGGCGGGCGTTCTCCTGGAATTGATAGCGGTCTCCTGGGATCAGCTCGATCGGAATCAGGCCCTCCACGAACAACTCCAGCAGTTCGACGAACAGGCCGTACCTGGTGACGCTCACCACCAGAGCGTCGAATTCATCCCCGAGCCGCTCCGCCATGAACTTGGCCTTCTTCCATTCCACCAACTCCCGCTCGGCCTCCGCGGCGCGGCGCTCGGTGAACGAGCAATGCTCGCCCAGGAAGGCCAGGTCTTGATCGGGCGGCCGCCTGCCCTCCAGCAAGGCGGCAAGAATGCGGTGGACCACCAGGTCGGGATAGCGGCGGATGGGGGAGGTGAAGTGGGTGTATGCGGCGGCGGCCAGCGCGAAGTGGCCGGTGTTGTCCGGGCTGTAGCGGGCCTGCTTGAGGGAGCGCAGCATCAGGTAGCTCAGGATGCGCTCTTCGGGTTTGCCCTCGATCTTGGCGATCAACCGCTGATAATGCCGCGGGGTGACCTTGAGGTTCTCATCGGCCAGCACCAGGTCTTTGCGGATCTTGCGCCCGTCGCGCTTGCGGTCCACCACCGGAAAGCGCTTGACGCGCAGGGGCCCCAGGCCCAGCGAGTGCCCGAAGGAGGCCGCCAGCTCTTCGAACTCGATCACCCGGGCCGGATCGGGCGGCTCGTGAATGCGGTACAGAAACGGCGCGCCCGCCGCCTGGGGGTGCGAGGCGACGGCTTCGTTGGCCGCGAGCATGAACTCTTCGATGATCCGGTGGGCGATGTTCCGGGGCGCCCGCGTGATGCCGGTCATCTCGCCGAACTCATCGAACTCGATCAGCGGCTCGGGCAGGTCGAAGTCGATCGAACCGCGCCGCACCCGCTTGCGGTTGAGGATCAGGGCCAGCTCCCGCATCCACTCCAATTGAGGGACCAGTCCGGCGTATCGTTCGCGCAGGCCCGGGTCACCTTCGAGCGCAAGAGCGACCGCCGTGTAGGTCAGCCGCGCGGCGCTGCGGATGATTCCTTTGGTGAACTCCTGCCGGACAATATCGCCCTGATGATCGATCTCCAGCAGCACCGAGAGCGTCAGGCGGTCGGCCTGCGGCTTCAGGGAACAGATCTCGGTAGAGAGCTCCAGGGGAAGCATGGGCACGGCGCGGTCCGGGAAATAGACGCTCGTGCCTCGAAGCAGAGCCTCGCGGTCGATGGCGCTGCCGGGCCGGACGTAATAGCTCACGTCGGCGATGTGCACCTGGAGGAGGAAGTTGCCGTTCGGCAAGCGTTCGACGTGGACCGCATCGTCAAAATCCCGGGCGGTTTCGCCGTCGATCGTCACGATGTCGAGCTTCCGGAAGTCCCGGCGCGTAGAGATCTCCGCGGCGGGGAGAGTGACCGGCAGCCGCTCTGCTTGCTCCAGGACATCGGCGGGGAAACGGTGCGGCAGGTGGTGCTTGCGGATGACGATCTCGACGTCCACTCCGAAATCGTCCGGGCGGCCGAGCACCTCAATCACCCGCCCCACGGCCCGGTCCCCGTCTTCCGGGTACTCGAGGATTTCCACGTCGACGATCAGGCCGTCCATCTCTTCCGCGGGCGGCGCCGAGCCCGCTGCGGGGCCAATCCTGTCCTGTCCTGGGCGAGGGATCTCCAAGCCTGGAGGGATCTCAATCCAGCCCCGGATCCTTTCGTCATGCGGCACGACGAAATTGCCGCGCCGCCGGACGCGGAACTCGCCCACCACGGTTGGATGCGCGCGCTCCAAGACTTCGACAATCTCGCCCTCAGCCCGCCCGTCCGCCTGGCGCCGCGTCAGCCGCACCGCGACGCGGTCTCCGTGCATGGCCCTCTCGGCGCGCTCGCGCGGCACAAAGATGTCTCCCTCGACGCCCTCCACGGGCTGATCCGGGATGACAAACCCGTACCCGTCCCGGTGGACGCTCAGGCGGCCCTGAATCGCGTTGGCGTTCTTTCTTCTCATCTGTGCTCTATAGTACGCGGACGCGGCGGCGCCTGGTGGGAATCTTTGCCTGGGGCGCGCGACGGCCGTTCCACGCTAACCTCCGCCTCGCCGGTGTAGCATTGTACAGAACGGAATCGGTAGGAGGTTACAGATCATGCGTCTTATGGTGTTTGCCGCTTTTGGGCTGATGATCCCGCTGGTGCTGGCGGGCGCGGAGAAGGCCGCTTACGACAGCAATGGCCGCATCATCGCGCTGCTCTCGGATGCCGAAGACCTGGAAGTTTCTACCAGCATGGCGGCAGTGATTCCGAGCGGCCGGCGCGTTCCGATCCAAGTCCGGATCAACCGGGTCGGAGCGCGGCGTCAGGGCAATGCTTTGGCCTGGACTCAGGAGTTCACTCTACCCGCGGGAGGCGCCGGACGGCTGGACACGAAGGCCGAAGAGGATGCCTCCGGGGTCAAGTACACCGCATCGGTGACCGCCACGAGCGCCTTGGAGATCACAGCCATTGAATTCGTTGCGGATCTCCCTCGCACGGCATTTCTGAAGGGCAGCTTCACGCCCTCCGGATCCCAGCCGCTCACCTTCGCTCCAAGCAAGCCGCCGGCGCCGGCGCTTTACAGCGGCGAGGTCAGTGGACTGCGCGTGCAGGACGCGCTGGGCCACATCACCCTGGAGATCGCCTTCGATCGCGCCGTCCCGGTGACCATCGTCGACCGCTGGGACGACCGCGGGCGCTCCTATCAAATCCGAGCCGCTTTCCAAAAAGGGGACATGGCCGGAGGCGCTAGCGCCGCTCTCTCCACCAGTTTCCGGCTCACCAACTCCGCCCCTCCTCCCGAGCCGGTACGGTTGAAGCTCGACGCTTCCGCCCCTTGGTACCGTTTCGACGGTTTCGGCGCGAACTACTGCTGGAGCAACACCTCGCCCATCTCCGACTACACCATGAAGAACCTGAAAGTCGCCTCGGCACGCTTCGAGATGAAAGCGCAGCAGTGGGACGTGCAGCGGCCCAACCCCGGTCCCGAAATCCGCGCCGACCTGGAGCGCATGCGGGCCTTCCAGCAAATGGGCGTGCCCTTAGTCATCAGCATCTGGTGGCTGCCGGAGCGGCTCTACACGGACCCCTACGAAAAACCGCGCAGCGCCAATTTCCGCCTGATCGACCCGCTCAAGTGGGACGATCTGCTGGACCTGCTGGGCAGCTACCTGCTTTACGCCAAGACGGAGTACGGCGTGGAGCCGGATCTATTCTCCTTCAACGAAGCCAACATCGGCGTTTACGTGGGCCTGACTCCGGAGACGCACGCCTACGCGATCAAGCGCATCGGCGCCCACTTCGAAAAGCTCGGCCTTAAGACCAAGATGCTCCTCGCGGATGCTACCGGACCGCGCGACACGCACCGCTTCGGCCTGGTGGCGGCCTCCGATCCCGATGCGCTCAAATACATAGGAGCGGTCGGCTTCCACACCTGGGGAACCGGGACGCCCGAGCAGTACGCGGCCTGGGGCGATCTGGCCGAGTGGCTCAATCTGCCGTTGCTTGTGACCGAGCTCGGCGTGGACGGCGCCGCCTACTACACTCGTTCCTGGGACAGCTACCACTACGGGCTGCGCGAAGCTCACCTGACGCAAGAGCTGCTGATGTATGCCCGCCCGCAGGGAACCCAGTACTGGCAGTTCACGAACGATTATGCGCTGGTGCGCATGGGGCCGGACAAGACCATTCAGCCCACCGGACGCTTCTATCTGATGAAGCATTTCACCGATTTAACGCCTCAGAAGAGCGAAACGCTGCGGACCGCTTCGAACCAGAAGAGCGTCCTGTTCACGGCCTTCCGCAAAGGGACGGCTTACACGCTGCACATTCTGAACATGGGCGCCGCCCGCGAGGCGCTTCTGGAAGGGCTGCCGGATGCGGCCTGGCAGCCTTACGAGACGACGGAAGCCTCCCACTACCAGCAGAAGCCGGTGGTGCGTTCGCAAAAGGGCGCGCTCAAGATCAACCTGCCCTCGCGAGGGCTGGTGACCCTGGTGAGCCAGTAGCCGCCTTCCACCGCGAACCGAGATTCTCGTTGCCCCGGGGCCGTGCTCCGCGGCCCGGCCCGGCCGGCTCAGGCTGCGGGCCGCGAGTTGGACAGCTCGTCCAGGCTTACGTGGACCGTCGGCAAGTGTCCGCCGTCAAAGGCCCTGCGCGCGCGCATGTCCTTCTCGATCGCGTCCAGCTTCTCGCGCAGCGCTTGCCGCCGCAACTGCTCCTCGATCTCGGCCAACCGGCTCTCGACTTGCTGGCGCCGCGCCTTGTGGTCGATCAGGTCCTCGCGGTAGCGCTGCAAGAAGTAGCCGATGGTCTCGATGCGGATCTTAATCGAGCCGGTGGGTTTGTTCTCGTCGATGTCCTTGAAGCAGAAATAGGGCGTTCCCGAATGCTCGACGATTTCCTCGACCACCGTGTAGATCGGCGCGTCGTGCCCGCACTTGAAGTTGGAAAGCTCCAGCGCCACCAGGTTCGGATGCCGCGCAACGTACTTGGCCGCCCAAATCTTCCGTGAGGTGTTTTCGCTGTAGGAATTCTTCCAGACGTCGGTGATGGCCATGGGGTGGGGAATCTCTCCGGCGCGCACCTCCTCGCCGAACAGGCGCTCCAAAATGTCGTCATCGATGGGGAGCGAGTCCTGGGTAAAGACCGGGTAGCCGATCTTCTGGAACTCGACCAGAATCTCGTGGTTGATGCCAGGGTCGTTGTGATACGGGCGTCCCAGCATCACCACTCCGATGCGGTCCTCGCGCTCCAGTTGCTCCAACACTTGGCGAGCCTGCTGGCGGAGCTTCTGGTAGAAGTTCGTAAGACACCGGTAGCCCTGCTCCACGGCCCGGGCGTTCTCCTCCGGCGACAGGCCCAGGATGTCCCGGAACTGCTCATACATCTGGCGCTCGAACATCTTGCGGTCGGCCAGGTTGACGAAGGTGTCCAGATAGACCACGCCTTTCTCTTGAAAGACGTCGCCCTCTTTGGTGAACGCGGCCTTCACCGCTTCAGGAGTGGCTGCGACCGTAGGACAACTACGGCTTCCCGCCGTGCAGGCTAAATCGCTGGTCAGGTCGTCGATGACCGGGAAGAAGATGTAATCGAGCGGCCGTTTGGCGTGCGCATGGTACAGCAGATTATGCACGTGCGGAATGCCCAGCTTCGAGGGGAAGCAGGGATCGATGGCCCCCCGCTTGGCGCCTTCCTTGTAAAGCTCATCCGAGGTGTACTCGGAGAACACCAGGTTCTGCGGCTTCAGGCCCAGCGAAGCGAAGTAGCCCGTGAACAGCGGCGCCGTGGAGTACATGTTCAGCACGCGCGGCATGCCGATCCTCAGCTGGGCGCGCCGTTCCATCAGGGCCGCACGCTTCTTCTGAGCGGGCGTCAGCCGGTAGCGGGGCGGGGCATCGGAGACGTCCGGCACATCCGGGATCCGGAACACGGCCCGCGCCGCGATGTCGGCAAAGTTGGGGTTCTCTTCTTTGAGCCGGTCGAGCTCGCCCTTGATGTTCTTCATGTGGTCGACATCCTCGACCGTGCCCTTCTCGCAGGTGGCGATGATCAGGCGCTGCGCCCCGGGCTCCAAGGGGACTTTGGAATTCACCGGTTGGATCGCCGAGATCAAAGGGGTCTTGACGTCGATGAAGGTTCTCAGGCAATTGTTCTTGCAGAAATAGCAGCGGGTGTCCTCATTGCGGGTGGTCTTGTAGCTCACCTCGCGCACAGCCTGCATGCCGATGAACGAAGTCTTACGTCCCCGCTCGAACAGCCGCGCCGCCTCCAGAGCCGCCCCGATGGCGCCCGCCTCGCCGCAATACCGGTGGACGATCACTTCCGGCCGCAGCTCTTTCCCTTTGAAGCGCGCTTCGATGAAGTCCACTTGGGCCTTTACTGCCGCGAGGTTGTACTGGGTGCCGCCTTGCAGCAGGAAGCGGCTGCCGATGGCCGCCAGATTGGGGATCTGCGAGACGTACAGCCAGATATTCTTGGGCAGCACGTTGCAAAGGCCCGCCATGATCTCTTCGGCGCGCCAGCCCTGGCGCTGGAAGTCCACGATGTCGGACTGCATGAAGACCGCGCAGCCATAGCCGAACGTCGGGAAGGATTTGGCGGAGAAGGCCACATCGGCGAACTTCTCCACAGGCACGCCGAAGCCCTGGGCGGTGGATTGCAGGAAGTAGCCGTTGCCTGCCGAACACTGGGTGTTCAGCTTGAAGTCCTTGACTCGGCCGTTCTTCAAGATGATGATCTTGATGTCTTGGCCCCCGACGTCGCAGATGACGTCGATGTCCTGGTAGAAGTGCAGCCCCGCTTCCGTGTGGGCCACGGTCTCCACCACCGCCGCGTCTGCGCCGATGACGTCCTTGAGAATGTCCTTGGCATAGCCGGTGGTGCCCACGCCCAGCACGCGCAGCGTGGCGCCCTGCTCGAGCACTTGGTCTTCAATCTGCGCCAGGACTTCTTTGGTGTCTTCGATGGGGTTGCCCTTGGAAAGCTGGTAGCTCTTCAGCAGCAGGGTCTTGTTCGGGTCGTTGGCGAGCAAAACCGCTTTGGTGGAGGTCGAGCCGCCGTCCAGCCCGATGAACCCTTCCACCACTTGACCCGGCTGGAAACGGGCAGGGGTGTACGGGGGCCGGCGGTAGCGCTGCTTGAATCCCTCCAGTTCCTCGGCGCTCGCAGCCAGCCCGCCGCCGCTGGAAATCTTCTTGGCGGCTTTCTCTTCCTCGCGCCCGTGCTCGATATACCACTCCAGCCGCTCCCATCCGCGGTAGCAGCCCACGCAGTCGTCCTCGTCCTTGCCAAACTCAATGGCCCCGATGGCCGCGAAGTACTGCGCGTTGTCCGGCGTGCGGATCAAATCCTCGGGCGGCACGCCCTCGGGCAATGGGTAATTGCGCTCCTTCCAGATCTTGGGGATGTTGTGCTTCCAACATTCCTGCATGCCCTTGATGTAAGTGTTGGGTCCGCCGAGAAGCAGCACGACCGGCCGCAGCGTGTTGCCGCGCGTCAGCACCGAAAGGTTCTGCATGACGATGGCCTCAAACAGCGAGGCCATCAGCTCATCCGGCGGCACGCCCGCCTTCTGCAAGCCGTTGATGTCGGTTTCGGCGAACACCCCGCACTTGCCCGCCACCGGGTGCAGGCGCAGTCCTTCGTATCCCATCCGGCAGAGCTGGTCCGGAGGAATGCGCAGCTTGGCGTTGATCTTGTCGATTACGGCTCCGGTGCCGCCGGCGCACTTGTCGTTCATCGACGGCAGCTTCTTCTTGCGCCCCGACTCCGGATCTTCCTTGAAGATGATGATCTTAGCGTCCTGCCCGCCCAGCTCGATCACCGAGCCGCATTCCGGATGGAGCTTCTCCACCGCCAGCGAGACCGCGTTCACCTCCTGCACGAACTTGGCCCCGATGTACTGCGCGAGCCCGTTGCCGCCCGAGCCGGTGATGAAGATCCGCGTCCGGTCGGTTTTGAAGCCGGCGACTTCCCTCTCTATCCTCTTCAGAAACTCGAGGACCTTCTCGGGCTGCTTGGTGTCGTGCCGCTGGTAATCGCGCCAGACGATTTCGTCCGTGTCCACGTCGGTGACCACCGCCTTGACGGTCGTCGAGCCCACGTCCATGCCAATCAGGAAGCTTCGTTCTCTCATGCCCGCTCCTATGCCGCCCGGCGGTCTTCTTGCCGCATGCGCTCCGCGATGTGCAGCACCATGTTGGCCGCTGCGCCCACCACGCCTTTGACGTGGGGGACCCGGTACATCGGGCGTTTCATCTCCGGATGCTGGTCCAAATAGCGGCGGCAGTCCTCCAGCGTTAGGCCCGCCTTTTGCAGGCACTCCTGAAACTCGAGCTTGGCCTTCGCCTTGGCCTCGCCCAGCGCCATCTGCACCCGGCTGTGCGCGTTGATTTCGCCCTCGCCGGAGGTCTCGATCGGCAGGTAGATCATGTCGCGGAAATGCGAGATGACCGCCGCCTGCGCCCCGTCGGACTGCGTGGAAGGCATGCATCCGAAGGGCTTCAGCGACAGCACCATGTGCGCCAGGTCGCGGTTCGAGTAGTAGATATTCTTGGCCACCTCGAGATGGCCCTCGCCGCCGCCCGTGCGCGAGTTGTAATAGGGGTGGCCGAGCCGTTGCAGCTCGTACTGATCGGCGAGCTTGTGCGCCAGCCCGCCCAGCGCATCGACGATCCGGTGGTACTCGCGGCGGAAGATCGCTTCGGCCAGCTTCAGCTTGGCCAATTTCTTGCGGTACTCCAGCTCGATCCGGATCCGCTTGTCCAGCCTCCAAGCCGGCGGCAGCACGGCACCCTCTTCCAGCCCCTTGCCGTCGCGGTACTTCTGCACCACCTGATGGATCATGTAGGTGATCCACGTTCCGATGGGCTCCACCAACACTTGCGCGCCCTCACGCTCCAGGAACCGGAACATGTTGAAGTTGCCGTCGCCTTCGGTAGTCTGCGCCCAGAACTCGCCCGTGATTTTGACGATCGGTTTCACACGCAGGCGGTCCACTTCGATCGCGTTGAACTCATCCCGGCACTGCTCCAGCACCCGCGTGTACTCGTCGCTGGCGATCTGATGCAGGAACTTCCCCGCGAACTCCGCCGTGGAGTGGAAGCGGCCCAGGCGGCGCCGCGCCTCCGGGCTCAAGGTCCAGGGCGTGCGTGTGCGGAACACCTCACGCACTCTCTCGATGGAGTTCGCCAGAACCTGATCCGTTTTGCCGCTTTCCAGCTCATAGGGACGGATCGCGTACGCGACCTCGTTGAGAACATCGCCGCAGTTCATGGCGTTGAGGATGGCCAGGAAGAAGTCCGGGTTCATCTCCAGGCCCGCCTCCGCGTCGCTCTGGCTCAGTCCGCCGGACTGCTGGAAAATCAGCACGCGGAAGCCATCGAAGCCGGAGTTGCGCAGCGCCAGCCGGTACTCGGATTCGTACATTCCAAACCGGCACGGTCCGCAGGCACCCGCCGTGAAGTAGACGTAGCGGTCCAGAATCTCCTCCCGGCTCATGCCCTTGGCCTCAAGCCCTTGCAGGAACTGCACCAGGTTGCCGACGGTGAAGTACGTCGGGTTGCACTGGCCGTTGTTGCCGAATTCCTTGCCGGTCTGAAAGGCGGCCACATTCGGCGTGGGCAGCGGCTCGGCCTTGTAGCCTAAGCCCTCCAGCGCGCCCTGGATGAGGCGCTCATGCTTCCAGGTCAGCCCGCCAAACAACAGCGTGGTGTGCAGACGTTGGGATTTGGTGAAGGGTCTCTCCACCGGGCGTTTGAAGTGATGCACCGCGGTTCCGGCGATTCCCGCTTCGCGTTCCAGCCGCCGCCGCTCTTCCGCCAGACGGCGGTCCACCAGTTCATCCACACTCACCATAGCCATGGTTTCCGGCATGTTGATTTCTCTCCCTCTGAGTAGGGTTTGCAGGCGCTTCCGCCCGCTATCAGATACAGTCTGAGGGTGGCAACAGCTGGAAATCAAAGAAAAGTCATTGAATGGCGCAATTTCGGAGTCAAGCCGCGCCGCTGCTAATCCGAAGCGGAACCGATTTGAATCAGCGGCTCCGGCGCCAGGCCCGCGGGCGTGGAAGGTTCCTGCGGCGCGCGCCAGGCGTCGATCTGCGAGACTTGATGCACGCAAGAGATCGTGCATTTGGGGGCGCAGCTTTTGATGGTGCGGAACTCACGGCGTACGTCCTCCAGCGTGTACTGCTCCAGCGGCTTGCCGGGGTATCCGCGCTGCTGGGAGCAGTAATGGACCAAGCCGTCTTCGCAAATGTAGAGGTAGCGCGCTCCGGCCCGGCACCGCCACTGGTTGGCACGGCCCGCCGCCAGATTGTCCCGGAAGGAGCTGACCCGCGCGTAGCTGCTCCTGCCGATCCGCTTGATCTCTTCATACGCCGCGCGCTCTTCGGGGCCCAGCGGGCGCACCTGGCCCCAGGAGTCGTGCACGATGCCCGCCGTGGAGCTGAAACCCAGTTCCCGCGCCCGGCGGGCGATGGTCAGGGCATCCTGGGGGTTCGCATCCTGGGCGCCCATTACGGTGTTGACGTTGACGTGGAACTCAGCGTGCTCCGCCAGGAGTTGCAGCTTGCGGTCCAGCACCTTGAGGCTCTTGACGGAGCTCGGCCCCGGCTTCACATTGTCGATGCTGATCTGCAAATGATCCAGCCCCGCCTGATTGAACTCCTCGATCTTCTCCCGCGTCAACAGATAACCGTTGGTGATCAACCCCGCCAAGATGCCCCGGCTCCGGACGTGACGGACCACCTGGCCAAGCCAAGGATTGAGCAGCGGCTCGCCGCCGCTCAAAGTGATGATGCGGGTTCCCAACCGCGCTAGTTCGTCCACCCGCCGCCGCAAGGTCTCCAGCGGTATGGGTGGAGAGCTCTGGTCGTATTCGTTGCAATAAGAGCAGGCCAGATTGCAGCGCCGGGTCACGATCAAATGCGCCAGGATGACGTGCTCCGTGTCGAGCAATCCCCCCGCAATCATGCGCAGCTCGCGGGCCAATCTGTTTACACGCTTAAACTGTCTTCGTAACTGCTTTCCCCTCACTAGCATCCCCGCAACATTACAGCACAACCATGTTGCCGCCTCGAAATACTCTTCTTCGAAGGGGCGCTTCTTGGCTTCGAACAGCGAAAAAGCGCGGGCAAGCGGTTCCGTTCAATGCAGTATGTCGCCGTCGAACTGCGGATCTTGCCGCTCTGAAGGAAAACCTCTGGACCATCGGCGTCCGGTGATTTACCTTGAACATTCGGAGGGGACATGCAGAAACCTGTTAAGTACTTGGAACTGGGATTCACTTGGGCGGCAGCGGCCGCGTGGACGGTCTTCGAACGGTTGAACCGGATCCGGCCGAACCCGTCGTTCGTGCCTAAGTGGGCTGATCGGCCGCTGTTGAAGTCCTGGGAGAAGACCAAGCCGCCGCTGGGCTGGCCGCGGGAAACCGACTCGCTGTGCCCGAAGTGCGTGCCGGAAATCCGCAAGAAGATGCTCGACGGCGAGAAAGATTACCGCGACCTGCTGCACGAGCGCGTGGGCGAGATCAAAGCCCAGATTATCGAGCGCGACGGACAGGTCCTCATGGTGAAGGATTGCCCCATCCACGGGCATTTCGAGGACGTTCTATCTATCGACGCCGAGTTCTACCGCCACATCGAATCGATGTTTCCGGGCCGGGACATGCGGGCGCATAACGACGAGCGGCTGCACAATCATGGATCCAGCACGATTACCCACGGCCGCGGCGCGGTCCTCACGATCGACCTCACCAACCGATGCAACATGATGTGTGATCCGTGTTTTATGGACGCCAACCAGGTCGGCTTCGTGCACGAACTCACCTGGGAAGAGATCAAGACCCTGCTCGACAACGCCATCTCCATCAAGCCCCGCCGCCAGATGTCGGTCCAATTCTCCGGCGGCGAGCCCACCCTCTCGCCCTATTTCATCGACGCCATCCGTTACGCCCGCCAGGTGGGCTACAACAGCGTCCAGGCGGCCACCAACGGCATCGAGTTCGCCAAAAGCTACGACTTCTGCGTGAAGGCCGCCGAGGCCGGCTTGCGCTACGCCTACCTTCAATTCGATGGGATCGGCAATGCCGCCAACTCGCACCGCCGCGTCGGCAACCTGTTCGACGTGAAGCTGCAAGCGATGGAGAACCTTTACAAGGCCGGCGTCGAGATCATTCCCGTCACCACCATCGTCAACGGCATCAACAACGAGCAGGTGGGCCGGATCATCCAGTTCGCTCTCGACAACCCCAAGCGGTTCCCCTTCCTCGCCTTCCAGCCGGTTTCCTTCACCGGACGCGACGAGCAGATCTCCGAGGAGCGCCGCAAAGCTCAGCGTTACACGCTCTCCCACCTGGCTTACGACGTCAAGAAGCAAACCGGATTAGGCGAGCCTCGCCGGGACTGGTTCCCGCTATCCTTTGTGAGCACCTTCTCCGATTGGGCCGACCTGGTGCACGGGCCCGAGGCGATGTGGGGCCAGGTGAGCTGCGGATGCCATCCGAATTGCGGCGTGGGCATGGCGCTTATGGTGGACAAAGAAACCAAGGAAGCGGTTCCCTTTACCGCCTTCGTGGACGCCGAGCAACTGGCCCGCGACGTGGCCAAGGTCAATGACGCCGCGCGTGGCAAGTTCCTCTCGGTGCTCGGCATGGCGCTGGCTCTGGCCCGCAACTACAAGCCGTTTGCCACGCCCAAGCACTTCACCCTGTGGGATCTCTATAAGAAGTTCGACAAGACCTACGGCGTCACGGGCCGCGACTACGGCAAGGTAACGGCGGACCGCACCCGCGAGGACATCGAGAAGCGCCGCCGGGACCGCTGGAATGTGCTGTTCATCGCCGGGATGTGGTTCCAGGATCTGTGGAACTACGACTTCCGCCGCACCGAGCAGTGCATCATCCCCTACGCGACCCAGGAAGGGGAGATCTCATTCTGCGCATATAACACCGGCATCGGCTGGCGCCAGATCGTTGAGAAGATTCACATGACCGCGACCTTGACCAAGTGGTACGAGGAGCACGGGCGCCACGAAATCTTCGCCGGCAACAAGAAAGTTCCCATCGGCGAACCGCAGCATTCGCTAGCGTTGCGTTCCGAAATCATCACCTTGGAGGAGCAGCATGATCTCGACGCTCTTGGAGTCGCAAAGAACTCCCGCGAAGAGAAGCTGCGCGAGCGGGAGCGGCGCCGCCAGGCCGAAGAGAACGCCCGCATGGCGCGGCTGTACCGCAAACACGTGCTGAAGGAACCCGATCCCGAGCCCCTGGTGCAGATCGCCGGCATTGCGACGGCACACAAGCCAGCCGGCGAGGCGGAACTCGAAGAAGTCGGCTCCAAGGGCTGATTCAGAACTTGCAAGGAACGCCGCCAGTCCAGCACTGGCGGCGTTTTGTTTCTTGGGTTGGCCTGTGAGTCCCAACCTATGGCGAGCCGGTCCGCCGCAGCAGTTTCTTGACATCCGCCGCCAGCGGCTCGCGGATGCGGGCGAAAGCCATTTTATAGGACTGGCAGAAGTAGTCCAACTCGTGGAAATCCCTGTGCGGGCCGTGGCGCAGTTTGGGACACCCGCCGTGGCAAATGTCGCTGTGCTCGCAGCGCTGGCACTCCGGGTGCGGCAGCGTTTTCTTGGCTGCGAACTCGTACCGCTTGCGGCGCCGGGCGATCTCCGGCCAGGAGTCTACCCGAATGTTGCCCAGCTTCCACTCCGCGCTTACAAAGAAATCGCAAGGGTAGACGTCGCCGTTGTATTCGACCACCACGTAACTGTCGCAGGTCTCATGCAAGGTGCAGTTGCCGGGCCGAAGGCCCGCGAGAGCCTCCGCCACATTGTCGAACAAACGCACCCGCACCTTGCGGCGCTCGGTCCACCAGACCTCGAATATCTCCAACAAGAATCGCCCGTATTGTTGCGGCGTAATGGTGAAGGGCAGGGGATTGCCCGCAGGGTCAAACTCCGCAAGCGGAATGAACTGTAGATTATCGGCGCCCGCCGATCGGAAGAAGCGGTAGAGTTCCTTGGGCTGCTCCACATTGGCCTGGCTCACAACGCACAGGATGTTGTAGTCCACGCCGTGGCGCTGGAGAGTCTCCAGGGCTTTCATCACCCGCTTCCAGGTGCCGCTTCCTCCCCGGTTTAGCCGGTAGCGGTCATGCATCTCCTCCGGTCCGTCCAGAGACAGTCCCACCAGCCATTGATATTGCTTCAGCAGCCCGCACCAATCCTCGTTGATCAGGATCCCGTTCGTTTGCAGCGAATTGCTGACGCTCTGTCCGCCGCGCCCATAGCGCTGTTGGAATTCGATCAGCTTCTCGAAAAAGCGAAGGCCCGCCAGGGTCGGCTCCCCGCCCTGAAATGCAAAGCTGCTGGTGGGATACGAGTAGAACAGCCAGGTGTCCACGAGGCGTTCCAACGTTTCCTGATCCATGCTCCGCCCCGGCAAGTCGCGGTACGGGTCCGCCTCGCGGTCTAAATAGAAGCAGTAGGCGCAATCCAGGTTGCACACGGCCGAAGCAGGCTTGATTAGCAGCGACTCGATGCGCGGCGCCGCGCCCAGAACTGGAAAGGGACTCGGTTCGCTCATGCTTTGGAAGGCCGTACAGGGAAGCGCTCGGAATCGGTGCGGGCGGTCCGGAACAGTTCTTCAGCCCGGCGGACCACGTCCGGGGTCTTGGATGCGATGTTGTTTTGCTCTCCGAGGTCCGCTGCCAGGTCGTAGACTTCCACCGGCATGCCCGGATTCCTTCGGAAGCACTTCCAGTTGCCAAACCGTACCGCCTGCGCGAAGCCCCGCTCGTGAAACTCCCAATAGAGATACTCGCGCCGCTGCGTCTGTGGCCGGCCCATGTGCGCCGCCAGCGTTGAGATCCCGTCCAAGCCTCTGGGTATCGGCACGCCTGCCAGTTGGGCGGCCGTGGGCAGGAAATCCCAGAACGTGATCACCTCATCGCTGGTGCGCCCAGCCGGGATCCGCCCCGGCCACCGCGCCAGATACGGCACGCGGATTCCGCCCTCATACAGGTCACGCTTAATCCCGCGCAGCGGCCCCGTGCTCCGGAAAAACTCCGGCTTGTGCCCGCCTTCCTGGTGCGGTCCGTTGTCGCTCGAGAAGATCACCAGAGTGTTCTCGTCCCGCCCTGCCTGCTTGAGCGCAGCGAAGAGGCGGCCGATATCCGCATCCATCCGGGTGATGAGCGCGGCGAAATTGCGCTCGGCCTGAGGCCAGGGACGGTCGCTGTAGGGCTTGTCGTCCGGCGTCTCCATCCCGTTTCCCGTCACCGCGCCCAGTTCGTTGTTGGCGTGCGGAATCGTGTATCCGAGGTATAGGAAGAACGGCTCACGGGCGCCCGCCACGAACTTCAGCGCCCGCTCCGTAAACAAATCATGGCTGAACTGTTTCCGCTGGTTGAACCAGTTGCCAACCAGAAAGACCTCGTTCTGGTTTTCCCACAGGTGTTCCGGATAGGTGTTGTGCGCGTGCTGCTGATCCAGGTATCCGTAGAATTCATCAAACCCCCGCGTGTTCGGCACGCTGCCGGTGCCTGGTCCGCCCAAGCCCCATTTCCCAAACAGCGCCGTGCGGTAGCCGGCTGCTTTCAATAGGCTCGATACGACCGGCTCATCCGGCAGCAGTCCGGCTTCCGGTTTCACGTTTCCGCGCACAGTCGCATGCCCCGTGTGTTTTCCGGTCATCAGGCAGCACCGCGACGGGGCGCAAACGGTTGAGCCCGCGTAAGCCTGAGTGAAGCGCAGTCCTTCGGAGGCCATCCGGTCCAGATTGGGCGTCTGGATTTCCTTCTGCCCGTAGCAGCCCAAGTCGCCGTAGCCCAGATCATCCGCCATGATGACGATGATGTTCGGCCTGGCGGCCTCCGCCGCCCGCGCTTGACTGCCCAGCAGCGCCGCCGCCGGCATCCCCAAAACGTCTCTTCTTCTCATTTCAGCCCAGCCTCTTCTGGATGTGGGTGATCAGATTCTTGACGTATTCCCGCATCCGCTCATGCACCGCCGGCGATTCCACCGGCAGGCCGTTGACTTCGGCCTTCACCCGGCGCACCCTTTCCCCCAGCGCATCCAAAGAATTCAACGCCATCACCGATACATACAAGCCCTGCCGGTGCAGATCAGCTAGTTCCACCAGCGTCTTAAGAGAAGCGTTGACGTCGGCTTCCGCGCCAAACTTGCCTAACGCCTCCGCCGCCGCGATGCGCACGCTCAGGCTCGGATCCGCAAGCGCCTTGCGCAGCGGCGCCGCGGCTTTGGATACCGCCGTCTGTCCTCGCATCAGCAATCCCAGAGCCGCCCAGAAGCGCACGCCGCTGTCGCCATCGCCGAGCATGCCGGTCAGCCGCTCCGTGGCCGCTGCATCCAGCATGGAAGCCGTATCCGCCGCCGCCAGGATCCGGTCGAAGGGATACCTTGCCGCGTCCTGACCCAGCTCATACGGAGTCGATCCTGCCGCGCGGCTGTGCATCTCCGCCTCCGGCAGCAAGTCCACGTCCCGGATCTCGCGCATCCAGCCGTACAGAGCCGCCCGCAGCCGCTCTTTAGTCTGCCGGTGCTGCGGCGAATTCGCCAGATTGTTGACCTCATCCGGGTCCGCGTTCAAATCGTAAAGCTCTTCGGGGGGCTTGCGTTCCCAGAAATACGTCCGCGGCGGCTTCAGTTTGCCCTCATCATACAGCCGCTTCCAGACCTGGATGGTCGGCATCTCGAACAGATACGCGATGTACTCCCCATACGTCCGATGCGGCATGAAGTTGCGAATGTAGATGTAGCGCCGGTCGCGGATCGAGCGCACCAAGTCATAGCGTTCATCCATCCGCCCGCGCAGCCCGTACAAGTACGCCGGCTCCGGCGCGCGGTAGGGCCCGTGGAACGCCCGTCCTTGCATGTAGCGCGGAGGCTCAATTCCCGCCAGGCTCAACACCGTCGGCGCCAGATCGACGAAAGACACCAGCCTCGCGGAGGCGCCTCCCGGTTTGTAATCCGGCGCCGCCAGATGCCGGTATTTTTCGGGAAGGTAGGCCAGCAACGGCACCTGCAAGCCGCTGTTGTAAGGCCAGCGCTTCGAACGCGGCAATCCCGGCCCGTGATCCCCGTAGAAGAACACGATGGTGTCTTCAGCCAGCCCGTCCTGCTCCAGCTCGTGCAGCACTTGGGCTGCTTGCCGGTCCATGGTGGTGATGTTGTCGTAGTACTGCGCCAGGTCGTGGCGGACCTCCGGCGCGTCGGGATAATAGGCCGGAACCCGGGCCCGGGCCGGATCGTGGACTAAGGTGTGCGGCCGCCTTCGCACCTGGCTCTCATGGGTCGTCGTGAAGTTGAAGATCGAAAAGAACGGCTGCCCCTTGCCGCGATTGCGCCAGTGGGCCTTGTTGCTGGAGTCGTCCCAAACCTGGCCGGGTTTGTCCAGGTTGTAGTCTTCCTTGACGTTGTTGGAGGCGTAGTAGCCCGCCTCCCTCAAATACTGCGGGTACATCCGCATGCCCGGCGGCATTGGGATCATGCTCCGCATGTGCTCGGATCCGGTCGAGTTGGGATACATTCCGGAGATGATCGCCGTTCGGGCCGGGGCGCAGACCGGCGCGGTGGACCAGGCATAGTCGTAGCGCACGCCCCGCGAAGCCAGCTTGTCCAGGTTGGGAGTGTCCGCATACCGGTCGCCGTAGCAACCGAGCTGCGGACCTGTGTCCTCGCAAGTGATCCAAAGGATGTTCGGGCGCGGAGCCTGTGCGCCAAAGGAGAATGCCGCGCCTCCGATTGCGGCAGCAAAAGATCGCCGGGTGATGGTGGGACCAGTCTCGCTCATTGCAGTGTCGCCATCCCTATCAGTACCAGACCTAGCGCATAGCCTGCAAACATGAGCGCCAGCGGGGCCGCCACCCCCTGCGCCCCGCGGAACTCGCGCCAGATCACCACGCCCCAGATCGCCGCCACCAGCGTCGCCCCTTGCCCCAGCGCATAGGAAATGGCCGGGCCGGCGACGCCCGAGGCCACGATGTTCGCCGTGAGCGCAATCATCCAGATCGCCCCACCCAACAAGCCGGGCCAGTGGATGGACACGCCCCCAGTCAAGTACTGCCGGTAGCTGAGCCGGTTCACCCGCAGAAAGATCGTGTTCACCACGACGTTGCTCAACAAAACTCCCGCTCCGAATAACGCCAGCGCCGAGTAGGGCGAAAGGAAGCCGGGTTGGATCGGCTCGCTTTGAAACGACGGCGAGATCGTGCCCGCCAGCCTCGGGTAGAAGAAGCCCATCAGACTTCCTGCGACGATCGCATAGATGACTCCCTTCAGCCATCCCTTTCCCGGAGTCTGCGCCAGCTTGCGCCGCGCTACCGCCGACATCACCATCGCCAGCACCACCAGCGCGACGCCGCTGAACAGCAGCACGGGGGATCCTTTGGGCGCCTGCAAATAGCTCGCCACGGTGCCGATCACCAGCGCCAGCCCAACGCCCACCGGAAACGCCACCGCCATGCCCGCCGCATCAATTGCCACGACCAGCAGGATGTTGGAGACGTTGAACAGCACGCCGCTCACTGCTGCTTGCACCATCAGGTCCTGCCGCGCTGCGGCGAGGTTGCGCGCCGCCTCCAGCCCTATGAATTCAGGCCCTCCTAAGGTGAGCATGAAGACCACGCCGGTCAGAAAAACGCCGATCACGTAATCCCAATAGTAGAGCGGAAACCCCCAGTTCCTTTTGGCCGAAATCTTCTGCGTGTTGGCCCAGGATCCCCACCCCAACATCGTCACCACGCACAACAGAATCGCTGTCCCAAGATCCCGCACTACAAACATGACTGCCTCCTAGCCGAACCGCTTCGCTTCCGCATGCTGAACTAACGCATCCGCACGGCGCTAACCGGCTTGCCGCAGGAAATCCTCCACCTCCAGCCGGGTCGGAATCGAAGCCTGAGCTCCGGCCCGAGTCACCGAAATCGCCGCCGCCGCGCACGCGAACCGCGCCGCCGCCTGCACACTCTGGCCTTCGGCCAACGCAACCGCCAGCGCGCCGTTGAAGACGTCCCCGGCCGCCGTGCTGTCCACCGCTGTCACCGCAAACGATGGAACCGGTCCCTCAAATCCCGCCGCACGCACGTAGCAGCCAAGGCTGCCCATCTTCACGATCACCCCCGCCGCGCCCATCTCCTGCAACTCCGCGGCCGCTGCCGCCGCGTCTTCATAGGTCTGAACCTGATCCGCCGGAATCCCGAGAAGCGTTGCGGCCTCGGTCTGATTGGGCGTCAGAAGATCCACCTTTGCCAGCAGGCCCGGCGGGAGTTTCATCGCCGGCGCGGGATCCAGCACCGTCACCGCTCCAGCCGCCTTGGCCGCTTGCAGCGCCGCTTCTACCGCAGCCATCGGGATCTCCAGTTGCAGCAGAACGTAATCCCCCGGATCGAGCAGATCCAGGCGCTCGCGAACCCACGCCGCGTCCATTGTTGCGTTTGCCCCAGGGGAAATCACGATCGCGTTCTCCCCATCCGGCAGTACGTAGATCGAAGCGCAACCGGTCGGGCGCGGCGCCCGCCCTACGCGCGCCGTGTCCACCCCGGCCGCCTGTAGGCTCGCCGTCAGCTTCGCTCCAAACGAATCCTGCCCGACCTCCGCCACCAGGAAAGCCCTGCCGCCCAGCCGTCCCGCCGCGCAGGCTTGGTTGGCCCCCTTTCCACCGGGGAACAGCTCAAGGTCGCCCCCGCGCACCGTCTCGCCGCAAACCGGCAGCTTTTCCACGTGAAAAACCAGGTCCATGTTGGCGCTGCCAACCACAACAATCTTGGATGTCGGACTCATTGGGATTCATCACATTATCACTATTCCGGCTTGCATGGAAAGGGAACACACTTTTGAACCAAGCTCGTTTCGCACAGCGGCACAGCCAGAATCGTGCAACGCGTGCGCCGCCCTCGTGCCGGTACGCTGCCCCGGCCGCGCCGCACCTGCTCCGGCTGTGGTACAACGTTTCGCATGGAGCTGCTTGCGATTCCGCTTGAGATCCCCGAAGGCGGCAATATCATCCTGGGGCAAACCCACTTCATCAAGTCTGTCGAGGACCTTTACGAGGCCATCGTCAATACCGTCCCCCAGATGAAATTCGGCATCGCCTTCAACGAAGCCTCCGGAGCGTGCCTCACGCGCTGTGAAGGCAACGACGAAAACCTCAAGGCGCTCGCCGTCCGCAACGCCCAGGCCATCGGCGCCGGACATATCTTCGTCATCGTCCTCAAAGAGGGCTACCCCATCAACGTGCTCAGCCGCATCAAGGACGTCCCCGAAGTCTGCTCCATCTTCTGCGCCACCGCGAATCCCGTGGAGGTCATCGTCGCGCAGTCTGCGCAGGGAAGAGGCGTGCTCGGCGTGATCGACGGCTCATCGCCCAAAGGCGTCGAAGGTCCCGCCGATGTCGAATGGCGCCACGGGCTGCTGCGCAAGATCGGCTATAAGAGATAAATATATCCTAAATAGATCGATTATGGTATAATCCGCCTTTTCAGCAACCATTCGATTTCAGAGACACCCCAGCGAAAGGCAACACTTTCAGATGACAAATCAGGCTCGTTCTTTCGGTTTCCACACGCGCTCGCTTCACGCCGGCTATCAGCCGGACCCGGCGACCAAGGCGCGCGCCGTGCCGATCTATCAAACCACCTCCTATGTGTTTGACAGCTCCGAGCACGCCGCGTCTTTGTTCGCGCTCCAGCAATTCGGCAACATCTACACACGCATCATGAACCCCACCAATGCGGTTCTGGAGGAGAGGGTTGCGTCCCTGGAGAACGGCGTCGGCGCGCTGGCGATGTCGAGCGGGCAGGCAGCGCAGTTTATCGCCATCACCAGCCTGATGCAAGCGGGCGACGAGATGGTGGCGGCGAGCACGCTCTACGGCGGAACCTATACCCAGTTCGACATCAGCTTCCGCAAGCTGGGCCTAAATGTGAAGTTCGTCGATCCCGATGATCCCGACAACTTCCGCAGGGCCATCACGCCCAAGACCAAGTGTCTCTATGGGGAGACGATCAGTAACCCGCGCGGCAACGTCCTGGACATTGAGGCCGTGGCCCGCATCGCCCACGAGCACAACATCCCGCTGGTGATCGACAACACCTTCGCCACCCCTTACTTGTGCCGCCCCATTGACCACGGCGCCGACATCGTCGTTCACTCCCTCACCAAGTTCATGGGCGGCCACGGGACCAGCATCGGCGGCATCATCGTCGACAGCGGCAAGTTCCCATGGGAGAAGGGCGATTTTCCGCAGCTCAACGAACCGGCCCGTTCCTACCACGGCCTCAAGTTCCGCGAGACCTTCGGCAACCTCGCCTACATCATCAAAGCCCGCGTGGAAGGACTCCGCGACATGGGAACGTGCATGAGCCCGTTCAACGCCTTCTTGTTCTTACAAGGAATTGAGACCTTGGGCCTCAGGATGGAACGCCACGTCTCCAACGCCTTGGCCGTGGCGAAGTTTCTGGAAGGCCACAAGCGGGTCACCTGGGTTAAGTATCCTTCCTTGCCCGGAAACCCATACTATGCGCTCGCGCAGAAGTATCTGCCCAAGGGCGCCGGCGCGGTCTTCTCCTTCGGCATCAAGGGCGGCTACGACGCAGGACGCAAGTTCATCGACAGCGTCAAGTTGTTCTCGCACCTGGCGAACGTGGGCGACGCGCGGAGCCTCGTGATTCACCCCGCATCCACCACGCACCAGCAACTGAGCGCCGAAGAACAAGCTGCCGCCGGTGTCACCCCGGATATGGTCCGGCTGTCGATAGGACTGGAAGACATCGACGACATCCTCTGGGACCTCGACCAGGCTCTTGAAGCCTCCGCCGCCGCGTAGGGGCCGGGGCCGGAGGCTCAAAGCAACCGCTCAAACAGCGCGATGAGGTGTTCCTCATCCAGCGGGGCGGTGCGCTGCGTGCGCGGGTCAAACCAAACCCATCGCGGCGTGTCCCCTTCCAGGCAGCAGAATAGCAGCCGCTCCGGCACAACCGCCAGATCCAGCATCTCCTGGTTGAAGGCCCGGACGGCCCCTTCGAGCACGTAAGGCGTCCGGAAACGCTCGGTCGAGATGAGCGCCTCCGGCGCGCGAAACTCCAGATGTACGATCCTCCCCGCCATGGCCAACTGAAATACGTTCGGAGCCGAGTCGCGATAGTAGGCATCCGCCCAGTCCGGCGGGGAAAGCTCCAGCATCGGCTTTTCGAGCAGTTGGTTCACAGACTCGACGAACCGCGCGCACAGCGCATGCAGCTCGGCCGCAGCCCGCAGCCGGATCGCCTGTATGGCGGCTGCCTGGCGCCGGCGCTCCTCATCCTTCCGCGCCATCTCCTGGATGCGCCGCGCAAACTGCTTCAGTCTCTCGTCCTTGCCGTTGCGCCGCCCTAGCTTCATCGCCGTGTGAGCAGAATAGCACAGGCACGCTTCGGCGCGCCCCATTTGGACGCCGCTCATTCGGGAGCCGCATCACGCAGCCGCTTCCCTATCCCCCTGTACGAGCGGCTTGCGAGGACGGCGCGCTGGCCGAGAGTCATCCGCCTCGACCACTCGCACGGCGGCTGGCCACGACGCCTGTCGCGCGTCAAGTCTGCGAAGAAGGAGTGTTGGCGAGCCGCACCCACTGGTTTTTGGCCGGATCCAGACTCAGAATATGGAAGGTCCCGACTGCCCACAGCGAGGTCCCCGCCGGGACGATCCGCTTGAAAAACAGCCATTGATTGATGTCCAGGGACTCCCACTTGCCTCCGCCGTCCTTGCTCACCAGGAGATCATTGCCCGTCGTGGCCAACAGGCGGCCGTCGGAGGCCCGGTATACCGACGTAATCGTCCCTTTGGTGGGCACGTTGACCACGCGCCAGTTTTCACCCCCGTCCTGGGTGAAAAGCATCTGTCCGAACATGCCTGTGATCCATCCGGTCTTCGCGTCTTGAAAATAGACGAAACTCAAGGACCAGCTTGCGTCGGCGATCTTGACAGGTTCCCAAGTCTTGCCCGCGTCGCGCGTGCGCAGCACAACCCCCATCCATCCCACCGCCCAGCCGTTGTTTTCGTCCACGAAATGGACGGAAGCCAGCCCCTGGGGAATGCCCGTCTTTTGCTGCACCCAGCTCTTGCCGCCATCCGGGCTGTGCAGCACGGTCCCGTTTTGGCCCACAATCCACGCGCGGTCCTTCACTACGGAAATGTCCATGAGGTTCTCTTTGGTGGGCAGCTCTCGCCGGGACCATGTCTTTCCCCCGTCTTCGGTGACCAGCAAAGTCCCCGCGTCGCCCACGATGAAGCCCCGCCGCTCATCCGGAAAGGCCAGCGCCCGGTAGAGCACGTCCGGGGGTAAATCCACGCTCTGCCAGCTCTGGCCGGCGTCAGCGGTGGAATAGATCCGTTCCCTCCCGCACAGCGCCCAAATCCTTCCGCCTGCGGCTATTGCATCCTGGACCTGGCACATGGCGCCGAAAGCGGGAACGGCGGCTAACCCCCACGCCAAACACAAGACAAACCGTCGCAAATGGCCGCATCCTTTACCCATTCAAAAAACCTCCAAACTTCTTAAAGACGCTGCTGACCGGCGAGAAGTTAAGGGCCGCGGCAAAAATGTCCCGCCCCGCAAGTCACCAAACCGCTTGCTCAAGCGTTGTGGATCGAATGACCGCTCCAGCCCTAGTCCAAATCGATGTCCCGTTGCGGTGGGCCCGTGTCCGGGCTCTCCTTGGCCTGCTTCAGTAGCTCATCGAACTTCCGGGACAGAACCTCTTTCGACTTGCGGTGCGCCTCCACAGACTTCTGGAAAGCCTCCTCCCGGCGCGACGCCTCCCCCTTGAACAGGTTCATCGCCGCGTCGATGTCTTCCACCGTTCGGGGCTTCTCGTGGGCCTTATGGCTGATGACCGCCTCGGTCTTCGGGTCGATCTTGAGCGTTGCTTGACAGCAAGGACACTGCACTTCAAACAAACCGCCACGCCCTTTACTCATGGCATTTATGGTAGCGCACTGGCCGCCGCCCTGAGTCTTTCAGCCTCCCGCCAGGAACTTCACCAGCGGCCGGTCCGCCTCCAGAAAATCGTATCCGCTCAGTGCCTCCCGGCGCTCCCAGCGGATCTCGCCGAAGACTCGATTCCGCGGCTCACCTTCAAATCCCAGCACCCGGTAAAACAGGAGCTCAACACCCCGGCCTCCGGGGTAACCGAAGTGAACTTGGGCGATCTGGGGCCCGACCCGGGCGCGCACGCCCAGCTCTTCCTCCAGTTCCCTGGCCAACGCTTCCTCCGGGGTTTCCCGAGCCTCGATCTTGCCTCCCGGGAATTCCCACTTGCCCGGGTGGCTGTCCCCCGACGCCCGCCGGCAGATCAGAATTTGTCCCTCCCTTTCCAGGATCCCGGCGGCCACCCGGACCTTGCGTCCCCCAGTTGCTCCTCCCTCCACGGCGCCGCTCACTTTAAGATCTGAAACAGATTACTGTAGTCGTCTGTCCAGAGGCGCAGTTTGGCCTTGGGTTTGACCGGCTGTCCCAACCCAAACCCGGGGTTGTTGAACACCCCCCGGTTTGCCACCAGCACCCAACTGGCGCTGTACACCAGATTCTCCCCATTGTCGCTGTCCACGAGCAAGTTGTCCTTGCCGAGGGCCGTAGCGATGCGCTGCACGACCGGCTCCAGGTCCAGGTGGCGGTTGCTGACATGGACAGCGAGAATGCCCTCCGGCTTCAGGTGCCGGAAATAAACGCGGAAACTCTCCAGCGTCAACAGGTGAACCGGGATTGAATCGCTGCTGAAAGCATCCACGGCCAGCACGTCGAAGTTCTGCGGCGGTTCCCTTTCCAACGACAAGCGCGCGTCGCCCAGGATGATGTCGATCTTTGCCGGGGAATCCGACAGATACGTGAACTCCCGCTGCGCGATCTCCACCACTTTTGGGTTGATTTCGTAGAACCTATAGTAATCTCCCGGCCGGCCATAGGCAGCGATTGTGCCTGTGCCCAAGCCGATCACGCCGACGCGCTGGGAGCTGCGCCGCGTATTATCAATCGCCAGTGCCAGCCCGCTGTTGGGGCCGTAATACGTGATGGGAATCCTCCTCAGGTCGCCGTTAAGGTACTGGATGCCGTGGGTGATGGTCCCATTCACCAGTGTCCGCGTCGCATATGGGTCGCCAGGCTCTCCGTCTTGCGTCACCCGGATGGCGCCGTAAAAGTTCCGCGTCATCAAGTACGCATCCTTCACCACCGAACGTTCCTGGGTCCATAGCGTGTAGCCGATCACCAGGGTCAGCACCGCCCAGGCTGCCGCCAGCGGCTTCTGCACCCGCCAAAAAGCAATCACCGCCAGCAGCGCGCAAGCAAAGATTCCCACGGGAAGCTCGAAAAAGCCTCGAAAGATGCGGGGCGCCACTGCTCCCACGAAAAGCCCGCCCAGCGCTCCGCCCAGCGCGATCGTCAAATAGAAGCCCGTCAGATAGCGCGCGTGCGGTCTCCGCCGCGCCAGCTCCCCGTGGCAGAACAGGCAGCAGACGAAAAAGGCGCCCGCAAACAACGGAACGACGTAGCGCAAATTCGTGCTTCCGTCAAACTTAGCCAGCCCGTAGGTCATGCCGCTCAAAGCCAGCGCCAGCGGGCCCACATAGGCGTTGGGGCGGTACCAGCGGTCGTGGTCAAAGGTGAGAATAAAACTCAAAAGATACAAACTTAGGGGAAGAATCCATAAAAACGGAACCGGCGAAATATTCTGTGTTACATGGTTGGTGACTGCCAGCAAAAGCGTGCTCGAACATGCGGCCAGCGCCAGCCAGTAAAAGTAGATCCAGCGCGGAGGGGAGCCGTTGCTCAGGCCGGATTCGGAATCCGGCGGCGCCTCGGGCAGCTCGGCGGCGTGGCGGCTCCGATAAGCCGCCGTCACGCAGGCCGCGCAAAACAGCGCATAACCCGCGCTCCAAATCCGCGCCTGGTTGCTGGCGGCGACAAACGGCTCCACCAGCACCGGGTAGCTCAGCAGCGCCAGCAGGCAGCCCAAGTTGGAAACGGCGAACAAACGGTATGGAAACGCCACCCGGTAAGCGCGGGCGTACCAGGCTTGAAGCAACGGGCTGGTCGTCGCCAACATTAGGTACGGCAAGCCCACGCTGGCGGTGAGCAGCACCAAGATGCGAAACACCGGATCTTCCCCGCCCAGCGGCTTCAACGCCGGGCTGGGCGTCACTCTCAGGGCGAGCAGGCTCAGAGCCAGAGCCGAAACATGAACCACAAACTGCATCCGGGGCTGCAACCGCTTTACGACAAGGTGGGCATACAAATAACCCAGAAGTAATACGGCTTGGAAAAACAGCAGACAGGCCGACCAGACCGCCGCTGCTCCGCCGAACCACGGCAAGATCAGCTTTCCCATGACGGGCTGTATCTGGAACAGCAGAAAAGCGCTAAGAAAAATGGTTAAGCCGTACAAAATCATGTTGTCTTTTCGCCAGCGTATTCCACGATCAATAAACTCAAATCGTCCTTCTGAACAGCGCCTTCGGCGAACGATTCCAGCGCCGTGCGCAACTGCCCGAGCAGCTCCTTGCAGCCCCGCCGGGAGCAGGAAGCCGCGATTTGGCGGAGCCGGTGTTCCCCAAACCGTTCGCCCGCGCTATTCTCTGCGTCGGTCACCCCGTCGCTATAAAAGACCAGCAGGTCTCCCGGCTCCAGTCGTGCGGTGGCCTGTTCATAGCGGGCTTCCGCCAGCAGGCCAACCGGGAGGCTGGTCGCCGGCAATGCTTGGATGCTTCCTCCGGCGCGCACCAGCAGCGGCTCGCAGTGGCCCGCGTTTACATAGCGAAGTCCTCCGTCCGGCTGCACAAGGGCATAGAACAATGTAGCGTACTTCTCTCCGCCGGTACGTTCCAGAAGAAAGCGGTTCAACTGTTGGACCGACCACGCAAGCTCCTCCGGCGAGTGCGGCCACGCTGCAAACGCGCCCTGCAACAGCGACGCCAGCAGCGCCGAGCTGACGCCCTTCCCGGAGACGTCCGCGTGGATCAACGCCCATGCCGGTCTCGCGGCGGGCTGCACATCAAAATAGTCGCCCCCCACTTGATGCGAGGGTTCGCTCAGCCCTGCCGCCATCAGCCAACCCTCCGACGGCAAGGCCTGCGGCAGCAGGCTGCGCTGAATCTCCCGCGCGATCCTCAGTTCCTCTTCGAGACGCTGCCGCGCCCGCTCTCTCTCCAGCAGCCGAGCGTTCTCCACGATGATGGAGGCCTCCAGCGCCAGCGTCTGGAGCAGCTCGCGGTTGCCGCCGCTCAAGTCTGCCTCCCCAGCCCGGCTGTCCAGATAGATCAGCCCCGCCGTGCTCCCCGCGGGCCAATCGCCTCCCTGTGCCGCCTCCGCCGTGGTTGCCGGACGGATCAGCGGCAAGCAGACTACGCTCCTCAGCTCCAGCTCGGCAATCGTGCCGCTTGCCTGGGACGCCGCGCCCTGAGCGCTTGAAAAGTTCATCGACAGCAGCTCGCGCCGCCCGTCCAGAGCCTGCTCGAGAACGGCGCGGGGAACCCGCAACTCACCCTCGCCCAAGGGCTGGCCGCTGCGGTGCCGGGCTAGTTTCAGCTCCAAGCCCTGCCCGCCGCGCAAGAAAAGAAACCCCCGTTCTGCTCCGGTGAACTCCATTGCCGCATCGATGAGCGACGCCAAGACCTCGTCGAGCGAAAAAGCCGTCTCGACCGTACGCGCCACTTCCAGCAGCGTCCGCAGACGCCCGATTCGATCGCTGCCCGGCCGCGGCGCAGCCACTCGTTCGGCCAGATTCTCCCAATGGCGGCTCGCCGGGTAGAACCGCAGCAGGCAACCACCTGGAACCCCAAACTCGATGCGGTCCAGCGCCGCCAGCCTCTGCCGCCCCACACGTTCTCCGTTGACGAAAACCCCGTTGCGGCTGCCCGCGTCTTCGATGTAATAGTCCTCTCCCTCCCGAAGGATGCGCGCGTGGAGCCGGGAAATGCGGGCATCGCGCAGCACCAGTTCGCAGTCCGGCGCCCGGCCGATCCGGAAGGGGAAGTCCCTCAAGGCCACCCAGCGCCGGTGCTCCCCAGATTCTGCTACCTCCACGGCAGGGCAAGATCCCGCCATCGGTTTGGGTTTCGGCAGCTCCAGCATAGGGTCTAAGAGCGTTCTATGCGTCCAGCGCTGCTGGCTGCTTCTTTCGCCACGGAAGGATCAGCCTCTTCCACCTGGGCGAGACATTCGGCGCAGTAGCCGCCAATCTCGGTGCGAACCGTCAGCACCTTGAAGCCCAGCGAGCCTTCCACCTTCCGGCGGAGCTGCCCCAGCGGCGCGCCGTAGTATTCCTGCACCTTCCCGCACCGCATGCAAACCACGTGCGCATGCTCCTGCTTCATCCGGGTCTCGTAATAGTGCTGATCCCCGGACCAGTGCATCAGGTCTAGTTCGTCCACCAGGCCGGCATCCTTCAGCATCTTAATCGTCCGGTATACAGTCACGCGGTTCAGCTTCGGATCCTTGGCCGAAGCCAGCATGTAGAGCCGCTCTGCGTCGAGGTGCAAGCCCGTCTCATCGATCACATCGAGCAGAATCTGCCGCTGCCGCGTCAGGCGGATCCCGCGTTTCCGGACAGTTTCTTTGATGCTGGCAGGAGCCATAACCAACCCTTCCCTCGTCGGCCGCTTCCTTTGCCTCAACCTGGCTGTGCCGCTCCGCATCCCGCAGCCCCGGTTGGATCCGCCCGCAACGGGCGTTCGCATCCCTGGTCTCACGGGGGCACGCTAGACTCGAACGTATCTAGCTCCACTGTATCATTGGCAGCCGCCGCGGGGAGAACTATCATAGAGAGGATGAGCGAGAACGGGTGCCCAAAATGTGGCGGGAGCGGCTGGGTAGAGGTCGAACGCGACGGCTACGTCGCGGCCGAGCGCTGCACCTGCATTCTGAATGACCGTTCCGGACAACTCGAGGCGGCCTCCGGCATCCCGCCTCTCTATGCCAGCGCTTCTTTGGAAAACTTCCAGAATTTCGGCAACCCGGCGCTGAGCGAAGTCCAGAACATCGTGCGAGCGTACGCCCGGGAGTATCCTTACCTTCCCAAGCCGGGCCTGCTGCTCATCGGCGAGCCGGGCACCGGCAAGACGCACTTGGCCGTCGCCGCCCTCCGGCGATTGATCGCGCGCGGCTTCGAGGGCGTCTTCTTCGATTACCAAAACCTGCTCGAACGCATCCGGGCCAGCTATGACCCCGCCTCTGGGACCAGCTCCCGGGATGCCTACGAGGCAGCCATGGAGTCCGAAATCCTGCTTCTCGACGATCTCGGCGCCCACCGTGTGACCGACTGGGTCGAAGATACGGTGACCTCCATCATCACCTACCGCTGCAACCACAAGAAGGCCCTAATCGCCACCACAAACCTCGTGGATGCCGACGCGGGCGGCCGTCCTTTGGAGAGAAACTCCCTCACCCCCGGGAAGGCGGAGTGGAGGATCACCCTCGTCGAGCGGATTGGCATCCGCGCCCGCTCGCGGCTCTTTGAGATGTGCCGCATCGTGCGGATGCCCGCCGTCGGCGATTACCGCTTGCGTAAGCAGCCTTTGTAGTTCTCCGCCCGGTGACGTAGGGCTCCCGGCCTGGGCTTGCCCCAAGCTTACGCTATGTCCTCAGTAACACAGCCCCGAGCAGTCCCTGGGGCAGGCATTTCTGCCTTCGGTCGACATTCCTGTCGGCCTTGGCGCCCTTTACTCGCCCGCCTCTTTCATCCTCCGTCGTATCTCCGAGCTCACAAGCTGCTCCACGAAGTTCTTCAGGCGTGATGGTCCGCTCGGGCCGCCCGCGGCTGCGGGCGCCCGCTCAGCGCCGCGCGCCGAGCGCCACCGCTCCGGTCGCCTCCTTCCGTTGTCCGAATTCGTTGTCCGGAATGACCACCGCCACCCAAGGGGATTCCGCCGTCACGACCTTGCCCTGGAAGGTCACGGTTTGCAGGTTGCCCGGCTTCAGGTCCAACTGGCGCTCCGGCTCCTTCAGATTCAGATTGTCCGCCCGCACCGAGAGGCTGTGCCTCCCTGCGCCTTCCACTGTCACCGTGAGAGTCACCGCGCCGTTGCTGCTGGTCTGCGAGGAGACGCGGACATCCAGATGCCGCGCCGAGCGCAAATCCAGCGTGTAAGCAGCGCCGGGCAGCACAGTGATCTGCTTCTTCATTGCGCCGCGGCTGACCTCGTATACGCCCTCGGGCAGCGCCGTCTGAAAGCTGAACGTCGCAGGCTCGGCGCGGACGCTGGTCACAGCCCCGGTGCTGATCTCACGAAAGATGACCGGCTCGCTGGCGTCGCCGGCCACGAATCCGGCAACCAGCCCCGGCCCCGCCAAATCGCGCATCAGCCAGAACCATCGTGCCACCGGGTGGACCCAAACCTCCTTCCAGTTATGGCAATTCTCCGTGGGCCAATAAGGCAGGTCGGTATTGCCCCGAGTTTGAATGCCGACGGGCAAGGAGCCGACCAGGTCGCCGGACATGGCGGAGTACTGGGGCGCATAGTCGTAGCCTTCGCCCCACATCGTGCTCTGAACGAACGGGTTCCTTCCCACAACCCACTGGAGCTGCTGGTGAGCCAGCGCCGCCAGCTCGAAATTCCCGCGCAGGTGAGCGGCAGCCGAGATGGCCTTGGCCTGCGTCAGCACCGTCCCGTGATTGCCGCGGAATTCAAACCAAATCGGAAACAGCCGCACGTAGTGATGTGCGGCCACTTGGATGCCGGCCAGGACCTGCTCGCGGAAAGCTTCCGGCGTCGCCCCCCGCCCGCTGGGCGCCTGCTTGTACTCTTCATCGTGGAAAACCGAGTTCGCCAGCATGCCGTAAGGCTGAGTGAAAGCCGCCATGGCTTTCTGAAAGTACTCGGAATAGAGAGTGACGGCCGAATACCAGCGCATCCAGTCCGGATGATCCGGAAACAGTTCGCACAGCCGGATCAGCGCCACCACAGGCGCCGCCTCGCGGCTGATGTGATTGTAGCGGAGGACCCGCGTCTTATCCGGCCCGGTGTAAAAGAAGCCGGTCAATGGATAAGTGGCCTCGGGCAAGAACGTACGTTGTTGGGAATCGAGGATAATCCGGGCTAGCTCTTGCGCCTTATCGGAGTACTTAGGCTCGCCGGTGGTCTGATATAGTTCCAGTGCAGCCAGAACGGCGTGGCCCGCCAGCTCCGTCTGCGCTCCCCGCGACTGCTTCTCCATCCCCGCCAGGGCGAATCCCCAATCCTCCACGGCTTGCTTCAGGCTGTAGCCGGCCAGGACCGGATCCGTCGGCCGGAGTACACGCGCGGCGAGCGCCTCGGTGGCCGCGGCCGAGAGGTTCCCGGCGGGACTGTTGGTCGCCTGGCAAACCATGTCGTCCACGTCGCCCAGAATTCCATTGGTCCAGCGGTCCATCGTACAGAACCCCGGCCGGAAGCCGTCGTGGAAGGTCGTCTTCAGAATCCAGTCCAGGCCCCACTTGGCCTCCTCCAACAAACGGGCCAGCAACGCCGGATCCTCGTTCCGCGCCTGAAGCCGCTCGGCGAGGCTGAACATGGCGTAGGCCGCTTCCGAGGTGTTCACAAACGACTGCGAGAGGTCCCCGGCATCATGCCAGCCGCCGTTCACGACCATTCGCTTGTCACCGTGCACCAGCATCCAGTCCCGGTGGCAGATGTCATGCACCCCCGGGATCGCATCGCCGCAGCGCTCGGTGTAGAAGAAGTTGATCGCCTTCCAGATGCTGGACTTCCACACATCCTCTCCGATGCGGAACGGACGAGAGGCGCGCTCCCCGGCCCGCAGGATATAAGTGCCTGGCGTGCGAATTTCACTGAAGTCCATGACTTGGAACCGGCCGATCTTCGATTGCACCTCGGAGAGGGCCTTGCTCAAGACCGGGACGCCGTTTTCCACATTGATCAGCTCGAACGTTTTGGCCTGCAAATCGCTGGCGATCGCGCTCTTGGGGAAACCGGTTTGATATCCCGAATGGCTGAAGGAGATCTCTCCGGGCGCCACATTCCAGCCCAGATAATGATCCGCCTTGACCTTTTCGAGCTCTAGCTTGTCAATGTCAAAGAGAACTTTGTCCGTGGCTCCGGGTTCATTGCCTTGCACGCGGTACGAGAACACCACGCCGGTCACTTTGTCGCGCGGCAAATTGGCGATTTCCCAAACGACCCGGTTCCATTGCCGGTTCTGAAGAATGACATAATTCATTCCCATCTTTCCATATACATCCGGAACCGGCTCTTGCCCCTCGTTGCGCAAGATGAGCAGTAATGAAACGACGCGGAAACCGGGCAGGTCCGGGTAGATCCATGCCGACAGGCGGTTCCACTCGGACCAGTCTTCGCCGTCGACGACCCGCACCGCATCCGCCGCTCCGTAGTAACGAGTGGTGGGGATCGGCTTGTCGCCCGTGGTGGGGCTCGTCAGGCGCACGGAGCTGGATCCGCTCATCGCGCGCTCCCGCGTCAGCGTCAGCTCCCCGCGTGCCTGCCCGCTGTTTGCCAGCTTCCACGTCGACAGGCTTTCGGCGTCATCCAGAAGCCGGGAGCCAAGCACCGGCTTGTTCAACCATCGGGTCTTGATGGAATTCGTATAGTCGTTCGGAATCGGCATCCTGGGGGGCGCCTCGGAGCCAGTGAGGAATAGGGCAAGGGAAGCGCAAATCGCAACAATCCACATAGGTACACCTCCTGCGCGCTGAGCTGCGTTATGACTGCCTCTTCAAAAAAGAAAGCGGGCCCCGGCAGCGAGCCGGGGCCCATAGCTATCCGATGGATTTCAAACTACCACTCCAACCGGGCCGAAAGCTGGCCGGTGCGCCTCCCGCTGGCATTGATGATATTGCCAAAGTAGGCGTTGTTCATGTTCATGTTGACGCCGCCAAAGAAATGGCGGTTGAAAATATTGAACATCTCCAGCCGGAACAGCAACCGCGCACGCTCCTTCATCGGGAAGTACTTCACCAAGGAAGCATCCTCGTTCCAGCTCCACAGGGTGCGGACCTGAGAGAAGCGGTTCGGGCTGTTGCCGAGCGACTGAGGCGCCGCGTCGCTGAACGCCGTCGGATCGAAGAAGCGGTTGCCCGGATCCGCATTGTTCCAGGGGTTGAACGTGTCCGGGTTGAACAGCCTCTTGAACCCGCCGGCTGGGGTGTTGAAGTTCGCGTAAATGGACGGTCCGTTCCAGAAGTTGGGCGTCACTCTAGAGTTGGGATGGCCCAGCGGCGTGCCGCTGGAGTAATTCAGCAGCGCCGAGATGGTCCAGCCTCCGACCACCGCGTTTAACACCGGGCTGGCGCCTCCTAACAAGTAACGGTTTCTTCCGATGGGAAGGTCCCACTGAAGCACAGCCTTCAGAACGTGGGTGCGGTCCGCCGCCGCCACAGCCTTGGCCCAACTGCGGTTGTAGGTATCCTGGATGCCGCCTCCGCCTCCTCCGTTTGCCACGTTGGCGACGTTGGCGATGTTCTTGGAGAAGGTGTACGCGCCGTATAGATAGTAGCCTTGCGACATCCGCTTAGTCACGACTAGATTTAACGAGTGGTAGGTGCTGCTTCCAACCGGATCGCCGAAAGCCGACAGGCTGCGGCCCATAAGCTGCGGGAACGGCAGCAGAGTGTACGCACCCAAACCGCTGAAACCAGCATAGGGGTACGGCAATCCGGCGGCCGCCGCGGCCGAGGCGCTGCTGATGGTCTGCGTCAACACCGCCCCGCGGGTAAGTTCCCTCGGATGAATCTGATTCGGGTATACGTTGCCTCCGCTGTGCAGCCGCGTGCCTTTACTGCCTCGCCACTCCAGATCAACCCGCAGGTCTTTGGTGACTTCGGTCTGGAAGCCGAAGTTGAAGTTTTGTACGTAACCGGAAGCTGCGTACTTCGGGTGGTTCCTCCGTCCGCCGAACTTAGCGGCATACGAAGGATCCATGCTCGGCGGACGGCGCACATCCAGCGGAAAGCCGTTGTCGATATTGAAGACCGGCAGGTAGACTCCCTTGCTGTCCGCCGCCGCTTCGTAGGTCTCGTTGAATCCTGCCCGCCACGGGTAGGTCCAACCAAAACCTTCGGGTGTATAGCTAATCCCATAGCCCGCGCGCATCACCAGCCGCGGGGTCCACTGGTAGGCGATGCCCGCGGTGGGTCCGAAGTCCTTCCAGTGTCCAGGGAAGATGGTCCGGCGGCCGGCACGTCCGGGGCCGTTGCCCATGTACTCGACCGCGCCGCGAATCCCGCCGAAGTTCGGATCCGGAAGGTCGGGATTGAAGTTGGCGATTTCGTCGTTCTTTTCCATGTGCGCAGAGTTTCCACTCCAGCGCAAGCCATAGCTAAAGGTTAACTTGCGGTTCACCTTCCAGCTATCCTGGATGAACGCAGCGCCATAGTAACTGGAAGTGATGGGGTTGAAGATCGGCCCGAGCGTAGCGCTGTTGACCTCCCCCAGGAGAAAGCTGGCGAAGCTGTTTCCGATCCGCGACGTGAACCCTTCGCCCGGGATCGCCGTAGTCCGGGCGGCGAAGTTGAACGTGCCACCGGTGTTGTTGAACTGCTGCGAATCGTAGTTCAGGAAGTTCCACTCGAAACCGAACTTCAGATTGTGCGAACCCCGGTACCAGCTAAATGAGTCGGAGATCACGATGTTGCGGTAAAACTCGTCGCGATTGGCGTCATGATTCCAACTCTGGAAGGTGACCACCGGCGAACTGCCCAGACTGATGACCGGACGCGTCACTTGGTCCGCCGGGGCGCCCAGACCGACGTTCTTGATCCCCCACTCGTCGGCGAAATGCTTGCCGATTTGGCGGCTTCGGAAGGCGTTGCCGTTGTTGTTCAACCCCACCATGGCGTGGTTGAGCATGCTCGGGCTGATGATCCAGTCGTGCGCCACGTTCCAACTGTACCCGCGCCGGTGCTGCCGGATGGAGCGCGACAGCGGTCCGCCCATGTCCGGATCGAGCAAGGACCACACTTCGCTAACGTTCTCCTGGAAGTTTCGCGGGAAACCGTGCTTATAGTAGTAACCGGAAACCTTATGGTTGTTGGAGAACGAATGGTCGCCCTTGATCGAGTAGTTCCGCGCATCCATGCGGTTCTGGAGCGAGGTGAAGCTGTTGTTGGTCAGATTGGTGTTGACCGGCTGATACCACTGGTTGAACACCTTGGCGAAGTTCTTTGCCACGTTGGAGATGCGGCTGGGCGGAATGATGTTTCCAGTGAAGGGGTCCGCGACGTAGCGGTTGCCGACCATGCGCCAGGTCGTGGGATCGTAAATCATGCCCTCGAATACGTCCCGGCCCAGCGCATCCGTCCCAACTTTGGTGCTGCGCAGCAGCTTGCTCAAGTCTCCGTTCCACATCTCCGGCTGCGGCACGCTGCGAGTCAGAGAGCCGGGCCCGGCGGTGGCGAGCAGAAACCGCTCAGCGGTGAAGTAGAAGAAGGTCTTGTTGCGTCCGTCGTAAATCTTCGGGATATACACCGGTCCGCCGAAGCTGCCGGCGTAGTTCTTCTGCCGGTCCTTGGGCCGCCGGAAGGTGGTGTTGGTGGGGTCCTTCGCTAGGTACAAGTTGTTGTTCCAATCGTTGGCGTGCAGAAACTCGTTCCGCAAGGTATAGAACGCCGATCCGTGGATCTGATTGCTCCCGGATTTCAATGTGAACACCAGGCTCCCGCCGCTCTGCCGTCCGTTTTCGGCTGATGCCGTGCCGGTAACCACCGTGAGCTCCTGGACCGCTTCGGCGGAGATGCTCGCCTCCGCAAAATCCCCTGGCAGGAAGCCGGCCAGATTGGTCATGCCGTCGATGACAATGCCTGCGCTGGCTCCGGGCGTGCCCTGGATGGACATCGTATAATCGGAACCCCTCACTCCAGGGACGATTCTGGCGGCGAAGTCCGCCATGTTCCGCCCCCGCCCGCCGAACGCCAGCGGCAGGCTGGCAAACACTTGGGAGGTGACGCTCTCGGAGCTCTGCGCGGTCTCGGTTTGCAGGAGCGGCGCCTCGGCCGTCACCGTAAGCTGTTCGACCAGTTGGCCCACTTCCAGCGTCGGATCAATCCTGGCAATCTGCCCTGCCGTTAGGGTGATTCCGCTGCGGACCAGCGTCTTGAACCCGGAAGCGGAATAGGTGATGGAGTAGTCGCCCACCGGAAGGGCGCTAATGGTATAGCTGCCGACTTCGTTGGTCGCGCTCTCGTAGGAGACGCCGGTTGCGACGTGCGTCGCTTTCACCGCAACGCCCGGGATGACGGCGCCGGTGCTGTCGGTCACAATGCCTGTGATGGACGCTCGGCCCACCTGGGCGGATAAGGGCGCCGATGCCGCCGCCAAGAGAACGAGCAGGACACCAGCAACCCAGACGTTCGTGATGCGTTGCCTCATTAGCAACTCCTTTCATTGTTGGTGATTAGGTATTAACCTCTGCCCCCGCTGACCCTGAATCAACGGTTTTTGGGGCTTGTCTCTCTACAATTTTGGCTTGCACCCCGCTGGCTTTCAACCCTGTTGCGGCTACAACAAGGCGGCTTGTATCGGTTACAAGGGGCCGAAGGCGGCCTTCTCACGCGTCCCGCCCCGGACGAGCCCTCCTCTGATAAGCCACTGGCCCATCGCAGAATGCGCCTTTGGGCGGAGCCGAAACGTTATAGAATGTTCGAAGGGGGTACTGTTCGATGAGGCCACTGGCGGTGGGGGGGCCTGAGCAGGGGAAGGTCTCGCCCCTGGCAGCGGAATCGATACGAGCCCACCTGGAAAGCATCCTGGCCAGCCATTCTTTCGCCGGAGCGTGGCGTCAACAGCGTCTCCTGCGGTTTTTGGTGGAAGCCGCGATCGAGGGCCGCACGGCGGACCTTAAGGAATATAGCCTCGGCGTCGAAGTTTTCGACAAAGGGGAGGGCTTCGACCCCCGGCTCGACCCGATAGTCCGCGTCGAAGTCAGCCGCCTGCGCACCCGCCTCAAAAAATATTACGACGCCGAAGGCAAGGACGACCCCGTCCGAGTCGTCCTGCCGCGCGGCAGCTATGTCCCGCTCATTCAGGAACCCTCTGAGATTAAGGACACTGGAAACGGCGAACTACCCGGCGATGGGCCGGCTCCAGAGTCCTCAAAGCCCGTCGCCCGCAGCAGCCGGCGGGTGTGGGTGGGCTCGGGCTTGGCGGTGTTGGGCGTGTTGGTTTGGCTTCTTGCCGGAAGGTCGCTTGGACCCGGGCCGGGGGATCCTGCCGCAGCCGCTTATGATTTCTCTCGTCTGACGCGCGAACAGGCGCGCTGCAACTTTCCCAACCTTTCCCCGGACGGCCGACTGCTGGTTTACGCCAGGATGGAGCAGAATCACTGGGACATCTTCCTACGAGCGCTCGATAGTGAGGAATCGATCAACCTCACCGCCGACTCCCCCGCCGACGACCGCCAGCCGGCCTTCTCTCCCGACGGCAAATGGATCGCCTTCCGCAGCGAGCGCGACGGCGGCGGCATCTTCGTGATGGATCTTCAGGGGAATTCCGTCCGCCGCGTCGCCGGATTCGGCTATCACCCCTCCTGGTCCCCGGATGGGCAGCGGCTCGTGTTCTCCCGCGACACCTTTACCGAGCCTGAAGACGGACCCGCCCGTCGCGCCAGCGTGCTCTACGTCGCGGACCTCAAGGCAAACACAGTCCAGCCGTTGACCTCCCCGGATGTCGTCTATGATGCGGTTCAACCGGCTTGGTCTCCGCACGGAGACCGCATCGCCTTCTGGGGTGCCGGACCGGATGGGAAAAGGGACTTATGGACGGTGCCGTCTTCGGGCGCGCCCCCGGAAAGCCTCCGCGCGGCCCCTGTCACCCAGGATGAGTGGATCGACTGGAGCCCGGGCTGGTCTCCCGATGGCGACTACTTGTATTTCTCGAGCGACCGCGACGGGGCGATGAACATCTGGCGCATCCGCATCGACGAACAAACGGGAGCCGTGCGCGGCAAGCCCGAACCCGTGCGGACGCCCTCGAGCTATAGCGCCCACGTTTCCGCAGGAAAAATCGGTGGCCTTTTCGTCTACGCCCGGCGCACCATCTCCAGCACCCTGCATGCAGCGCCCTTCCGGCCCGGCGCACCGATTCGCCTCCCAGCCGCCAAACGCCTCACCGCGGCCGGCAGGCAGGTTCGCGAACCGGAGCCCTCTCCGGACGGAGCCTGGCTGGCAGCGCGAATCCAAGATCCCGAGGAGGACATCGTACTGCTCAAGCCGGACGGCACGGCGATGAAGCGCCTCACCAACGACAAGTTTAAAGACCGCAACGCGCGCTGGTCGCCGGACGGCAAGCAATTGTTGTTCCTTACCAACCGGGGCGGGACCTTTGAATACTGGCTGATGCAAGCCGATGGCAGCGGTTTGAGGCGGGTGGCCCCCTCCATGGCGCTGGTCTGGGCTCCCGATGGAACCTTGATGGGTTACCCCTCCGACGGCCAGCCGTATTGCCTGGAGCCACCCGGAACGCCGTGCCGGTTGGCGGACGCCCTGCCGCAGGGATTCACACCCATGGTCTGGTCGCCGGACGGGCAATTCGCAGCCGGGCGCTTGCGATCCTCGCCTCCGCCCAGGGAGCAACTCTTCGTCTATTCTCTAAAGGACCGCGCCTCGGTACAGGTCTCCGAGCACGGCTTCTCCCCGGTATGGCTCAAGGATTCGCCATCGCTGCTGTTCTGGGAGGAAAACCGGATTTGGGCGTATGACGCAACCAGCCGGCAGCGGCGCCTGGTTCTGGATCCCGGCTCCAGCGTCCTCCAGCAACGCTTCACACTGTCCATGGATCAGCAGTCGCTTCTGTTTGTGCTGACCGAGGCGGAAGAAGACATTTGGCTGGCGCGTAAACGCTGAGCCTTGCTGGAAAGGCAAGCAAAGGCTCATCCGGCGCCGCTCAAAGCGGGTCGGCGCTGCCGTGGTGTCCGAGAACCTCCTCGACTGCCTGGCCAGGGATAGCGCCCTCCCGGATAAGTTTCCAGTCCGCCCCGCAGAGATCCACCGTCGTGCTCCCCAATCCTGAGCAAAAGCCTCCGTCCAGCACCAGATCCACGCGGCCGTCCATTGTGCCGAAAACCTCGATGCCGCTGCGGCACGTCGGCTGGCCGGAGATGTTGGCGCTGGTGGAGATCAACGGCTGCTGGATTTGTTCGAGCAGCATGGCCGCGATCCTGGAGCCGCTTTGCCGGAGGGCCACCCGCCCGGCATTGCCGGTGACTTTGAGAGGCACATTGCCTGAGGAAGGAACGATGATCGTCAGCGGACCGGGCCAGAACATCCGGGCCAGCAAGTAAAACCGGCTGTTCAGCTCCCGCGCCAGACTTTCCGCCATCAGCAGATCTGTTACGAGCAGCGGCAGGGCGCGGTGGATTTCGCGGCCTTTGGCCCGGAACACCAACGCCACCGCGTTCAGGTTGTAAGGGTCAGCGACCAGGGAGTAGAGCGCGTCGGTAGGCAAGGCCACGACCCCGCCGCGGCGGATCACGGCGGCGGCCCTTTCAATGGCCTTGGGTTCGGGGTTGTCTCTGTCGATTTCGATCAGGTCCGTGAGCACCGGCGACCGCCGCCTGCAAATAGATTCGGCCGATGCCAGTTACGTCCGCCGCGGGTTCGACTCCTGCCGAACCGGGATCAATGTCCGCTGGCGGCGCTGTGCGGCCCGCCTTCTGCCGGTCCGCCTGGCCATGCGACAAGTTCCTAATCTAACGCGCACCGCCGCCGATGGCAAGTACTTTTCAGCCGCTCGTGCACGGCGCCCCCCGCAGCTGCGCCACCGCCCCCTGGGCCGCATGGGGGCCACCGCGGCGCGCCCAATCGGCGTCGCTCTGTGGTAAGGCCTTGGTCCAACGCGCCTCAACAGATTACGCGCCGTCTCCGTGCCTCCTACAACCAGGTCGGCTGCTCGTTGCCAACCTGCATCACCGTTTCGGCCCGCGCAGAGCCTCTTTCGGCAACAGCGCGCGCACATGCTTGCGGACCCGCCGGGCCAGACTCAGCGCCCGCCGGGCTTCGCGCAGCGAGACTTCTCTCCATCCCGGATAACGGGGCCCTACCGCGTATTCCGTCAATAAAGCCTGCTCCTCGGCAGTCAACTCCGGCCGTGCATGGACCGGCAGACGGCCGATCAGCTCCTCGATCTCATGGGTCTTCGGAAATGGGAGAGCCGCAAGGGTCAGGTAGGCTTTTAGATACTTTTCCGCGCATTGCTGCGCATGAAAGCACACGATAGCGGTGGGGCAACTGCGGCCGAGCTTCAGGCTGTGGGTAGCCGCTTTCAGGTCTTCCTCCGCTTTGACGGCCCATTCTGAAACAACCCGCAGAACTCCTTCACTTGCGGGCATAGAGCACCGTCCCCTCGCGCGCGGCGGGATATTCAATGGCGCCCACGACGTCCTTGCGCCAGGCGAACTCCTCAGGTGTGGAAATGATGATGTCCTTTGGAACCCCGATATCGCGCAGAGCCACTCGAATCTCGGCCTGCTTCTTGTGCTTCGGCCCCTTCACCGGCATCACCACCAGCAGGTCCACGTCGCTGTCCGGACCGGCCTCTCCCCGCGCGTGGGATCCGAACAGGATCACGCGCTCGGGATGAAACTGACGCACGATCCGCCGCACCATCTCACGGATGGCGCGTTCCACATTCGGGGTCTTGCCGCGCTTCGCCATGCCGGAACACTCAGCATTCTACACCGCCGCCGGCGCAGCCGCCCTCACGGCTTCACGGCCGGGCGCCCCTGAGCGGAACGGTGTGGGATCGCCTCGGCCACCTGGATCGCCAGCTCGTAGCGCCCGGACGGCGCGCTGAGCTGCACCCCGGCCACCATGCCTGCGATCCGGCGCACCAAATCCCGGGCGATCTCCACGCCTTCGCGGCGCGCCTTCTCGGTGGTGTCGGCCCGGCGCATCCGCTCCATGTACTCGGCCGGCACCGGCACGTTCAGCTCGTTCACCATGAACTCGGCGTTGCGGAGGCTCAGCAGCGGCCAGATGCCGGCGATGATCGGAATCCGGAAACGCTCGGCGCACCGGAGGAACCGCTCCAGCAGATCCACATCGAACACGGGCTGGGTTACGGCGTACTCGGCGCCTGCCTGGACCTTCCATTCGAAACGCCGCATCTCTTCCTCGAAGTTCAGCGCCCCGGGGTTCGCCCCCACGCCGATCACCAGGCTGGTCTGCGAGCCCATCGGGTTGCCGCCGATGTCCAGCCCGCGGTTCAAATTGCTAACGATGTTGACCAGTCCGATCGAGTCCACATCGAAGACCGCCGTGGCCGCCGGGTAAGCGCCCATGCGGGGCGGGTCGCCGGTGATGCAGATCAGGTTGCGGATGCCCGCCGCATGAGCGCCGAGCAGTTCGGACTGGATGCCCAGAATATTGCGGTCCCGGCAGCAAAAGTGCAGGACGGCCTCGATGCTGGCGTGCTGCTGGATGAGCTGGCAAGTGACCTGGGCGCTCATGCGGGCGCTGGCGCGCGGGCCGTCCGGCACATTGATGCAATCAATGCCGTGTTCGGCGCAGAGCTTCGCGCCGGCCAGCTCCCGGGAAGCGTCCACGCCGCGGGGCGGCACGATCTCAACGAAGGTCACGAACTGGCCTGAGGCCAGCTTCGCCCCCAGCTTTGACTTCTGCGCCAGCGGAACCGGCGTCATCGATTCGGCCTTCGCCGCCGGTTCCTCCACGACCACCTCGGCATGCGCGTGGCCCGGCTGAAGCGAGCGGGCTTCGTTCTTGATGAGCTTGATGTGCTCCGGCGTGGTGCCGCAACAGCCTCCGATGATCCGCACGCCCGCCCACAGGAAGCGCCGCGCATACTGGGCCATGTACTCGGGCGAGCACAGGTAGATCTGGCGTCCCTCCACCCGGGCCGGATGTCCGGCGTTGGGCATGGCGCTCAACGGCTTGGAGGTGTACTGCTTCATCTTCTCGATGGTCTCGAGCATCACCTTGGGGCCCGCCGAACAATTGCAGCCCGCCACGTCCACCGGCCATTCGTCCAGCCGCCGAGAGAAAGTCTCCGTGCTTGCGCCATCGGGCATGTTGCCGGCATCGTCGATGGTGACCTGCGCCACCAATGGGAGATCAGGACCGGCGGTCTCCCGCGCGGCAAATACGGCCTCGCGCAGTTCGCTCAGCGAGGCGAAGGTTTCCAGGATGATCAGGTCGATTCCGGCTTCGAGCAGCGCCTCGATCTGCTCCCGGAACATCGCGCGCGCTTCCTCGAACGAGGTGGGGCCCAGCGGCTCAATCCGCAAGCCCAGAGGCCCAACCGAGCCCGCCACGAAGGCCGCTCCGGCAGCCGCCTCCCGCGCCAGGCGCACGCCGGCATGGTTGATGGCCCGCAACTGCTCGGCCAGGCCAAAGGACGCCAGCCGCGCACGGTTCGCGCCGAAGGTGTTGGTCTCCAGAATTTCCGCTCCCGCCTTGACGTACTCCAGATGGACTTCCTTCACCAGCGCCGGGTTGGACAGATTCAGCTCGTCGTAGCAGCGGTTGATGAACACCCCCTTGGAATAAAGCATGGTGCCCATGGCGCCGTCGGCCACCAGAGCGCGCTGAGAGAGAAGTTGCAGAAACTCCTTGGACCGGTTGGATGACATAGCTCCTATTCCGTAACGATAGCAAGTCCCGCGGCGTTCTCTCGCCATCCGGTCAGGGATGGCACACACCACGGGCGGGACGCTAAAAAGTATATTGGACCTGAAACGCCGGATCGGCGCCCAATCTCAAGGCCAAGATGCGTACAATGGGGGTGAAGTTGAATCTGTCCCAGGCCAGGAGGACCAGAGAATGAAAACAGATGAAAAAGTTTCCGCGACCCGCCGGAGTTTTCTTGTGGCAGGAATGGCTCTGCCGGCTGCCGGCCTTGCCTCGGTGAGTACGCCCGGCACTGCCTTCTATCAAGCTCCTGCGGCGCTGCCCGTGCGGACGCTGGGGAAAACGGGCATGAAAGTCACCCGGCTCGGGTTCGGGTGTATGATCACTTCCGATCCCTCGGTGATCTCGCGCGCCGTGGACATGGGCATTACTTACTTCGACACGGCCCGGCGGTACCAACAGGGCAACAACGAGCGCATGGTCGGAGCGGCGCTCAAGGGGGCGCGCAACCGCATTACTCTGTCGAGCAAGTCGGGCGGCAAGACCAAGGTGGAGGCGATGCAGGATCTGGAGACCAGTTTGAAGGAGCTGGGCACGGATCATCTGGACATCTGGTACATGCACGCGCGCGACGAGGCCGCCGCCATCCCCGATGAATGTCTGGAAGCCTGGACCGCGGCCAAAAAGGAAGGCAAGGTCCGGGCCATTGGCGTAAGCACTCATAACCCGAACAACATTGCGGACCGCGTCATGCAGGCGGGCATCTTCGATGTGGTGCTGGTTCAGTACAACTTTGCTTCGGGCAACACCATTGACGCCACGCTGAAGCGGTTCTCCGACGCGGGCATCGGCTTGGTGGGCATGAAGGTCGTGGCGCCGGCCGCGGGGCGGGGAAGAGGAGGCGCGGCAGCTACGCCGCCCGTGCCGGGCAAGCCGGTGGCGGCGCTCAAATGGGTGCTCCGGAACCCGCTCATCGACACCATCATCCCGAGCATGACGGACATGGATCAGCTCGAAGCAAATCTGCGGGCGGTGAACGAGCGATTCGGTCCGGAGGATGAAAAGCTGCTGGCGGCGCTGAACGAGGAGATCCGCCCGTACTATTGCCGCGCCTGCCATCAGTGCGACGGCCAGTGCCCGCAGGGCTTGCCGGTGGCGGACGTCATCCGCTTCGCCTCCTACACCGACTTCTACGGCCAGTACACGGTGGGGCGGGAACGGTTCCTGGAGCTGCCGGAGCGGTTACAAAAGGTCCGCTGCGAGGATTGCGGGGCATGCGCCATCCGGTGCCCCAACGGCGTGCGGGTCCAAGAGCGGCTCATCCGCGCCCAGCAGTTGTACGCGTAAGCGCCTCCGCGGTTTTTGCGCCGCCGGTGCTGGTGCACCGCAGCTCGATCCTATCCCCGGCGGCGCAACCGCACAGCCGCGCGGCGGAAGCTTCACGCGCGGCGATCTCAAGATAACCGGAGCTGCCGGCGATGAGCAGAAGCTCCCCGGGCGCAGCTTCCGAGTAGCTTCCGGCCCAGCGTCGGACAACCCGGCGTCCGGCTTTCAGCCGAAACGGGACGCGCGCCAAAAACGCAAAGTCCGCCGCGGGAAGGTTCGTAATCAAGTTTCCGAAACGGTCCACGGCGAGAATACAGGCGCGCCACCGCCCCGGGGAGGCCGGAGCCGGGCGTTCAAACTCCCCGCGGACGTAATCGGAGATAAGATTGCCGAAGCGTGCGGGCGCGGCGCCCAGCGCGAGGTGCGCCGCCACGGGTGCGAAGATATCACGGCCGTGGAAGGTTCGGCTCACAGGGTGGCGAAAATAGCGCTGGGCGCTGATCACGCGGACCCGGGGCTGGGTGCGGGCGTAGATCATCGTGAGCAAGCCATTGTCCGGGGCGATGAAGTATTGGCCGCCGGCCTCGACCAGCAAGGGGCGGCGGGCGCTGCCCACACCGGGATCGACGACCGCCACGTGGATGGTCCGCGGCGGGAAACAGCGCACGGCCTGATCTAGGGTGAAGGCCGCCTGCGCGATGGCGAACGGCTCGATCTGGTGGCTGATATCCACGATGCGAGCCTGCGGGGCGATCCCCAGGATGACTCCTTTCATGGCGGCTACGAAATGGTCCGCCAGCCCGAAGTCCGTGGTGAGAGTGATCAGAGGGAGTTTCACGGTTGATACAATGAATACAACAGCACCGGGCTCTGGTTCCAGCCCGCCTCATCCCTATGCCCGAAGATCTCATCGCGGTCGCCATGAGCGGAGGAGTGGACAGCTCCACCGCAGCGGCGCTGTTGCGCAGGCAGGGGCGAGAGATCATCGGCGTGACCATGCAGTTCTGGAACCAGAAGCGGCTGCCGGAGCTGGAGCGGGGCGGGGGACGCCGCTGCTGTTACCTGGATGACGTCTACGATGCGCGCTACGTAGCCGAGCGGCTCGGCATTCCGTACTATGTGCTCAATCTGGAGGCGCAATTTGAGCAACGGGTGATCCGGCCCTTCATCGAGGACTACCTTTCGGGGCGCACGCCGATCCCATGCACGCTGTGCAACAACTTCATCAAGTTCGATTCGTTCCTGGAGGCAGCCCTGGCTATGGGCGCAAGCCGCATCGCCACAGGCCACTACGCGCGGATTGAGTATGACGCGGCCTCGGGACGCTATCTGCTGCTCAAAGCGGTGGACGGCGCCAAGGATCAGACTTACTTTCTGTTCGGATTGACGCAGGAGCAGCTTGCGCGGACTCTGTTTCCTCTCGGCGGCTTCACCAAGGCCCAGGTCCGCGCGCTGGCCGAGGAGTATGGTCTGCCTGTGGCGCGCAAGGGTGAAAGCCAGGAGATCTGCTTCGTGCCCGGCGGCGACTATGGAGCGTTTATTGAAGCCTGGTTCCGCGAGCAGGGGATTCCGCCGGAACCCAAGTCCGGGCCGATTGTGACTACGGATGGGCGCGTGCTGGGCGAACATGGAGGGGTGCACCGCTTCACGGTGGGACAGCGCAAGGGGCTGGGCGTGGCGGTAGGCGAGCCGCTGTATGTGATCAGCACGCAGCCGTCTTCGCAGACCGTGGTTGTGGGACGCGCGGAGGAGTTATTGCGGCGCCGCTGCACGGTTCGGGATGTGAATTGGATCCGGTGGGAAGAGCCGCCGGTCGGAGTGAGGGCACTTGTAAAGATCCGCAACCAGCATCAACCGGCGCCGGCAGCGGTGCGGCTTCTGGATGAACCTTCCCGCGCGGAGGTGGTGTTCGACGAGCCGCAGCGGGCGGTGACGCCGGGACAGGCGGCGGTGTTCTACGACGGGGACTTAGTGCTGGGTGGCGGGTGGATTGAATAAGCCAGGATCGCTTGGCCGATGACGCGCACGGATGAGCCGGGCTGCTGGCAACAGCAGGCCTGTCATGGGTTGGCAGCCCGTGGATGGAGCCGCCTCTTGGTGGCCCGGCGAGCAGGGTGCGCACGCGCACTTCGCTTGCTGCCTTCATTTGTTCGCACGCCTCCCGCCCCACAATCCCGACGTCGATGCCGCCGGCTTCCGCTCCTCCGGGCTCAAGCCCGAGAACTCCCGCAGGCAGAGGGAGCCGAGACCCGGCAGGCGCCCCCGCGCAATGCGTTTGTGACTCTATCCACGGGCTGCCGTGGGCGGCAACGCCGCCGAGAGCCGGTCATTGCCTGATCGAGGTTAACTCCTGCTGTTTCAATGAGACCAGTGTTGGGCTCGCGGCCGGCCTGAAGAGGCGCTTCACGCCTGAAGCCGCTGGCTGACCTTCTCTTCTCATTTGCGTCTGATTGCGGATCGAAAAACAGAACTCGGTTCCACAGTGAGCAGAAATCTATGATATAATCATGCGCATGCCACGGAAGCCAAAGAAAGTGATCGTGCGGCGGAGGGTCGGCGCGGCGCGCCGGTGTCTGCAAGTTCTGGAAGTTCTGGCTTCGGAGCCGTACCTGTTTACATTGGCAGACATCGCCGAAACGCTCTCTTTGCCAAAGAGTTCCCTATATCGCCTGTTGAGCCTGCTCTCCGACGCTGGTTACATCGAAGAGGAGCCGGCAACCAAACGTTACAGCCTGAGCGCCAAAGTGCTTTGGATCGGCAGCAGCTATCTGCGGGGTTCGCCCGTTCAGCGTTGCGCCCACAGTGCATTAATTCAGTTGTCGAACGCCACGGGCGCCATGTCGCACCTCGGGGTTTGGGATAGCGGCACGGTTCTGATTCTGCACACCGCGGATCCCCCGAACGCGGCGAGCCTGTTTGTGGAGGTGGGCGAAAGGCGGCCTTTGCATGCCACCGCGTTGGGCAAGGCGCTGCTGGCTTGGCGTCCGGCTGAGGATGTTAAGCGGCTGTGTGAAGCCGGGCTGCCGGCGTTCACGCCCCATACGATCACCACACCCGAAGCTCTGGAGGAGGAACTCGAGCGGGTGCGGCAAATGGGCGCGGCCATTGACAACCAAGAGTACGCGCTGGGTTTGCGCTGCGTTGCTGCGCCAGTGAGGAATCAGAGCGGGGTGGTTGCGGCCGTGGGCATTAGCGGCGATTTGAACCTGATCACCGATGAAGCACTGCCGCGTATGACCAAGCAGGTTCGGGACATGGCGCTTCAGGTGTCGGCGCAGTTGGGCTTCCGCCCGCTAAGCGCGCAGTACGGCTCGATTCTTTACGGGTCTACGAAAGTGGCTCGAGAGCCGGAGGCGCGGTCCGTGCCGGCGGAAAAGGAAGCGGAATCCGCCGAGTCGCATGTCTGACGCGGATTGAGTCCATTTCCGCCGCCGATATCGTCCGCATCTTCCGAGGTCTGTCTCCTTCGCCCTCTCATTCCTTCGCGCCTCTCTCAGAGTTGCACTCCAGCGACTTCAGAGGCCTAGTCCTCATCCCTCATGCCCCGTTGTGTTCACCCGGGTCAAGAGCTGGTCGGTAGTAACCCACAAGGCCTGCAAGAACAGCGGGCTCTCGTGATCGGGTTGCGGACCCAGCCGTCGTGTGAAAAGCTCAAGGGGGTGGCTTTGAGTCAAACGAACCCAGGGAGAGCATAATTTCTCCCGCGAAGAGACGAGCAACGAAGAGCGGAGGTGAAGCATGAGGGATCCGTCCTCAAGAACCAATCGAAGAGAGTTTGTGCAGACCGCCGTGGGCGGGGCGCTGGCGGCGGCGGCCGCAGGCCCTTCGGCGGCCAGGACCGTCAAGCCCATGATTCCCATCCCGCCGGGGATCAAGATCGGCACCAGCGGCGGACAGCCCACTGAAGAAAACATGGCCTACCTGAAGCAGCTCGGGGTGACGTGGGTGAGCTTGGGCGCGACCCCGGAAACCGCGACCGCCGAGGGCTTCCTGAAGATCCGGCAGCAGTGGGAGGCCGGCGGGTTCCGCGTCTACAACATCGGGAGCGGAGTGGGGCCGAGCGGCAGCTTGCACAACATGCCGGAGGTGACGCTGAATCTGCCGGGGCGCGATCAAAAGATCGAAGAGTACCTCAACTACATCCGCTACTTGGGCAAAGCCGGCATCCCTTATACGACGTACGCCCACATGGGCAACGGCATCTGGTCCAGCGGACGTGCCGTAACGGCGAGAGGCTACGAGGCCCGGGACGGCAACGCCAACAGCCCCAACTGGCGCGGAAGCTGGTCCGGGAAAACTTACGAGGGTCCGCTGTCTCATGGCCGGGTCTTCAGCGAGCAGGAGATCTGGGAAAACTACATTTACTTCATCAAGAAAGTGGTCCCGGTGGCCGAAGAAGCCGGCGTGCGGATCGGCATTCACCCCGACGACCCGCCGATGCCCATGCTGGCCGGTGTGCCGCGCTGCATCTTCAGCAGCTTCGAAGGATATAAGAAGGCCCTGGAGATCGCCGACAGCCCCAACGTCGGCATGTGCCTGTGCGTGGGCTGCTGGCTGGAAGGCGGCCCGCTGATGGGCAAGGACGTGGTGGAAACGATCAAGTATTTCGGCGGCATCAAGAAGCTGTTCAAGGTCCACTTCCGCAACGTCACCGCGCCGCTGCCGCACTTTACCGAGACGCTCATGGACGACGGCTACTACGACATGTACAAGGTGATGGAGGCGCTCTACGACGTGGGCTTCGACGGGATCGTGATTCCCGATCATATCCCTTCGCTAGGCTATGCGCCGGGAAAGACTCCGCCGCGGTTTCCAGGCGAGACCTACAGGCCCAATCCGGGCCTGGCCTACAGCATCGCTTACATGAGGGCCTTGTACAACGCGGTCCGCAGCAGCCGGGACCGCGCATAGCGCATCGCCCTGCCCGGAGACCAAGGCGCGGCACGGCCGTTCTGTCCATCCGCGCTCCCTGTACCAGCACCCGGGCCCCTTGCGTTTTCGTATCGGCCTGAGGAGCGGCGGCGGCGCGCTTGCCGGCTCCGCTCGAGGGACTTCCCCCGTTCGGCGGCGCCCGAGTATGCTCCATCGCCGGTGCGCCGACCACATTGCATACGCAGTACTCTCGCACGGGCAGCGAATACCGGCTGAGGAGGACAGTGGCCGCGGGACGCTCCGTTTTGAAATGATGCGGGGGCGTTCTCCCTTGACAGCCATTGCGGCGCAGGGATAGAATCAAGCGTTTACTTTAGCGATGACTTCCGGGCTTTCACGGACGCGAATCCGAACGGCTGCGGCATGCGCCGGGCGGGGAGCAGCCGCTGCGCAAGCTTGCGAAGTTCGGCGGTAATCTTGGAGGAATAGGAGGCCCCCGACAATGGTGATCACCAGACGATGCGCCATGGCGGCGATGGCAGCCGCGGCCCAAGCGTGGACCCTGAAAGGGGCACAGTCTGCGCCGCAGGGACCGTTTCAGCCCAATTGGGAATCGCTGACTCAATACCGCTGTCCGGAGTGGTTCCGGGATGCGAAATTCGGCATCTGGGCGCACTGGGGTCCGCAATGTGTGCCCATGCAAGGCGACTGGTATGCGCGGAACATGTACCTGGAGGGCGGCCGGGTGTACCGGTTCCATGTGAATACCTACGGCCACCCCTCGAAGTTCGGCTACAAAGACATCCTCCCGTTGTGGAAGGCGGAAAAGTTCGACCCCGAGCGCCTGATGGCTCTTTACAAGGCCGCCGGCGCAAGGTACTTCGTCAGCATGGGCGTGCACCACGACAACTTCGATCTCTGGAACTCGAAGCATCACCGCTGGAATGCGGTGCGCATGGGCCCCAAGCGCGACATCGTGGGGGAGTGGCAAAAGGCGGCCCGCAAGCAGGGGCTGCGTTTCGGCGTCTCCGAGCACTTGGGGGCGAGCTACACCTGGTTCCAAGTTTCCCACGGCAGCGACAAGCAGGGACCTTTGGCCGGCGTGCCTTACGACGGAGCGGATCCGCAATGGCAGGACCTGTACCACCCGCCCGCTAAGCCGGGCGACAATGCCTGGTACAGCACGGATCCCGAGTGGGCCAAACGGTGGTTCGCGCGGATTACAGACCTGATCGATCAGTATCAGCCGGACCTGCTCTATACCGATGGGTCACTCCCGTTTGGAGAGACCGGACGGACCATGCTGGCGCATTACTACAACAGCAATCTGGCTCGGCATGGCGGAGGACTGGAGGCGGTTTACACGCTAAAAGACTGGCGGGGCAGGCCCGGTTACGGAGACTATGTAGAAGGCATCGGGGTGCAAGATGTGGAGCGCGGGGGATTGGCAGAGATCAAACCTGCGCCCTGGCAGACCGATACCTCCATCGGTGACTGGTATTACAACCAGAACTGGAAAGCCAAAGACACGGGCACGATGTACCGCTCGGCGAAATGGGTCATTCAGACGCTGGCGGACGTCGTCAGCAAGAACGGCAACATGCTATTGAACGTGATCCAGAGGCCGGACGGCTCGCTGGATGCGGAGGTGGAGCGGTTGCTCGGAGAGATCAGCGCCTGGATGAAGGTGAACAGCGAGGCGATTCACGGCACCCGCCCCTGGTTGGTCTACGGAGAAGGCGAGACGCGGACCGCGGCCGGACACTTCCGGGAAGACTACGCTTACTCGGCCTCCGACATCCGCTTCACGCAGTCAAAGGATGGAAAGACGCTGTACGCCATCGCCCTGGGCTGGCCGGCGGACGGGCGGCTGCGGGTCCGGTCTTTGAGGAAATCCGCGGAAGGCGGCAACCAAATCGGGCGCGTGGAGCTTCTCGGTTTTCGCGGCAAAATCGCCTACCAGCAGACGGAGGAAGCATTGGTGGTGAGCCTGCCGGGCCAGCCGCTGAGCCAGATCGCTTGTGTTTTGAAGATCGCCGGCAAGGCGTTGAAGCCGCCGGCTTAAGCGGCGCCGGCATTGCAAAGGCATGTACTAAGGAGATTGGCGCGATGAAACAACAAGGAGTATTGCTTGCTGCGGTTGCGACGCTGCTTTTTTCGATCCCGTTGAACGGCCAGCAGACGCAGGCCGTGATCCGGGTCGACACCAACCGGGTTATCGGCGATGTGCACCCATACGTGTTTGGCAACTTCGTCGAGCATTTGGGGCGCTGCATCTACGGCGGCATCTTTGAGGAGGGCAGCTCACTCTCGGACGCCGAAGGCTTCCGTAAAGACGTGATGGCCGCGGTGAAGCCCCTCGGGGTCTCGGTCCTGCGGTGGCCGGGCGGCAACTTCGCTTCCGGTTATCATTGGATGGACGGCATCGGGCCCCGCGATTTGCGGCCCGCTCGGCCGGATCACGCCTGGGGAGCTTTCGAGACCAACCGTTTCGGCACGGATGAATTCCTGCGCTACTGCGAGCGCATCGGCGCCGAACCGTACATTTGCATCAACGCCGGCCTGGGCACGGTGGACGAGGCGCGCCAGTGGGTGGAGTATTGCAACGAGACTCGGCCGACCTATTGGGCCAACCAGCGCCGCAAGAACGGCCGAGAAAAGCCCTGGAATGTAAAGATCTGGGGTCTCGGCAACGAGATCGACGGCCCCTGGCAGCTCGGGCACAAGAACGCCGAGGATTACGCCAAGTTCGCTCTCGAGGCCGCCAAAGCCATGCGGCGGCAGGATGGGACGATTTCGCTCATCGCCAGCGGGTCTTCGAACTTCCGGCCGGACGCGGACTGGATCGGCTGGAACCGCACGGTGTTAGAGCGCCTGAAAGACGAGATCGACTACATTTCGTTGCACACTTACATCGGCAACCGTAATAACAGCTTTGAGGAATATCTGGGGGCCAACGCACAGGACATCGAAGAACGCATCCGCATAGTAAAAGGTCAAATCCAGGCGGTGCAGAACACCCAGCGTGTGCGCCGTCCGATCTACATCGCATTCGACGAGTGGAACGTGTGGTACCGGACGCTCCAGGCGGACACGGAGTTTGAAATCGCCAAGACCGGCCTGGAAGAGCGCTACAATTTCGAAGACGCCCTGGCCATGGCGATCTTTTTCAACGCTTTCTTCCGGAATGCGGACGTGGTGAAGATGGCGAATTTGGCGCAGCTGGTGAACGTCATCGCACCCATCTTCACCAACAAGCAGGGGCTGTTCTTGCAAACCACTTATTTCCCATTGGTCGAATACGGCAAGCAGCGGGGCAACTTGTCTTTGGATATTCAAACCGTCGGCCCGACTTACCGGATTGGAAACCGGCCTCCGGTCGGCTATCTGGACGTGTCGGCTACTTATTCGCCCAAAGACCGGGCCGTCTATTTGAACGTCTTGAACCGGAGTGAAAAGCAGGACATCGCCACGCGGATCGAAAACCTCGCCGGGCGGCTTAGTTCTGAAGCCGAGGTCTGGGAGATGAACCACCCCGACTTAAAGGCCGTCAATGACTTTGGCGCCGAACGGGTGCGGCCGGCCACGCGGAAGGCCGCCTTGACGCTGGCCAACAACGGCTTCACTTACACGTTTCCGCGGCATTCGCTGACCATTCTGCGCTTGAGCGTGCAATAGGATAAGCGCTCTATGCTCGCTTCACAGCCAATGCCTGTGCCGGCGGAGTCCAGAGGCGAATGGGGTGGGTGCCGTTCTGTGGGGACCTATGGGCTGTGTTTTCTGCAATTGACAAGGAGGATGCGGTCAGCGGAATCCGGCAAGCGCTTATTTCTAAGGACGGATCCGCCGATAAAATGCAACGGAGCTGCCTTATGAGTTGGATGGCTGAGACGCCTCAAGTTGGGTCCGTTGCCACGCAGTTCAAGAGTGTGACGCCTGTAGGCCGCGGACAGAGGTAGCATAGACGTTCCCGCCTGGGATGTTTCGGCTGCCGGGCGGGCGGAAAAGCGAACGGAAAGGAGAATGAGCAGTCACGTGGCGGAGAGACCGAAGGGCGAAACCGGCTACCAGGCCCGGAAAGACGATTTGATTGTGATCACGGGCGCCGGCGGATTCATCGGGGGATCCCTGGCCCGCTACTTCCGCGACAAAGGATTCACGCGCATCCGCGGCGTGGACCGCAAGCCCCTGCCCGAGTGGTATCAGCGCGTGGAGGGCGTCGAGTGCCTGTCGATGGACCTGAGCGAGAAGGAAAACGCCATCCGCGCCGTGGAAGGCGCTGTTGAGGTGTACAACCTGGCGGCGGACATGGGCGGCATGGGCTTCATCGAGCGGTTTCGCGTCGAGTGCCTGCGCAGCGTGCTCATCAACACGCACGTGATTGAGGCGGCTTGGAGGGCCGGCGCCAGGCGCTATTTCTTCTCCTCCTCGGCGTGCGCCTACAACACGGAGCTTCAGAAGGACCCCAACGTGCGGGCGCTTAAGGAATCCGACGCCTATCCGGCCATGGCGGAGCGCGGCTACGGCTGGGAAAAGCTGTTTTCGGAGATGGTCTGCCAGGAGTATTGGGCCGAACGAGGGTTGGAAACGCATATTGCGCGCTTCCACAACATTTACGGGCCGAACGGCACTTGGTTCGGCGGCCGGGAGAAGGCGCCCGCGGCCATTTGCCGCAAGGTCATCGAGGCCAAGCATGAGGGGCGCAATTATATCGAGATTTGGGGCGACGGAACGCAGACACGCAGCTTCTGCTATATCGCGGACTGCGTGCTCGGCATCGACAAGATCATGCACTGTGACGAACTCATCGCGACCCCCGTCAACCTCGGCTCCAGTGAACTGATTTCGATCGACGATCTGGTGACGATGGTGGAGGAGATCGCCGGCGTGAAGCTGGAACGGCGGTACGATTTGACGGCGCCCCGGGGCGTGGCCGGACGCAACAGCGACAACACGTTCATCCGCCAGGTCCTCGGCTGGGAGCCTTCCACGCCGCTGCGCGAGGGGATCGGCGAAACGTATCAGTGGATCGAACAGCAGTATTTGGATCGGAAGGCTGGAAAGAGGGTGGTGCAGGATTGAACCAGGATAGCGGTCGAGAATCGCGGACTGCTGCAGTAACCGATTTGGCACGGCATGGGGATTCCGAGTGCCCGCTGTCTGCGCAGATCGGCAACTTCCCCCACCGGCTCGCGCTGGCCGGCGGTTGGATCGACCAGCCGTTCGTGTCGCGTCTTAATCCCGATCCTCCCGGCTCGATGGTGGTGGTTTCGCTGGAGCCAACCGTGTGGTTCATGGAGCGCGCGGGCATGGCCGGCAGTACGCGGCGCGTGGCTCTCCAACTCTGGAAGGACGGTTTGCCGCAGCGGCCCCCGGCCGAGTTGGTGCGTGAGCTCTATTGGGCTGAGAACAAAGACAAAGCGGACCCTTCCGGCTCCCAGGACATGATCGGCCTGATCTATCCCGGCATTAGCCGGCTGGACTACGATGCGCGCTTCGAGGGCGGCGTATTTCCGGTCCACATCGAATCCTGCTGCGATCCGGCCGCGGCCCAGTGGTTGGAAACCGTTCTGCATCTAATTGCGGTCAATCAGCGCCCGGAAGGTTACTCGCCGCTGGGAGTAAAGAACTTGGATCCAGTTTGGGTGAGTCGTCTGGGGCAGACAGGCAAGGAATGCTACCGGGCCATCCTCGAACGGGACTTGGACCGTTTGGGCGCGTCCATGAACCAGTGTATGGTCTGCTGGGAACGAATCCTTCCGCACACGGTCCGGCATCCTGCCCTCCGAATCGACCTGGTGGGTTTGCTCGAGTGGTTTCAAGAACGGTATGCCGGGGCAATGTACTCCGGCTGCGGGGGCGGCTACTTGATCGTCGCCAGTGAGGAGCCGGTCCCTGGTTCCTTTCAGGTGAAGGTGCGATGGAGGTGGTGAAGCGCGTTTGAACACGAAGCAGGCGAAGCGGGAGATGCCGCCCTGCCGCGCAGCCGCTGCCCGAGAGGGATAATGAAGACATGGCAGTCCGGATGAAGGACATTGCCCGCGATCTGGGTGTGTCTGTGGTCACGGTCTCCAAAGTCCTGCGCAACCACAGCGACATCAGCGAAGCGACGCGCCAGCGCGTGTTGCAGCGGATGAAGGAGCTGAACTACCAGCCAAACCTCACCGCGCGCGCGTTGGTGACAGGACGCTCGTACATCGTGGGCTTGGTGGTTCCAGACTTGGTGCATCCCTTCTTCGCTCAGCTTGCCAAGGGGATTTCGGCGGTATTGCGGGCGCAGGGCTACAGCCTGATCCTGGCCTCCTCTGAAGAGGACCCGGAGCTGGAGTATGAAGAAATCAACCGGCTGTTGGCCCGGAGTCTGGACGCTCTCATCATCGCTTCCACCCAGTCAAGCGCAGAGGGACTGCGCCGCCTGCGGGAGGCGGAAACTCCCTGCATCCTCATCGATCGCATGTTCGAAGGTTTTCCCGCCAGCTTCGTGGGCGTGGATGACGTGCGGGTGGGCGAGATGGCGACGGAGCACTTGATTGCCGTCGGCTGCCGGAGAATCGCCCACATCCGGGGCCCCCAAGTCAGCACCGCTTACGGCAGGCTGGAGGGCTACCGGCGGGCTTTGGCCCGGCATGGGGTGGAACCTCTGCCCGGCTACATTCCTGCCGCAACGGTGGGCGACGACAACAGCGAAGCCCGCGGCTGGAACGCCATGCGGCAGCTGCTGGAGCTCGACCCGCTTCCCGACGGCGTTTTCTGCTACAACGACCCGGCAGCGATGGGCGCCATGAACGCCATTCTCGACGCCGGCTTGCGCATCCCTGAGGACATCGCGATTATCGGCTGCGGCAACGTGCACTACGGCGCTTCTCTAAGGGTCCCCTTGTCCAGCATCGACCAGCAGAGCGCAGCCATTGGGGAGCAAACCGCCAGGCTCGCGCTCAAGCTGATGGAGTCCAAGCGCGCTCCGCACCCCAAGCAAATCCTTTTGGAACCAAGGCTGGTTGTGCGCGCCTCCACCCAGAGACGCGCCGCCCCTTGAACTCGATCTCGTGGACCCGAACCTGGCGTGGGACTATCTCGTTCTAACGGCGTCCAACGCCTCGCAGGCCCGGGCCTATGAAGCCCAGATTCGCCTCCGCCGTCAAGCCGGTCTTCTCCCCAGCGTCCGCCAAGTGATGGTGGCCGAAGACCCCGGAGGCCGCCGCGTGGGCAGCGGCGGCGCCACGCTCCTGGCTCTCGAGAAGATTCTTTCGCTGGAAGCAGACTCTGCATCTACAGCGGAAACCGTCCTGCGGCGCCTGCGGATCCTCATCGTCCATGCGGGCGGCGACTCGATGCGGCTGCCCGCCTATGGCCCCTGCGGAAAGATTTTCGTCCCTATCCCTGGCCGCGGCGGCGAACCGCTGCCTTTAGCCCTGTTCGATCGGCTGCTGCCGGCCTTCCTGCAACTGCCTGCGCCTCCACCTGGCCAAGGGCAGGTCGTAGTGGCTGCCGGGGACGCCCTTCTGCTTTGGGACGCCGCGCGCCTTTCCCTCGAGCGCCAAGGCATTACTCTGCTCGGCGCCGAAGCCACGCCTCAGGAAGCCTCCCGGCACGGAGTGTGCTGCATCGGTCGGGAACGCAAGTTTTCTCTGTACTTGCAGAAACCCTCCGTGGAGGAACAGGAGCGCAGCGGCGCCATTGGCCCGACGGGCGCGAGCGTGCTGGACGTCGGCGTGATGAGCATAGACGCCGCCGCCGCCGTGGCTCTCCTGCGGGCCTTTGCGTCTCAGCCGGGGCAGGGCGATCCCTTCGTCCTTGCCCCGCGGGCCCCGCTTTGGGCCGCGCGCGGCGGGCTCGACCTCTACCGTGAGATCTGCTGCGCGCTGGGTTCGCAAGCTTCGCTGGACCACTATGTCCGAAGCGTCCGCTCCAGCGGCTCCCAGTGGCCAGGCCAGGAATTGGAAAGGCTGTTCCCTGTTCTGCACGCCATCCCCGCCTGCGTTCAAGTTTTGCCGCACTGCCGCTTCCTCCATTTCGGCTCCACACGCCAATTGATCGAAAGCGGCCTCGCCCTAGTCGGACTGGATTCGGGTGCGGCTCCCTGCGATACCATCCTGTCCATCAACAACACCTTCGGCCCCGCCGGCGTCATTCGCGGCGAATGCTCCTGGGTGGAAGGCTGCCGCATCCACGCCACGCTGGAGCTTTCCGAACGCAATGTCGTAGTCGGCGTGGATGTGGATTCGCCGCTGCGGTTGCCCGCCGGAGCGTGCCTGGACATCCTGGCGGGAACCAGCCGCGGCGGCACCACGGTGTGGTTCGTCCGCCCCTACGGCCTCGAGGATACCTTTAAGGACCCGGCTTCCCAAGGCGCTTCCTTCTGCGGCACGCCTCTGCTCGAGTGGATCGCAGCCGTGGGCCTGCGTCCCGAGCAAGTCTGGGAGCCTGCTAGCGGTGATGCCCAGCGAACTCTGTGGAACGCCCGCGTCTTTCCGGCTGAGTCTTCTCCCGACGCCTTCCAGCGCTGGCTCTGGATGTACGACCCCGCCGGCGCCACCGCCAAGCAGAAGCAAGACTACCTCCGCGCGGACCGCTATAGCGCCGCCGAGATCGCCTGGCTGGCGGATCAGGAAGCCTTCATCGGCCGCCGCATGGAAAACTGGTCCCGCCTTCAAGACCGCTCGCCGGAAACCGCCTGCTGAGCAAGCCGCCGGGCCGTCCACTGCCGCGCACGGGGCGCCCGCGCCGGCAACCTCATGCGGGAATGACCCGCGGGATGCGCTCCGCCACCGGCGGCAGCGGCGGAAAATCCGTGGACGGCTTGTCCTGATACCAGTAGCAGCAACTGTAATAGTTGTCGGCGCGGTCGTTGCCGTGGCCGTGCTCCATGGTGTGTTTCAGATAGCGCGTGAAGGTCACGGGGTTGTCGCCGTGGAAACGGTAACAGCAGTAGCGGCCTCCGGTGCGCTCCGGACTCTGGATCAGCGGCGCGCCGCATTGGTGGTAGGAGAATGCTCGTGCGCCGTCGCGCCCGCCAAAGTTCCAACTGCCGAGGAAGTAATCCTCGCTGCCGGTGCCGATAATGGCCGGTTTGGATTCATCATCGACGAAGATCATGTCGTCGCCTTCGCCCATCCAGTACTCGCTGTTCTGGACCACGCCCAGCGTCACGCCCATCAGATGCCCTCGTCCTCGCGTTTCGCAATAGACGTGGTTGTAGCGGCCGTCGGGATTGTTAGGTGTGCGGCCGTCCGGCCCGCGCACCGCCTTGTGCGGCGCCACTTGCCGGTATTGCGCATGGAAGTACAGCGCATCGGGCGGCAGGGGCGCCGACAGGAAGTCAATGTTCGAGTAGAAACTGCCCACCTCGCGGGCCCCGTCGTTCGTCACGGTCATGCGGGCGCTCTTGTGGTAGGGCATCACGAAGTAACAATTCAGGGAACGCCCGGGCGAACAAGAGAGATACTCGCTCTCATAGAGCACATAGTCGCCGAGATTGAGTCCGAAGAAGTCGCCGATGGGAGTTTCGATGCTCGCCCGCGGTGCGCCATCCCACCAGGCGCGCAATACAAGCTCCTTCAGGTGATGAGGACTCTGCGCGGCGATGGTGAACCAGATGTGCGTGATCGCGCCGGGCCCGCTCTGATTGAAGATCTCGATCTCCTTTCCCGGCGGGATCGGCCACCGGTCGCTGTTGCCGCCGGTGGGATCGTGGCTCGATTGTTTCAGGGAGCGGTAATTCTGCGCCCGGCAATAGGCCGGAAGAATGCTGGGGCCCGCCGCTGGCGCAGCCGGCTGCGCAGTGGCGCGCGCCGCCGGCGCCAGACCTAAGGCGGCCAGCGCTCCGCGGAAAAAGCCTCGCCTCTGGATCGTTTTCATGACAATTCCTCCTAATCGGAAATGTCTGCATAATATCGCAGACGCAGGCAGGCAGGGGTCGGCTGCCGACCCCTTCAAAATGTGCGTTCGGGTGTATCCTCGTGGGACAGGAGGCTCTCATAGTGACTACCGTTCTCGACCGCCGCCGTTTCCTCGGCGCCGCCGGAGCTGCTGCGCTCTCCGGTCCGCTTTCCCTCGGCGCCCAAAGCAAACCGCCCAACATTGTCCTCATCTACTGTGACGACCTGGGCTACGGCGACTTGGGCTGTTATGGCTCCGGCATCCGCACGCCCAATCTCGACCGCATGGCCGCCGAGGGCATCCGGTTCACCCACTTTTATTCTGGAAACCCCGTCTGCTCGCCTTCCCGCGCCGCCCTGCTCACCGGCCGCTACCCCACCCGGGTGGGCGTGCCCCGAGTTCTCAATCCCAAAGACACCACCGGGCTGCCCGATTCGGAAGTCACCCTCGCGCAGTTGCTCAAGGCCCGCGGCTACGCCACCATGTGCATCGGCAAGTGGCACCTTGGCCACTTGCCGCAGTATCTGCCCACCAACCGCGGTTTCGACGAGTACTTCGGCATCCCCTACAGCAACGACATGGATCCGTGCGTGCTGATGCACAACACCGAGGTCATTGAAAACCCCGCGGCGCTGGAAACCCTTACCCCGCGCTATACGCAACAGGCGCTGCGCTTCATCGAGAATTCCAAGGACCGGCCCTTCTTCCTCTACTTGCCGCACACCTACCCGCACATCCCGTTGGGCGCCTCCGAACGCTTCCGCGGCAAGTCCCCCCTCGGCCTCTACGGCGATGTCATCGAGGAGCTGGACTGGAGCACCGGCGAGATCCTGTCCGCGCTCAAACGGCACGGGCTCGACAACAACACCCTGGTGATGTTCAGCTCGGACAACGGCCCCTGGTACCAGGGCAGTCCCGGCAGGCTGCGCGGCCGCAAAGGCATGACCTGGGAAGGCGGACAACGCGTCCCCTTCATCGCCCGCTTCCCGGGCCGCATCCCGAAGGGCAGAACTTGCGCCGGAGTGGCGTCCGTCATGGACATTCTGCCCTCGGTCGCCCGGCTCTGCGGCGCGAGCCTACCTCCCAATCCGCTCGACGGCATCGACGTCTGGCCCATGCTGAGTGGTCAGAAGCCGGAGCTCGATCGCGAGGCTCTTCTTTACTTCGATAACGCCCACTTGCAATGCGCCCGCTGGAAGCAGTGGAAACTCCATGTGGCCCGCCACAACTCCGCGGCCTATGCGCCTGCCCCGCAAGGCGGCCGCGTGAATCTCCCGCTGGCTCAGCCGGAACTCTACGATCTGGTTCTGGACCCCGACGAGAGCTACGACGTCGCCCCCGAGCGGCCCGAGATCGTCAAGGAGATCCGCTCCCGCATCGAGCGGCTCATGCAAGGCTTCCCGGAAGAGATCCGCAAGGCCTGGGAGCAGACGCAGGCGAAGAAAGTGCCCGTCCGGCCTGCCGGCAGCTACCCGGTCCCGTAGCTCAGCGGGCCTGCGCTTCCACCGCATGGGCCCCCTCGCGGAGCAGGCGCGCCGCCGCAGGGCTGACCCCGCGCCCCTCCAGCGCATCCACGGCTTGGCGCAAGGCAGCCGGGCCCTCCGACAGCGCTTCTCGGAGAGCCGGCCAGTGCTGGGGCTGGATATGCCCCGTGTTGTTCACGAGGCGCTCCAACAATCCTTGCAGGTCCTCCGCCGAGGCGATACTGAAGACCAGAATCCCGTCCGATACCGGTCTCTCCCGCGGATCGGACGGCGAGTTGCGGATGCGTCCCTGGACTACCATGGTCGTCGAGCCGCCGCCATCCAGATTCACCGCCTCGCGCGCGCCCAGCGCCACCAATTCCTCGGCCAGCTCATCCAGCCGCATCCCGATGCTGTTGGCCTGCCGCCCGTCCACGGTGACGAGCAGAATCGTGCCCCGCCGGGTTACAGCCGCGGCTGTCCGCGGATGCCGGACTGCGGCGTGCCCAAAACCCTCGTCCGCTACGGAGACCCTGCCCTCCGTCACAATCCGCGGACCCGCTCCCACGATGTCTTCCGCCACACAGGACGCCGGCGACGGCTGGAGCGCGTAAGCCACCTCCAGCTCCGCCCCCTCAGTGGCGTTCCTGGCCAGCCACTCCGCCGCAGCTCCTTTCCCGGAAAGCGCCAGCCCTGCCTCCGGTATGGGGATCCCGCCCCCTTCCTCTTCGATCGCAATCACCTTGCCGCCGGAGTCCAGCGCAACCTCCACCCCTTCTTCCGCCGCAGGCGTCGTCTCGCCGAACTCGGGTTGAAACACCACCAGCTCATCCCCTGCCGCCTCACGGTTCAGACCCGCCAGCGGGTAGAACTGGCCCGAGGCCGTGCGCACCTCTCCCTGCCAGTCGATCCGAGCTACTTCCATCTGCTCGACAGAATCCTGCTCTTCGCAAAACACCACGCCGCTTCGCCCCGAGCCTGCATACACAGGGCGCCGGTTGAACTGCCATGGGCCGGTGGAAGCGCCTGCGTAAGGTCCGCTGACTACGAAGTACCCTCCGTTCACCGCAGCGGCAGCCCCGTAGCGCCGCGCCATCGAACTCACGGTCTCTCGGGAGTTCAACCGGTCGTTGCCGCGCACCGCCAGCAGATTCACCGCCGGGTGCTTGGGCTGGATCTCCAGAATCTGCATCGTAAACGGCCCCTCGTTTCCCCGCCAGAAGCGGCGCTCGCGGAAGCTGATGCCCGGCGCAACCTGCTCGGTGCGGTCGAAGGCTTCAGCCCGCGGCTTCTCCAGAGGCGGAGCGCTCTGTGCGAGAATGACCGTTGCTGCGGCCAGCAGCGCCAGGATACGCATCACAATGCAACTGTACGGCGCGGGTCGCGGCCATTGCAATGCCCGGCGCGGCTGCGCTCGGGCGCCGGGGAGATCTTGGCGCGCCCGCCTGGCGGCAGCCGGCCGCAACACCTCAAGCAGGATAGGAGACCGTCTATGAAGATTCGAAAAGCGGTGATCACCGCGGCAGCCCCCCAGCAGCGCACGCTTCCCCTTCAGACCCTCATCGGCCCCGACGGCTCTCCGAAGTCCGTACTGGCTATCCTCGTCGAGGAGGCGGTCAGCGCCGGCATTGAAGAAGTCGGCGTGGTTGTCTGTCCCGGCGACGGCGAGGCGTATCAGCGAGTGGCCGGCCTGCACAGCCGGCGCTTAACCTTTCTTACCCAGCCCGAACCCCTTGGGTATGCCCATGCTCTCTACTGCGCCCGGGAGTTCACCGCAGGCGAACCATTCCTCCAGCTCGTCGGGGACCACCTCTACGTCCACCGCGGCGGGCGCAACTGCGCCCAGCGCCTGGTGGAGACCGCCTCGGCCGAAGAATGCTCGGTCTCGGCGGTCAAGGCCACGCGCGAGAGCCTGCTTCCCCATTTCGGCGCGGTGGGCGGCCAAGTGGTCCACGGCCGTCCGGACCTCTACCGCATCGAAACCGTCCTCGAAAAACCCACCCCCACCGAGGCCGAGCAACATCTCGTGGTTGCGGGCTTGAGAGCTGGGCACTACCTCTGCTTCTTCGGCATGCACGTCTTCACTCCCCGCCTGATGGCTTTGCTCGCCGCCCGCTTCGAAAACGGAGGCGCTCCGCCCGCCAGCCTCTCCGAAGTGCTCCAGCAATTGGCCGCCGCCGAGAAGTATCTGGCCCTGGAGCAGGACGGCAGCCGCTTCGACGTCGGATCGCGTTACGGCCTGTGGCTGGCGCAACTGGCTCTCGCCATGAGCGGCAAGGACCGGGACTACCTGCTTTCCCAATTGGTGAGCTGGCTGGCCGAATCCGCCATGGAAAGTCCCTCCCGTTAGCGAGGACGCGATGAGCGAACTGACCTCCATCATCCTCTCCCACGACCCGGAAATCCGCAACCGTTCTCTCGACGCCTTCTGCCGTCAGGCTTCGCGGGACGCCTTGCTGGCCGAATGCCGGGCTCTCGAACAACTGCGGCGGACCAGCGCCAACCTTTACGAGCGCGTCCGCGCTCTGTTCTTCCTCTACGCCATCCACCGCTTCCATTTGCCCTTCAAGCCCGGCGTGAGTCCGCGCGGCTGGATCCCCTTTGACGGCTACGAGTGCCTGTTGAACCGCCGCTTTGAAGAGGCCATCCGTATCTTCCATTTCAGTCAGCAAGAGCATGGCCCCAACGAGGCCATCTCGAGCGCGTTGGCGGCCGCCTACCGCGGCCTCGGCTTTCAAACCCTCGCCGACCAAGTCCGCCGCAGCGTGCGCTCGGTGCGCGGTAACCAGTGGATGTTCCGCGCCGGCCATCCCGCCGACTATCCGCTGCGAATCCGCCCGGAATTGCTGGAACGGTCCGCTTCCCAACCGCTCTTTCCGGTGCTGCGCGAAGCCACGCCGGTCCGCATGGATCTGACGCACAGCGGCTGGAGCGACATCTTCTTTCTTGGAATGGACTTCCCCGAGGGCGCCCGCGTGCTCAACATCTCGATCGACCTTGCCGTGCGCGGCGCCGGCGGCGAAGGAACGCCACAGCCCCCCGTGGCCGCTTACTTCCGCGTCATCGACGAGCCCGTGCTGCGCTTGGTCAGCGTCGATTTGCAGGCCGCGGCCGAAATCAGCACGCTGGCCGAGGTGTTCGACTTCGCCCGCGACTACCTGGGGCTGCTCAAAGCGGCCCTCATCGCCGCCGGCCTGGTTCCGCCGGCTCTGGAAGGCGCCCCGGCCCCGCTCGCTGACGTACTCACCGCCCTCACCGGCGTTCCCGGCTACGGCATCGAAATTGTCAGCCAGGTCCACGACATTCCTAAAGGCTCCCGCTTGGCCGTCTCCACCAGCCTGCTGGCCTGCCTGATCGCGGTGATGATGCGCGCCACCAATCAGACCCGGCGCTTGACGGGCCCCCTCGACGAAGCGGACCGGCGGCTGGTCGCGGCCCGCGCTATCCTCGGCGAATGGCTGGGCGGCTCCGGCGGAGGCTGGCAGGATTCCGGCGGCCTTTGGCCCGGAGTGAAGCTCATCTGCGGCGCGGTGGCCTCCCCCGGCGATCCCGAATACGGCGTCAGCCGCGGCTGCCTGCTGCCCCGGCACACCGTCTACACCACGCAGGAAGTCACCCCGGAGACGCGCGAAAAGCTCCAGCACAGCCTGGTGCTGGTGCACGGCGGCATGGCGCAGGACGTCGGCCCCATCCTGGAAATGGTCACCGAGAAGTACCTGCTGCGCTCGGAAGCTGAATGGGCCGCACGGCAGGAGGCCATCCGCATTCTGGATGAAGTTGTAGCGCTGCTCAAGGCCGGCGACATCGCCGCCATCGGCCGCGCCACCCACCGTAATTTCCACGGTCCCATCCGAACCATAATCCCTTGGGCGGGCAACTACTACACGGACTTGCTCATCCGCCTGGTGCGCGAGGAGTTCGGCGAGGGATTTTGGGGCTTTTGGATGCTCGGCGGCATGTCGGGCGGCGGCATGGGCTTCCTGTTCGATCCGATGGTCAAGCCCGTAGCTCAGGACCGTCTCGCCGCCATCATGCAGCAGACCAAGCGCCGCCTGGAGCGGGCTATGCCCTTCGCCATGGAGCCGGTGGTCTACAACTTCGCCATTAACGAACGCGGAACCCACGCCGAGTTGCTCCGCGAAGACGTCGCCCTGTTGCCGCGCGCTTACTACACGCTCATGACGCCTGCGCTGCTTCGCAAGGAACTGCGCCTCTTGACCTCCGCCCGCCGCGCCGAGCTGGACCGCCTCGCCGCCGCCTGCCGCACCCGCCCGGAATTTTCCGGAATGGTGCAGGCTCTGTTTGAACGCATGCTGCCTCAGCAATCGGAGCAGGGACGCTCCGTCGGCCAAAGTCTGGAAGCGCTGCTGGTAGAGCTCGGCTTTGACCGCGTTCAGCATGAGCAGATCCGCGCCGACTTGCGCAGCGGGCGCATCGGCCTGGCCCAGAACCGTCTCCCCGCCAGCAGCCTCATCGAAGACGTCCGCCCCGGCGACGTCAGCGACGCCTCCGGCGGACTGCCCGAGCGCTTCCGCCGCCGCGGCCTCGAGGCTCTGGCCTCCGGTGAACTGGCCGTGGTGACTCTCGCGGGCGGCATCGGCACCCGCTGGACCAAGGGCGCCGGCGTCGTCAAAGCGCTCCATCCTTTCTGCCGCCTGGGCGGCCGTCACAGGAATTTCCTCGAAGTGCATCTAGGCAAGAGCCGCCGCTTGTCGCGCGCCGTTGGCTGCTGGCTGCCTCACATCATCACGACCAGCTATCTGACCCACGAGGCCATTCAGGACTGGCTCGCCGAACACGGCAACTACGGTTATGAGGGGCCCCTGCTGCTTTCTCCCGGCCGGGCCGTAGGCCTGCGCCTGGTGCCCATGACCCGCGATCTGCGCTTCGCCTGGGAAGAGATGCCTCAGCAGCTGCTCGACGAGCAGCGCCAGAAAGTCCGCGACAGCCTCCGCGCCGCCCTCATCCACTGGGCCGAGCAGGCCGGCGAAGGAAGCGACTACACCGACAACCTGCCGCTCCAATGTCTGAACCCGGCCGGGCACTGGTACGAGATCCCCAACATGCTCCGCAACGGCGTTCTGCTGGAGCTGCTGGCGCTGCGCCCCCAATTGCGCTACCTGATGGTGCACAACGTCGACACCCTGGGCGCGGACGTGGACCCCGCTCTGCTCGGGCTGCACATCGAAAGCGGAGCGGCCCTGACCTTCGAGGTAGTCCCGCGCCTCCTCGAAGACCGGGGCGGCGGCTTGGCCCGCGTCGACGGGCGTGTGCGCCTAGTCGAAGGCTTGGCCTTGCCCGCCGAGGAGGTCGAATTCCGGCTGACTTACTACAACTCCGCCACCACCTGGGTGGACATCAGCCGCTTGTTAGAGACTTTCCAACTGACCCGCTCGGATCTGACCGATGCGGAACGCGTCGCCGCCGCCGTCCGCAACCTCGCCGCTCGGATTCCGACCTACATCACGCTGAAAGACGTCAAAAAACGCTGGGGGCGCGGACAGGAAGACATCTTCCCGGTGGCGCAGTATGAGAAGCTCTGGGGCGACATGACCGCGCTTCCGGATTTGGACTGCCGCTTCGCCGCCGTCACCCGCTGGCGCGGGCAGCAGCTCAAAGAGGTCGCCCAATTAGATGGCTGGTTGCGGGACGGCTCGGCCGCCTACGTCGAGTCCTTGTGTGACTGGGAGTGAAAGGCCGGTCAGCCGGTCATCTTTTGGCCCATCGCGATCGCATTGACTGTCAGCAGCAGCGCTCGTAGCTGCTCTTCGCTCGGCTGCGCGCGCCAGCGGGCGAGCAGGCGCACCTGTTGCTCGTGCAACGGGCGCAGCGCATTCTTGCGAAGCTCGATGGCCAGGGCCAGCCGCGGCCGGCGCTCTTCGGCAGTGCGTCCAAACAGATCATCAATCGCCCGGCGCGCCCGTTGATACTCCGCGAGAATCACGGCCAGAATTCGCCGCCGCAGCGCCTCGTCGGTCACGAGCCCGGCGTACATCTCCATGTAGCCTTGATCCGCCATCATGAGGCTGGCCTCCACGTTGTGGAGCAAATAGGAGAGGAAAGGCCAGTGGCGGATCCCTTCGCGTAGGTCCTTCCAGGAAGCCGGCGACGCCTCCCGCAGCCACTCCAGCGCGGAGCCGACCCCGTACCATCCCGGCAAGTGGAATCGCGCCTGGCTCCAACTGAAAACCCACGGAATGGCGCGCAGGTCGGCCAGCGAGCGCGCCCCGGTGCGGCGCGCCGGGCGCGACCCGATGCGGCTTTGTTCAATGGCGTCGATAGGCGTGGCTTGCTCAAAGAAGGTGATGAACCCGTCGCTTTCTGCCAGCTCCCGGTATGCTCTCAGGCTCTGCTCCACGGCCGGCGCCCACAGCGGTTCCAGCGGATGCGGCACGTCTTCCACGTTCTGTGAGAGCAGGGAAGCGTGCGCTACGCCCGCCAGCAGCCGCTCCAGTTGATAGGTCGCCGTTAGCCGGTTGGAATACTTCTGCGAAATCACCTCGCCCTGTTCCGTCAGCCGGATCCGGCCTTGCAAGGCTCCGGGAGGAAGAGTCTCCAGGAAGACATGCACGGGGCCCGCGCCGCGTCCAATGGTCCCGCCACGGCCATGGAAGAAGGAGATCCGCACGCCATGTTCCCGGGCCAGGCGCGCCAGTTGCCGCTGAGCCCAGTGCAGGCTCCAGTGGCTGGCCAGAATTCCCCCGTCTTTGTTGCTGTCGCTGTAGCCCAGCATGACCACCAGCTCGCGGGCCGGCTTCTGATCCCGGCGGCGTAAATGTTCCAGGGTCCGCCGGGTCATGGGGTGGCGCAGAAAATCATCCACGATCGCGGCGCTGCGGTCCAAGTCGGCGATGGTCTCAAACAGCGGCGTGACGGCCAGCTCGCAGGCCAGCCCTTCCGGCGTCTGGACCAGCAGGCCGGCCTCGCGGGCCAGCAGATAGACGCCCAGCAAATCGGCCACGCTGCGGGTCATGCTCACGATCAGCGGCCCGATGCCTTCCGGCCCGTGACGCAAGATGTGCTGGCGCAGCGTCTGAAACAACGACACGGCCCCCTTGGCCTCCCCATCGAGGACGGTGTACGGCCCTGTGAAGGGCCGCGGCGACTCCAACTCTCGATTGAGCAGTTCCAACTTTTCGCCCTCGCTCCAGTTGGCATAATCCGCCCGGGAGAAACCCGCGGCGGCCAGCAGGCCGGCGATCGCGCGGTCGTGAAAGGCGCTGTTCTGGCGGATATCGAGCGTGGCCAGTTGAAAGCCGAACGTCCGCACCTGCGCCGCCAGCGGCCGCACGTCGAGCTCGACCACCCGTCCGGCCCCGGCTTCCTTGAGAGAACTCTCCAGAACGGCCAAATCTTCTCGAAACTCGGCGGCGGAGCGGTAGGCCACGGACCCGTCTTCTTCCTTGCGCGTCCGCTCCAAGCGTTTCCGGATCAGCCCAACCAACTGACGCCAGGGTTCTCCAGCATAACGGCGCAGCGCCTCCTCGGCATCGCTGCCGAGCAGCTCGCTGAGCGTGGCCAGGCGGGAGGCCAGAGCCGCTGGAAGCCCTTGCTCAGGTTCAGCCAAACTCAGACGGCGGCCGATCGCGCGCAGCCGGTCCAGCATCAGATCCAGCGCGCCGTGCCGCAGCAACTTCAGCGTGTAAGTGGTGACTTCGGAAGTCACAAAGGGATGCCCGTCGCGGTCTCCTCCCACCCAACTGCCGAAGCGCAGCGCGGGCATCTGGGGACAATCGCTCTGGAACACGGTCCGCCAGGCGTGCTGGAAGCGCAGATCCAGCAACTCCACCACATCCGGGAACACCGACTGCAAGTAGTAAAGCGTCTGCTGCACCTCGCTGGTGACATCCGGCCGCTCCAGATAGATTTCGCCCGTGCGCCACAGGCGCTCGAAGGCGGCCTTGAGGCGCCTCTCCAGGATGTCCTGCTCAACGCCCGTCAGCAGGCGGTTTTCCCGTTCGGTCAAAAGCCGGTAGATGTCCCGGTGATGGTCCAGCACCGAAGGGCGTTTCGCCTCGGTCGGATGCGCGGTGAGCACCGGCTCCACGGAGACAGCGGCCAGATGCTCGCGGACCTCTGTCTCGCCAAACCCGCGCCGCTTCAAATCCTCCAGGCTTTGAAGCCACAGGCCGGGTTCCGGCTCGCCGGCGTCCTCCAGGCGGCGCCGTACTTGGTTCGCCGTGTTTTCTTCGACGATATTGAGAAGTTGGAAGACGATCGAGAGCGCCTGGCAGTGCAAGGCAGTCAAGCCGGAAGCGGGCTGCCCTCCGCCGTCAAAGCAGCCGCATACGAAGGCCGCGAGTTCCGCCTCGCCCTCCTCCTCCAGCATGCGGCAGAACAGCCGGCGCACGTAGTGGAAGTCAGACTTCCACTTCTCAAACCCCTGTTGGACCAGCTCCGCGCGGCTCATTGCAATCCCCTTAATTTAGGATACAGAGCCGCGAATGAAACGGGAGCCGCGAGTCCTCAGTCGGACGTTGCCGTAAGGCCGCCGGTTCGGGAAGAAGCAGCGCGCTTTGGCTCCAAGGCGCCGCGCAGAGACACCTGCCCCTTGCGGATCGCATCCAGCGCGTGGGTCAACACACGCATCGCCTCGGCGGAGGCGTGGAACCCTGCGGAGTTCTCCGCTTCCACTAGGTCAATGTAGAACTGGCTCTTGCGCTGGGCCTCCCATGCGGATTTGAGTTGCTCGGCCGTTACGCCCGCCGAACGTGCCTGAACGATATCGTCGATCAAATCCATTAGGGCGTCCATGGCGACGTCCCGGGCCTCGATGAACCGCTCCTGAATCCGTTCAGCCCGCTCGCGGATCTCGCCCTCCGGCACGTGGTGGCAGCCTTGGCAAGCGCGGTTGATGTTCAACAGCGGGCTGCGCACGTGGTGGTCGGAAATCTTAAGTCCACCTTCGCGCTTGTAGGGCATATGGCAGTCCGCGCAGGCCACGCCCGCGCGGGCATGGATTCCCTGGTTGTAAAACTCGAATTCCGGGTGTTGGGCCTTCAACAAGGGCGCGCCGGTTTCCTTGTGGACAAAGTCGGCCTGGTTGGCCTTTTGATAGTAAGAATACATGGCCTCCGCAGTCAGCCCGTAATCCCACGGATAGACCAGGCGTTTCTCCGGCCCCTGGAAATAATACTCGACGTGGCACTGGGCGCAAACAAAGGAGCGCATCTCCTGGGCGCTTGCCATCTTGTTGGGGTCATAATTCGGGATGCCCTGGGATGCCTTCCAGGCGCGCAAGCCGTTGAGGAAGGCCGGGCGGGTTATGCGGAGTGACATGGTCCTGGGGTCATGGCAGTCGATGCAGCTCACCGGGTGCTTGGCAAGTTTGGTCGCTTCGGCGTAAGGCAAGCGGTTCAACGCTTCAAACCCCTTGAAAATGTCGCCCGCGCCGAGCTGGCGGTAAACGACGTACGTCGACGCGTGGCAGTTCAGGCAGGCGCCCGGCTGGTTGAACTCGAGCACGCGCTTGGTGTAGCGCTGATCCTCCAGCATATAGGCGTGGCCTCTTTCTTCGCGAAAATCGACGGCGAAAGGATAGCCTAGCCACATGCGCCGCAGGCGCGGGTCGGCATCGATCTTGCTCTGGCTCACCACGGTGCGGGGATCTTGCGGAGACGGCTTGTTCGGCAGGGCCTCCGAACCGCCGTGGCGCGTTCGTTCCATGTCCACAGTGCGGCGGTACGAGTCGTATTGCAAGGGGAAGTTCTTGCCCCACACCGCCGGGTCGTCCGTGTCTTCGGTGAGTTCCGCGACGCGGAAAAACGTCTGCCGGGCCTCCTGCTTATGCTCGAAAATGTTGACCAACAGGCTGGCGACCGCGATCGTCAGCAGAGTCGTGATCACGATTACTAGGTAGATCTTCTTTCGACTGGGCGTCATCGTGTTCCAGCTCCCGGTTCATTGGGCATGGCCTACGCCGCGGTGACAAGCGATGCAGGAAAGGGTTTGGTCCGAAGAATGCCGTGCGGCGCGGATCCCACTTGTGATCTGTTCATGGCACTTCATGCAAGCTTGGTTGGCGACCCGGTGGTTGCGTTCTGTGATCTGAATGACATCCGGGTAGCGGCCCGTGGTGAAGGCCACTGAGTGGTTGTAGCCGTTCAAGGCTTTGGTGAAGTACTTCGGAACCAGGCCGTTGGGCGTGTGGCAGTCGTTGCACAAGGCGGCACTGCGATGGCTGGACTTGAGCCAGCTTGCGTACTGCTCGCGCATCACGTGACAGTTGATGCAACTGCTGGGGTCATCGGTCAGATAGGAGGCTCCACGAGCGTATCCGAACGTGTAAAGCCCAAGCCCGAGCAGAACGCCAATGGGAACTCCGGCGAACAGAGATACAACTGTGGCTGAGTGGCGCATCCGAAGTGGAGAGTTTAGCAGCAATGGAGGCGGCGGAAGGTGACTGGAGTCACAATTCATAGATTCAGACCTCAATCCCCGGAAACTGCCTGTCGTGCGGCTGAACCTGCGCTTTTCCTGGAGGCCGGGCAACCGGCGGCGCTACAATATCCGCCATGAGTAGCGAACGCAGCCGCCGGCCGGTTCGGGTCCTGGTGGTGGACGACGAAGAGAACCAGCGCACCGGCCTGGCCAATATGATCTCCGCCTGGGGCTACGAAACGCGCACCGCCGCCGACGGGCAAGAGGCGCTGGAGATCCTGGCCGAATTCCCCGCGGAGGTCATGGTGACCGATCTGATGATGCCGCGCATGGACGGCGCCGCGCTGTTGCGTGCGCTCAACGCCCAAGGCGGCGCCCCGGCGGCAATCGTGGTGACGGCCTTCGGCAATCTGGAAACCGCCATCTCCACCATCCACGAGCTGGGCGCGTTTTGGTTTCTCGAAAAGCCCATCCAGCCGCAGGCCTTGCGCACGCTGCTGGAACGCGCCGCGCGCCAGAGCCGCTTGGCCGAGGAGGCGGAACGGTTGCAGCGGCAGTTGAGCTACCAGGGCGTGCTCGGCGATCTGGCCGGACGTTCGGCCGCCATGCAGCAGGTCTTCTCGCTCATCCGGCAAGTCGCCCCCAGCAAGGCCGCCGTCCTGATCACCGGCGAAAGCGGAACCGGAAAGGAGCTGGCCGCCCGCGCCATCCACGCCCTCAGTCCACGCCGCGACGGACCCTTCGTGGCCGTCAACTGCGCCGCTATGCCTGAGACTTTGATGGAAAGCGAGCTCTTTGGTCACGAGAAAGGCGCCTTCACCGGGGCCGTCGAGCGGCGTGCCGGCTGCTTCGAGCTGGCGCAGAACGGCACTTTACTCCTCGACGAGATCGGCGACATGCCGCTGCCCACCCAAGCTAAGCTCCTGCGCGTTCTCGAAGACTCCCGCGTTCGCCGCCTTGGCGGAAAGGCCGAGATCCTCGTCGATGTGCGGGTCATCGCCTCCACCAACCGGCGCGTCGAAGATGCGGTCCGAAAAGGACAGATCCGCGAGGATCTCTACTACCGGCTTAACGTCTTCCGCATCCATATGCCGCCCCTGCGCGAACACAAGGAGGACATCCCGGTTCTCTGCGAAGCCCTGCTTGCTTCCCTGAACCGCAAGCATGGCTGCAAAGTGACCGACATCGAACCCAGCGTCTTGGAAATGCTCCGCAACCACTCCTGGCCGGGCAATGTGCGCGAGCTGCGCAACGTGCTGGAGCGCGCCGTCATCGTTGCCGGGGAAGGCGCGCTGCGCGTTTCCCATCTGCCCCAGCCGTTTGCGCCGGCCTCCCTCGCCCCCTCTGCGGAGGACGATGCCGCCTCTATCCGGGTTCCGGTCGGAACCACCGTCGAGGAAGCGGAAAAGGCCTTGATCCTCCGCACGCTGGAACACACCCGCAACAACAAAACCCGCGCCGCCGAAATCCTCGGCATCAGCCTTAAGACCCTGCACAACAAACTGAAGGAGTACGGGGCGGCGGATTCCGGCCAGGCGGCCGCGCCGGAATAGTTGCCGGGGTGGCATCGACAAGGCCGGCCGAAAGGGATAGAATCAATAACTTTGTAAGCGTTTTCGTTGCACACAGAAGCCCGTGATTCGGGTGGATAAGGATGGTCAAAGCGGATGGTCGCGTTTGGTGCGTTGGATTGGATTGTTTTGCTCGGATTCTTCGCAGGCTTGGCTGCGATCGTGGTGTGGGTGCTCCTGCAAAAAGAGAAGGACACCACGGATTACTTCCTGGCGGGGCGTGACGCGGGCTGGTTGGCCGTCGGCTCGTCCATCTTCGCCTCCAACATCGGCTCCGAACACTTGGTCGGACTGGCCGGCGCAGGCTATGAGTCGGGCATGGCCATGGCGCACTGGGAGATGCACGCTTGGCTGATCCTGGTGCTGGGCTGGGTCTTTGTACCCTTCTACGAACGCAGCCGCGTGTTCACCATGCCGGAGTTTCTAGAAAAGCGCTACCACTCCGGCGCGCGCAGCTTCCTATCCGTGATTTCGCTGGTCAGCTACGTGCTGACCAAGGTAGCCGTCACGGTCTATGCCGGCGGAGTCGTCTTCAAGACCGTCCTGGGAATCGACTCCTGGATGGGCATCGACTTCTTCTGGATCGGCGCGATCTCTCTGGTGCTGATCACCGGCCTGTTCACCGTCCTGGGCGGCATGAAGGCAGTGCTGTATACCTCTGTGCTTCAGACCCCCGTTCTGCTGCTCGGATCCATCGTGATTCTGATCGTCGGGCTCATCAAGGTGGGCGGCTGGGGCGAAGTCGAGCGCCTGGTGGGCTCTAACATCCACCTGATCCGCCCCGCCTCCGATCCGAACTTCCCCTGGACCGGAGTGCTGCTCGGCTCGGCCATTATCGGCTTTTGGTACTGGTGCACGGATCAGTACATCGTGCAAAGGACACTCTCGGCTAAGAACGAGACTCACGCCCGCCGCGGCGCAATCTTTGCCGGCTACCTGAAACTCTCCCCTGTCTTCATTTTCCTGATGCCGGGCATGATTGCGTACGCCCTGGTCCAGAAGGGCATGCTGAACATCGAGCGCGCCGATCAAGCGTTCCCGGCCCTGGTTTCCACTCTTCTGCCCGCCGGCATCAAGGGCGTGGTGGTGGGTGGCCTGGTCGCGGCGCTTATGAGCTCGCTGGCGTCCCTGTTCAACTCCTCCGCCACCCTGTTCACCGTCGACTTCTACAAGAAATACCGCCCGCAAGCCACCGAGGAGCACTTGGTCAAAGTCGGCCGGATGGCGACGGCCACCGTTGTGCTGCTCGGAGTGGTCTGGATCCCCGTCATGCGGTTCGTCGCCAACGTGCTCTACGAGTATTTGCAGATTGTCCAATCGCTGATCGCCCCGGCGATTGCGGCCGTGTTCCTGCTCGGTGTGTTCTCCAAACGCGTCACGCCCGCAGCGGGCTACTGGGGCCTGGTAGTTGGATTCATCATCGGCATGCTGCGCCTGGTGCTTACCATCTTCCGCAACTCGCTCCCCGAGGGCACCCTGTTAGCTCGCGTGGCGGCCATCAACTGGCTGCACTTCTGCGTCTTGCTGTTCTTCTTGACGGTCGCGCTTATCTTGGTGATCAGCGCGTTCACCCGGCCCAAGCCGGACCACGAGCTGACCGGGTTGACCTTTGCCAGCTCCACGCCGGAGCAGCGCGCCGCCACGCGCGCAAGCTGGAATCACTGGGACGTGATCCACACCGCAGCCATCCTGAGCGTCATCGTCTGGTTCTACGTGCGGTTCTGGTAGGCCGCTCTGCTCTGCGCGGCTGAGTCGTCGTTAACCGCCAAGGCCTCTTTCGGGCGGGCGCACCTCGTACGCTCGTCCGGCGATCTCTTTCAGCTCCCAGCCCTTGCGGTATTCCCGGGTCAGATACTGGTTGGCTTCCCGGCAGTTGGTGATGCGGAAAGCCAGCGGATCCCACTCGACGCGGTGCCCAACCCGCAGCGCTACGTCCGCCAGTTGATACGCTTCGGTGAAGGGCCCCGCGTAAGTCATATCGCAGCCCGGCTGTTGCCCGCGCTTGATCCCCTCCACCCAGTCCTTGTGCACCTCCTCGCGGCCCCAGTCTCTGGGCGGCGGCTGCACATACGGCTCCGTCTTCTGCCCAAGAAATGGACCTCGCCCAGCCGGCAGGCTGCCCTTGGTCCCGATCCACACCAGTCCCCCGCTGCGGCCGCCCGTGATGGAATCCGGTATCGACTTGCCGCCGTCGTACCAGTAAATCTTGAGCGGAGGGTGCACGCCGCGCTGCGGCCACTCCCAGCGGATGACGCTCCATTCGGGATACATCTCGCTGCGCATGCCGCTGGTCTCCACCACCTCCACCGCCGCGGGAGCTCCCAAATCCAGAGCCCAGAAGATCACGTTCATGCTGTGCGGGGCGATGTCCCCGACCGCGCCGCTGCCGAACTCGATCCAACCCCGCCACATGAAGGGGTGATAAAGGGCGATGTCTCCCTCCTTGTGATAAATGAACCGCTTCCTCTGCACCGGCGAGTACACCTTGTGTCCCGCCGGCCACCCCGACTGATACGGGCGCAGCGGGGCCGGTCCCAGCCACAGATCCCAGTCCAGGTGCGGCGGCACGGGATCCTCGCCCGGCGGTCGCTCAAAGCCCTGCGGCCACACCGGCCGGTCGGTCATGACATGAACCTCGGTGATCTCGCCCAGCGCACCCGATTGAATCAGCTCCACGGTCCGCATGTTGCGTTCCTCCGAGGTGCTGGAAGTGCCCATCTGTGTGATCACGCCGGTTTCCGCCGCCACCTGCGCCATCACCCGTGCTTCATGCACCGTCTGGCAAAGCGGCTTCTGACAGTAAACGTGCAACCCGTGCTTCATGGCCCAGACGCTGATATAGGCGTGGCTATGGTCCGGCGTGGCCACCACCACCCCGTCGAGCTTCTCTTTCTCGATCATCTTCCGAAAGTCGGTGTAGCGCGCCGCCTTGGGATATTCCGCCCCGCGCCTTTCCAAAACCTGCGAGTCGGCGTCGCAGAGCGCCGCGATGTTCTCGCCCAGTTTGTGGAGCGTCGAAGCGTCCACGCCGCCCATCCCGGCCAAGCCGATCACGCCGATGTCGAGTTTGTTGTTGGCGGCATAGCCGCGCGCCAATCCGCTGGGCAGAATCAAAAACGCTCCCGCCGAGCGGTGGAGTGCCTGGCGGCGCGTGATGCCATGAGTGCTGCGATCGGACTTCATAAGGCCATCTCCTCCTTTTCGGCCGGCTGTCTCTGGATCGGGCTGCCGGGCCGTCATCTTGTTGACATATACCACCGGCAGGCCTGGCCCGGGGGCAAGGCCGCGCCGGAGGGCGCAACCAGTCCGCCCCTCGCGGGTCTAAAGTAATAGACAGCCGGGACCGCCGGCGGCCCCGGCCGGAGGCAACCATGCGAAGCCTAATCGTGAAGCTTTTATTCGTCTCGGTCTTTCCGGCAGCCGTGTGGTGCCAGGACACGGCCCTGACGCGCCTGGCCGGATACGATTTTGCCGCCCTGGGCATCCTCCCCGGCCAGACTGCTCGGATCACATTGCTCAACACCGTACGAAGCCTTGTGGTGGACCGGGCCCTCCCGCTTCCTTGCCGCGTGGACGTGCGTTTCTACGACGAAGGCGGTTCGCTGCTCAAGCAAGACACCATCGAGAATCTGGCGCCGGGGACAGCGAAATGGGTGGACTATTCGCCGCTGGCGACGATCCTCATCTTCCCTCCACCCCGAATTCTGGTGGCAGCTTCGGTGACCGTGCGCACGGAGCGGTCCAGCGCCACTTCAGCCGTGAGTCTCGCGGCGCTGTCCTGCACGGTCGTACCCACGCTGGAGATCTTTGACATCAACTCCAGCAAGACTACCATTGCTTTGGCCGGTCCGCCGCTGACGCCGGTGCTGCCGGCCCCCCGCCGCCCCATGCCGTTGGAGGCGATGACCGACTAGATTCCGCGGCATCTCAATTGCCGCCAAGACAAGTGATTTGCGAACGGCCGAAGCCCTTCGAACGCTGGGCCGCTCATGAGGAGGCATGCCATGCGAACTGCGCTGAAGGTCTTGATTTGGCTGATAGGGATTTATGCGGTCCTGGTTGTGGGAAGCGGTCTGGCGATCAAGACGCTGCTTACGCCTGCACGGATCGGCGCAGTGGTGCGCTCGGCAACGGCGGGCCTGCCGGTGGCGGTTACCGTGCAGGAAGGAAGCTTCGATCTGGTCCCATGGATCCGTTTTCAACCCGTCGTTACTTTGCGCAAGATCACCGTTGGGAATCCTCCCGGTTTCTCAGCAGAGCCGATGCTGGCGGTGGAGGAGGCAAGCGCGCAAGTGGCGCTGTTTTCGCTGCTCGGGCCAGAGGTGCGCGTGCGGAGTGTGGAACTGCGCGAAGCGGCGCTGAATGTCGAGACCAATGCCAGAGGCGAGAGCAACTTGGCGGCGCTGGTGGCTGCGCTGGGTAAGGCCGAACCACCGAGCGCCGGCAACGCTGAGGCAAGCGGCGGCGGCAAGCGGGTGTCCGTGTACCGGATCTTGCTTACCAATGGCAGCGTGCGCTACCGCAGGCTTGGCCAGGCCGCGGATCTGACGCTGAGGGGCATCCATTTGACAGTTTCAGATTTCGGCTCGAAACGCCCCGCGCACGTGGAGCTGGAAGCGCAAGCATTCGGAGGCAAGAGGTCCCGGCTGGGCTTCAAAGGACAGGCCGGGCCGGCGGCGCCGAATTCCCTGCCTGCGGAAGGAGAACTCTCGGTGATGCTGGTTCCCGCTGAAATGCCGGAGGCCGTGCGTAGTCAGTACTTGGGGGACCTGCTGCGGGAGCCTCCGGCGGATGCGGCGGTCTCTTTGAAAGCTTCCGTGCAAGGCGACCTCATGACGGCGGCCGAGGGCGCCGGGCAAGTGGTCTTCTCGGACTTTGCCCTCGGCCGCTCGAAGAACACCCGGCTGCCGCTCAGCGGACAGGCCCCGTTCCGCATCGCCGTTCGGCAGGCGCTGGGCGACCCGGCGGTGGACATCAGCGCGCCTTCGGCGTCCTTGCGGCTGGGGGAAGGGACCTGGAAGGGTGCTTTGTCCGTCCGGTACAGCCAGGCCGGCGTGAGCGGAACAAACAGCGGATCGATCCGAGGCGTCAGGATTGAGCAGATGCTGCGCGCCTTCACGGCAGCCAAGGAGTCTGTATCCGGCGTCGCGGAGATTCCGGACTACCGGATCGAGTTCGCAGGACGGGATGCCGCCCAACTTCGCAACTCGCTGAGAGGCGGCGGGACGATCCGGGTGGAGCAGGGAAAGGTGGCCCTGTTCGACCTGCTGGGCACGATCGAGGGTAGGGTCCGGAACGTACTGGCGGGAGAGGAGGGCAAAGCGGGGGCCACGGATTTTCTAACCCTCTCCGGCCGGTTTGAGATCCGCAACGGCCAGTTGGTCTTCCCCGAGCTGGCGTTGCAGAATGCATCTTCCACGGTAACGGGCCAGGGGTGGGTCACCTTCGATCATGCGATCAGCTTCGATCTGGTGACCGACATGACCGGCGAGCTGGCTTCACGTCTAGCCGGGAAACGCGATACCGCGGGCGCGGCGCGCCTGAGGGTGCCAGTGCGAGTGCGCGGGACGCTGGAGTCGCCCAAGGTCTATCCCGATATCGGCGGCATGGTCAAAGGGGCAGCCGTGGAAAAGGCCCGGGGCCTACTGGACTCGTTCCTGAAAAGGCGCTCCACCGGTACGGAGGCGCCTAGGCCCTGATCGCAACAACCGGGTGCCCGGCGCCCGGCTCCCAGGGAAACCACGCGTAGCCAGCACGGCGTTTGCTCCCTCAGGCGCGGCGTCGGGCCGCTTCGTATTTCAGCCCCGCCGCTTCCATCAGAATGCAGAAGGCTTGGCCTTCGGTCGCCGTTCCGGGACGGTCGAAGTTGGGCGCGCCGCAGACGCCTTGCACGTAGCCAAACCGGTCCATCTTGGCCCGCGCGGCGGCGCGCATGCGGTTTGCTTGCGCTACGTAGGATTGCGCGAGCCAGCCGCCGGCGGCGCTGGTGTAGATGGCGAACGCCAGCATCTGCGCCAGATTGGTTTCAACGAACGTATCGGGACGGTCCAGAAAATCGTGGAACAAGCCGTCGGGGCGCTGATACGCCAGGCATCCATCGATCAGATCCTTGAGGAAAGAGGCCAGGCGGCTGCGGTCCTCCTGACGGGAGGCCGGCAGGGCGCGAATCACGCGCGCAAGGCCCGCCGCAGCCCAGCCATTGCCCACCCCCCACAAGTTCTTGCGCGTGTAGTCCTGCTTCTCGTCGTCCCAGACGTGCCACAACAGCTTCTTTTCCGCATTCCATAGCCGCTTGCGGTAGCCCTCGATCTGGCGCAGCGCCTCGTCGTATAGGCCGCGGGAGGCCAAAAACGGAGGAGCACAGTGAAACCCGTCCGACCAGACTTCAGGACGGCGGAAAACGTGATAGAGCGTCCCGTCGGCGGCGCGCGGCGCCCGCTGGAGTATGTAATCGAGGAGCCCCTGCGCAGCTTGCCGGATTTCCGGATCGCCCGTGAGTTCCCCCGCGCGCCAGTAGGCTTCGCCGCCCATTGCCGGATCGGTCGGCCCGCCGCTGATGACCACGGCCAAACGCCCATCGGCGGCTCTCTGCACGATAGCCGCCTTGGTTAGGAGTATAACCTGGTTGTCGTCGCCTGCTTCCAGAAACGCCTGAGCCAGGACGCCTTGCTCCCAGTCGCGCCGCTGCATGGCCACAGCCGCCGCGGCAGCCTTCGCAATGCGTCTCCGGGCCTCCGAAGCGGGCACTGCCTTGGTTTGAGCCCTGCTGGCCTGAGACCCCGCCGCCGCAAAAAGAATCGAGCCAGATGCGAATTGCCTGCGGTTCACACCATCCTCCGAAAGTAGGATCATAGCAGCCAGGAGGCCCGGCATTGCTCGCGTCATCAGCGGCAGCGCGGGAGAGATCGAATATGCCAACCACAACCACGCGGAGAAAATTCTTCAGCACGCCGGCGGTGATGGCCGCATTGGGCGCCACTGGCAAGGCCAAGGCCGCACGGCGGGAACGCACCCTGGCCGGCGCCGGCGTCTACGAACGCATCGGCGTGCGCCCATTGATTAACGGCGCGGGCACGCTGACCGTCCTGGGCGGCTCCATCATGCCGCCCGAGGTCGTGCGCGCCATGGAGCAGGCGTCGCGGTACTTCGTGGACCTGCCGGATCTCCAAGTGAAAGTCGGTGCCCGGATCGCCGAAATCCTGGGCGTCCCCGCCGCCATGGTCACCGCCGGCGCCGCTTCCGCCATCACCGTGGCGACAGCGGCGTGCATCACCCGCGGCGACCGCAAGCGCTACGCCGCGCTCCCTAACACCGAGGGGATGCCGAACGAAGTCATCCAGCAGCGCAGCCACCGCAGCGGCTATGAAGCGCAGATGCTGGTGGCGGGCGCCAAGATCGTCTGGGTCGAAACGCTGGAGCAGGCCGAGCGCGCCATCGGCCCCGCCACCGCCATGATGTTCTACCTCAACAAGAATGACGCCGCGGGCCGCATCTCCCGCCAGCAGTGGATTCAGCTCGGCAAGAAGCACAACATCCCCTTGTTCAACGACGCCGCCGCCGACGTTCCCCCCGCCCGGCGGCTTTCCGAGATCTGGAAGGAAGGCTTTGATTTGGTGGCCTTCTCGGGCGGCAAGGGCTTGATGGGGCCGCAATGCTCCGGCCTGTTGCTGGGCCGCAAGGACCTCATCGAAGCCGCGCGCCCCGCCATCAGCCCCGCCGGCGGCATCGGCCGCGGAATGAAAGTCGGCAAGGAAGAGATGATCGGATTGCTGGCGGCCGTCGAACGCTATGTGAGAGCCGATCACGGCGCTGAAATCCGCATGCTCGAGGGCCGCGTGCGGGAAATGATGCGCATGCTTGCGGGGGTCGAAGGGATCGAGACGGCGGTCAAGGTCCCTCCCATCGCCAACGAGGTTCCTCACCTCGCCGTGAAATGGGACGAGGCCGCAAAACGGATCACCTCCGCTGAGGCCGTGCGCAAGCTGCGCGAAGGGGACCCGCCCATCGCCGTGCTCAACGAGGGGCGGGGCAGCCTGCTCGTCTCGGTCTGGATGATGCGCGGCAACGAGCACAGAACCGTGGCGCGCCGCCTCCGCGAGGTTCTGGCGTAGACGCCGGCCCCGCGGCGGCCCGAAGGCTTTATCGCTGGGCCGGTGGCGCAGAGCGCTCCGCATCCATCTGCTCCAGCTTCTCAACGCGCCGCCGGAACTGCTCTTCCGTGCTGAACTTCGCCGTCAGAAAAGCCGCCAGCACCTGCTCCATCGTTTTCGGCCCGATGATCCAGGCGCCCATGCACAGGACATTGACGTCATCGTGCTCGACGCTCTGACCTGCCGAATAGGCATCGTGGCACAGCGCAGCGCGGATCCCGCGCATCTTATTGGAAGCGATACAAGCCCCCACGCCCGTTCCGCAAACCATGATCCCGCGCTCCGCGCGCCCGCTGCGCACGTCCTCGCAGACCAGTCTGGCGATGTCCGGGAAATCCACCGGCTCCGGGCTGAACGTTCCCCGGTCGGTCACGGTGTGCCCCCAGAACTTGAGCATGTTGATCACCACGCCCTTCATCGGAAACCCGGCGTGGTCGGCGCCAATCGAGAGCCGCATCCGGGGCATGCCCTCCACGCGCCGCACCGGCGCCTCGGTCAGACCGCTCTGAACCCCCTGCGCCGGGGCGGGGACCACTGCGGGCAGCAGCAATCCGCTTTCGAGAAAATCGCGTCGCATCATCGCTTCCTCTCCCTTGCTTGTCCTCACCGGAAACCATCTCGCGGTGATGGAACAATTTCAGCACGGCGCGGCTCCGCGCTCAACTCCGGGGCAACACCGCCCGTCTCCCACACACGGGCCGTCCCGGTGTTTTGCCCGCCGGCCAACTCGCCCCTGCGAAGAAGGCGGCCGCCGTGCCGCGTGCTAAGCTGATCCATATACGTCCACGGAGGGGCTGTATGGAGAGGAAGAAAGCATCTGATTTTCCGCAAGAACTGCTGAATCTGTTCGACCTTTACGTCCACGGCGACATCGACCGCCGCGCGTTTCTGGAAGGCGCGCAAAAGTTCGCCGCCGGAGGAATCACCGCGGTGGCCCTTTGGGAAAGCCTGCGGCATAACTACGCCTGGGCGCAGCAAGTGCCCAAGGACGACAAGCGGATCACCACGAGCTACGAAAGCGTGGAATCGCCCCAGGGCAACGGCACGATCCGCGGCTATCTGGCGCGGCCGGCGGGCCCGGCGGGCAAGCTCCCCGGCGTTCTGGTCATCCACGAGAACCGCGGCCTGAATCCTTACATTGAGGATGTGGCCCGGCGTCTGGCCGTGGCCAACTACATCGCCTTCGCCCCCGACGGGCTCACCAGCGTGGGCGGCTATCCCGGCGACGAAGAAAAAGGGGTCAAGCTGTTCCAGCAGGTGGACCGCGAGAAGATGATGCAGGACTTCGTGGCCTCGGCGCACTGGCTGAAGGCGCGTCCCGACTGCACCGGCAAGATCGGCGTCGTGGGCTTCTGCTTCGGCGGCCTGGTTTCCAACACCCTGGCGGCGCGGCTTGGCGCCGACCTGTCGGCGGCCGTGCCCTTCTACGGCGGCCAGATTCCGGCGGCGGAGGCAGCCAAGATCAAAGCCCCGCTGCTGCTGCACTACGCTTCCCTCGACACGCGGATCAACGCAGGCTGGCCGGCCTATGAAGAGGCGCTCAAGGCCGCGGGAGTCTCCTACACGGTTCATTTCTACGAAGGCGCCAACCACGGCTTCCACAACGACACCACGCCGCGCTACGACGAGGCCGCGGCCAAGCTGGCCTGGCAGCGCACGCTGGAGTTCTTCGAGCGGCATCTGCGCTGAGGCGCGCCCGGGGAGCGATCTCACAACCCAACATCGCGGCCCGCGCCGCCCCGGTGGCCTTTGTCTCCGGACTTGCGCCTCCGGAGGCAGCGCAAGCCTGCTCCGGGTGCAGGCCAGGCGGCCTCCGCCACAGGCCTTGCCTTTCGAGCGGAATAGTGTAATAATTTACACTAGAGATGCGCTCCGTGGTCCATTGGGACGGCGATTGCTTTTTCGCCTCGATCGAGCAGGCCTCCGACCGCCGCCTGCGGGGACGTCCGGTGGCGGTCGGAGGCGTGCGCCGGGGCGTGGTGATCTCGGCCAGCCGCGAGGCGCGGCGGCTGGGGATCCGTCCGGGAATGGCGATGCGTCGGGCGCGGCGGCTTTGTCCGCAGTTGATCTGCCTGCCAGGCAACTTCGAGCTTTACGAGAGATTTTCTTCGCAAATCCTTGGATTATGCGAAGAAAAGACTCCCCTGGTAGAACCGGTAACGGTGGGCGCCGCCTACCTGGATCTGAGCGGCACAAGGCGGCTGCTCAGCTCGGATCCGGAGGTCACGGTGGAGGAATTGCGGCGCACGGTGCGGGACTGGCTGCGGGTCTCGCTTTCGGCGGGCATCGCTGCCAACAAGACCGTGGCGCGGATCGCCGCCCGGTTGCGTAAACCGGATGCCCAGCTCGTGGTGCCCCCGGGTGGGGAAGCGGAGTTCCTGGCCCCGCTGCCGGTGAGCTGGCTGCCGGGCGTAGGGCCGGAGACGAGCTCGGCGCTGGAGGTGGCGGGCTTGCGCACGGTGGGGGATCTGGCGCGGATGCCGCTGGACGCGCTCGAACTGGTGGCGGCCAAAGATGCGCTGCGGCTTCAGCGGCGGGCGCAAGGAGTCGATGAGGAGCCGGTGCAGCCGCCGCGCGCCGGGGATCCTTCGCGCTCGGAAACGCTGGAATTCGCCGAGGACGTCTGGGAGGAACCACTTGTACTTTCGTCCCTCAACTTGTTGCTGGAAAAGCTGATGGCCCGTCTCCGGCAGCAGGGAGTCGAGATCCGGCGGCTGACGCTGGCGCTGCGCTACACGGATCGGTATGAGAGCCGGCGCTCGGTGAGTCTGCTGGAACCCTCAGCGCTGGAAACGGAGTTTTTGCCGCATCTGCCGGGACTGTTGCGGGCGGCCTGGAGCCGGCGGGTGCGGCTGCGCTCGGTGAGTTTGCGGGCGGGTCCGGTCTACCGGCCTTCGCCGCAGATGGAGTTGTTTGCTGAGAGGCGCGCAGGCGGCGGAGCGGCGCTGCAGGCTGCCATTGACCGGCTGCGGCAGGCCTATGGTCCCGCCGCCGTGGTGCGCGGTTATGCCCTGGCGCGGACGGCCTGAGAGAACCGGCCGGGAACGGCCGGCCGCCTCAGCCGGGTTTTCGAGCCCCCAACCCGAAATCATGCGGCGCATGAGCGAACGGATTCACAACCCGGATCCCATCGAAGCTTTGCCCGTCCTGAAAATCTTCACTCAGCAGCCACCGGCAGCCGGCCCGCTCCGCCGCGGCTACGATCAGGCTGTCCCAAAAGGAGAGCCGGGAGTGATCCATCCAATGCCAGCCGCGCTCCAGCAGCGCCAATCCGCTTTCGACCGGCTGCCAGTACGACAGGGCTTCCACGAATTTCCGCGCGGAAGCGCGGTTCATCCGCGCTTTGCGTTCCGCGTTGGCATAAAACTCATGAAGCACTTGCCAGCTCAGGCGGCCGGCCCCGTTTTCCCACAGCAAGGAAATCCATTGCCGCGCCGCATCGCGCTTGCGCGGCTCGGTGCGGTCCACCGAATAGAGCAACACGTTGGTGTCTACAAAAAAACGGTCAGCGGCGGGCATGAGCCTGCTCCCGGCTCAAACGCCGGCGGGCGTCGATCTCCAGGGAGGGAATCCGTTTCCAGCGGCGGTAGGCGCGCCAGTATTCGTCGCTCATGCGCATTTGCTCTTCCAGCATCCGGCCTACCAGCCGGGAGACGGAAGTATTCTCCTCGGCAGCCTTGCGGCGTGCCCAGCGGGCCGCCTCCTCGCTGACGGTGATGGTGATGTTGCGTAACACGAACTCAGTGTAACACGAAGCTATGAAACCGGTGGCCCTCCACAACCACAGTTACTACTCGCTGCTCGACAGCACCATGGCCCCCGGCGAAATCGTGGAAGCCGCGGCGGAGTGCGGAATGACGGCGGTGGGACTCACCGACCGGGACACGCTCGCCGGCGCCGTCGAGTTCTACAAGAAAGCGCGGGCGGCGGGAATCCACCCCGTGCTCGGCTGCGAGGTCACGGTGGCGCCGGGGGCGGAGAAAACCGCGCCCGGGCGCATCCGGCTCTTTGTGGAAAATGCCGAGGGCTATCGCAACTTGTGCCGCCTGCTCACCGCGCGCATCGAACACCCGGACGGGGTTCGGCCGGACGACCTGAACCGCTTCCGGCGCGGGCTCATCTGCCTGGCAAGTGAAGAAAATCTCTTGTACCGCGAAATTTATGGGAGGAACTTCGCGTTTGAGATTAGCTCAAACAGCGAGGCGGATCTGCGCCGGGCGCACCGCTTGGTCGAGCGCGGGCGGCGGTTGCGCATCCCGGTGGCCGCCGCCGCCCACGCCCACTACCGAAAACCGCAAGACCGCCTGCTTTACGACATTCTGGCTTCCATGCGCACGCTGACGCTGCTGAAGCAATCCCACCCGGACAAGCACGGCGAGGGCGAGTATCATTTCCCCTCGCCGGACGAGATCCAGCGTCACTTTAGGTTGTATCCCCAAGCGATAGAAAACACAAATCGAATTGCCGAGCGCTGCCAGTTCGAGCTGGAGCTGGGCGACATTCTGTTTCCGCCCTTCCCGGTTCCCGAGAATCACACGCCGGTGGCCCTGTTGTCTCAGATGGCGCGCGCAGGCGTCCTCCGGCGCTACGGACCGCACCCCAAGTCCGAAGTCTGGGCGCGGCTGGAGCGCGAGCTCAACGTCATCGAAGAGGTGGGCTACGCCGAGTACTTCTTGATCTTCGCCGATCTGGTGGACTGGTGCCGCAGCCAGGGAATCGCTACGCTGGCGCGGGGCAGCGCGGCGGGCAGCCTCGTGTGCTACGCACTGGGGATCAGCAACGTCTGCCCGTTCCGTTTCGGCCTTTGTTTTGAGCGTTTTCTGAACCGCGAACGAATGCAGTTCGCCAAGTTGGCAGACATTGATCTGGACCTGCCCTGGGACCGCCGGGATGAGGTGGTGCAACACGTCTTCGAACGCTACGGCACGGAGCATGTGGCGATGATCGGAGCGTTCAACACCTTGCAGGGACGCGCCGCGGTGGCGGATATCGCCAAAGTCTACGGCATCCCGGAGCGGGAAGTGCGGCGCTTCACCGAGCACATGCCCGCCTTCATGGGCGATGCCGCCACGGTGCTGCGCACGCTGCCCGAGTGCCGCCACCTGCCCTGGGACGAAGAGCCGTACCGAACGATTGTCGAGCTGGCGCCGCGGCTGGAAGGCATTCCGCGGCACGCCTCCATGCACCCGTGCGGGCTGGTGATCAGCGCCGAGCCCATCACGGACCGCATGCCGCTGTTTCTGAGCGCCAAGGGCTACCGCACGTCGCAGTACGCCATGGACGACGTCGAGGAACTGGGCTTGCTCAAGATGGACCTTTTGGGGCAGGCGGGACTGAGCGTGCTGCGCGACGCCTGCGCCAATGTCCGCCGGAACCGCGGCGTGGAGGTGGACCTGGAGCAGATCGACTACGCGGACGCCGCGGCCTGGGACATGATCGCCACGGGCAACGCGCGGGGCGTGTTCCACATCGAGTCGCCGGCTATGACCAGCCTGCTGGTGATGGCGGATTGCCGGGACCTGGACTGCCTCACCGCCGTCGAGTCCATCATCCGTCCGGGAGCCGCCAACGAGGGCAAGAAGCGCGCCTTCGCGCGGCGGCATCAGGGGCTGGAGCCGGTCACCTACGCGCACCCGTCGCTGGAGCCGCTGCTGGCGGACACCTACGGGCTGCTGGCCTACGAGGAGCACATTCTGCTGGTGGCCAACGGGTTCGCGGGGATGAGCTGGGGGCGGGCGGACGTGCTGCGCCGGGCGCTGGTCAAAAACAAAGACCGGCGCAAAATCGCCGAGATGGGCGCCGAGTTCCGCGCCTGCGCTTTGCGGGCGGGGCGGAAGCCGGAGGAAGCCGAGGCGGTCTGGGCCGAGCTGGAGGCGTTTGCGGGCTACATGTTCAACAAGGCGCACTCGGCCGCCTACGCGGTGGAGGCCTTTCAGGGAGCGTGGCTGAAATCGCGCTACCCGCTGGAATTCCTGGCGGCGGTGTTGACCAACCGCCGCGGTTTTTACGCGCCGGTCGTGTACGTGCTGGAGGCGCTGCGGCTGGGCGCGCGGCTTCTGCCTCCCGACGTGAACCTTTCACAGCCAGGCTTCCATGTCGAGGCAGACACGATCCGCCTGCCGCTGGATCAAGTGAAAGGGTTGACGTCGGAAACGCTGGAACGGATCCTGGGCCGGCGGCCATTTCACGATGCCGGCGATTTCTACCGCCGCGTGCGTCCGGGCCGGGCCGAGTGGCTGGCGCTGCTGAAGGTGGGCGCCCTGGATTCGCTGGGCGAGCCCAGGGGACGTCTGTTCTGGCGGCTGTCGCGGCTGGAGGCGGCAAGAGCCGCGGAGGCAGGACCGTTGCTGGCGGCCGAGGCCGAAATCTCCGCGCCGCTGCCCGAGACCGCGCCCTCCGACCGGCAGGCGCAGGCCCGCTGGGAGCACGAACTGCTGGGCTTTCCGGTGAGCTGCCATCCGCTCGACTACTTCGCGCCGGGCGTGGACTGGGCGCGCTATGTGCCGGCGGCGGAGGTGAACCGCCATGCGGGAGAGGTGATCGACGTCTGCGGGCTGATTGTGGCCGAGCGGGTGCACGGCACGGACCGGGGCGCGATGAAGTTTTTAACGCTGGCCGACCGCACCGGGTTCATGGAGGTGGCGCTGTTTGCGGACGCCTACCGCCGCTGGGGCCACCTGACCATCCAGCCCGTAGTGGCGGCGCGCGCCGTTGCCGAACCGTTCGACAACCGCAAGGGCGTGACGCTGAATGCAACCCGTTTGAGCCTCCCGGTCCGGACCTGCGGCCGGCAGAGCGCCGGCGGCATCACGCCCGTCCGTAGATGGGAATGGCGGCGCCGTTGATGTCCGAAGCCGCATCCGAGGCCAGGAACGCCAGGAGCGAAGCGATCGATTCCGGCTTGACCCAGCGCGAGTAATCGGCATCGGGATTGGCGGCGCGGTTGGCCGGCGTGTCGATCACGCTCGGCAGAACGATGTTGGCCGTAACGCCCGTGTTCTTCACTTCCAGCGCCACGGTGCGGATCAGAGCCACCAGGCCGGCTTTGGAGGCGTTGTAGGCGCTGAGGTTGGCGACCGGCTCAACGGCGGTGCGGGTGCCGATGGCCAGGATGCGCCCGCGACGCGCTTCGAGCATGGGAGGAAGAGCGGCGCGGAAGATGTGAAAAGCCGTATCCAGATTAAGGGTCATCATGCGCCGCCAAGTCTCCTCGGTCGTCTGATGCAGGGGCTCACCGCCGGCGAAGCCTCCCACCAGGTGAACCACCGCATCCAGGCAGCCCGCCGCTTGCAGCACGGCCCGCACCGCGCCCGCCGCCTCCTCCGCCGAAGACAGGTCTGCGCGCAGCACCGCCGGAGCGTCCTCCGGGAAAGGGTTCGACTCGCCGGGTGCGAGCAGGCCCCAAACTCGCGCTCCCTGATTCAGGAATTCCGCCACAACGGCCCGCCCCAGCCCTCCGGCGGCACCGGTGATCAAAACCGCGCGCCCAGTCATGTGCCCCATATCCTCTATGATGATGGATAGATGTCTCGCCTGCTACCGCGGCTCCGCACCAATCTGGAGTTTCTGCCGTCCCCGATGCCGGACCGGCCGGGCTTGCTGATCCGCGACGCGTTCGCCTACTCCGATGTCAGCTTGATCATCCCGCCCGCCTTGGTGGAGTGTCTGACCTGCTTCGACGGCATGCAGACGGACCTGGATCTGCGCGCGCTGCTGGTGCGCATGACCGGAGACCTGAGGTCAGGAGAGGCCGGGGAGCATCTGTTTCAGGCCTTGCAGCAGGCGGGCTTCCTCGAGGATGAGCACTACGAAGCGCTCAAGCAGCGCAAACACCGCGAGTTTCAGGAGTCGCCCTTCCGTCCTTCGATTCTGGCGGGCCGTTCTTATCCTGACGAACCGGCGGAACTTCGTGCGCAGTTGGACAGCTACTTCCGGGACGGAGACGCGCCGGCGCCGGAAGCCGGTTTGGCTGGAATCGCTGCTCCTCATGTGAGTTTGGATGGGGGTTATGCGTGCTACCGGTCCGCGTATCAGGCGCTGCCGGCGAATTTCCTGGGCCGGGTTTTTGTCATCCTCGGCACCTCGCACTACGGCGCCCCGGAGACGTTCGGATTGACGCGCAAGCCGTTCCGGACCCCGCTGGGCGATGCGGTCACCGAAGCCCGGCTGGCGGAGGAGCTGGCGGCCAAGGGCGGCCCCGCCGCCCAGATGGAGGACTATTGCCACTCGATCGAACATTCCATCGAGTTCCAGGTCCTGGCCTTGCAGCACAAGTACGGAGCCGGCGTCCGGATCCTGCCGGTGCTCTGCGGGCCCTATGCGCGGAGCCTGCACCAAGGAGGCAAGCCGGAGGACGACCCGGGCGTCGCCCAATTCCTGGACGCCTTGCGAGAAATCGCCGCCAGGGAGGGAGAGCGGCTGGCCTTCGTGATAGGCGTCGATATGGCGCACATCGGGCGCAGGTACGGTGACGGATTTTCGGCCACGGCGCGGCAGGGCAGGATGACCGAAGTGGAACGCTTGGACCGGGAGCGGATCGCGCGGATCGAGGCCGGTGACGCGGACGGCTTTTGGGAGCTGGTGCAGAAGGACCAGGATCCGTTGCACTGGTGCGGATCTTCGGCGCTCTACACCTTCCTGCGCGTGCGGCCCCAGGCGCGCGGCCGGCTGCTGCGCTACGAGCAGTGGAACATCGACCCGCAAAGCGTCGTCAGCTTCGCGGCGCTGGCGTTCCACGACGCGGCTCAGGCGGCGAACACGCTGAAGTAGGTCACGGTCCGGTAGCCCAGGCGGCGGTAGAGCGCTTCGCCCTCACGCGTGGATTGCAGCACCGACAGCGCCGCGCCCCGTTCCCGCCGCGCCCATTCTACGGCGTAGCGAATCATGGCCTCCCCGGCGCCTTGTCTCTGAAATTCCGGCAGCGTCGCCACCGAGTAAAGACCCGCCACGTGACCCGTCTGGAGAACGGCGGCCGTGGCGATGGCCGCGCCGTTGCGGTACCCGACCCAGCCCCACAGGTTCTCGGTCCAAAGCGCTTCAATTCCGTAAAGTTCCAGGCACCACTGAAACGGCACGCGGAAGGCGTGAGCGTTGATATGACTGAAGGCCGCGCGGGTTTCGCGGCTGGCCACGGGTCGGATCTCCAAAGGCGGCGGGTCAGCCAGCCGCGGCGCCAGCTCGGTAGCCGCCATGCCGGGGTGCCGGTAAGCGTAGGAAAGACCGTTGCGCCGGAACACTTGTTGAAGTAGATGCGGCGGCAGGGCGGGGCACTTGTGTTCACAGACCCAGAAAGACCAGCCGTCGTCATGGCCGTTCAGCCAGCCGGCCGCTTCCCGGATGCGGGCAGAAAGGCCGGATGGGTCCTCCCCGAGCGGCTCCGCCAGGAACGCCGCGTTGAACATATAGAACCGCGCGCCGCTAGCGGCGATGACGAGGCCGGGCGTTTGCAGCAACTTGCCCGACGGCCGCACCCGCGCCGCGTGCTGGAAGAAGCCGATCAGGTTCTCCTCAACCAAAGCGGGCCACTGCTCCTGTGCCGGCGGAGACATTTCGCCGCTCACAGCAGGCTCACCGGGTCCACGTCGATCGTCAGGGCCGTAGGATTCCACTTGGACTCCAGAGCGAACTGGCGCACTCGCCGCAAAACCTCTTGGAGCGGCTTGCGGCTTGCGGCCTTAATCAGAATCTGATAGCGGTACTCCTTCTCGACGCGGGCGACCGGCGCCTCGGCCGGCCCCAGCACCCGCATGCCTTCGGGCGGAGGCGTCAGCAGCATGCCGATCTTGGCGCACATGTCCGAAGCCGTTGCCTGATCTTCGTGCCGCACCAGCAGGTTGGCCAGGGCGCTGAACGGAGGATAGCGCAGCGAGCGGCGGAATTGCAGCTCCCGCGCAAAGAAGCCGCGGTAGTCCTGCGCCGCCGCGAAGCGCACGGCGTAATGTCCCGGCTCGAGGGTCTGCAACAGGACCAGCCCAGGCGTCTGGCCCCGGCCGGCGCGGCCGGCCACCTGCGTCAAGAGCTGAAAGGTGCGCTCGGCAGCCCGGAAATCGGGCAGCGACAGGCCGATGTCGGCGTTGACCACGCCCACCAGGGTCACATTGGGGATGTCGTGTCCTTTGGCGATCATCTGGGTGCCGACCAGGATGTCAAAGTGGCCCAGGCGGAAGCCGCGCAGGATGGTTTCGTAGCTGCGCTTGCCGGCGACGGTGTCGCGGTCCAGGCGCGCGATGCGCGCCTTTGGAAACAGCGCGTGCAATTCGTCCTCGACGCGCTCGCTGCCGGCCCCGGCAAAGTAGATGTACTCGCTCTGGCAGTGGGGGCAGAGCTTGGGCGGCGGCACGGAGTAGTTGCAGTAGTGGCACAGCATGCGGCGGTCGCGGCGGTGGAAGGTGAGCGTGACCGAGCAGTTGACGCACTGAAGCCGCTCGCCGCAGGCGCGGCAGGCCATGAAGTTGGCGAAGCCCCGGCGGTTGAGCAGAAGCATGGCTTGCTCGCCGCGTTCCAGCCGGGCTTGAATCTCGGCCAGCAGGCGGCGCGAAAAGGTGGCCTGCTTGCGCGTCTCCAAAAACTCGGCGCGCATGTCGATCAGCTCCACCTGGGGCAGGGGGCGCTCTTCGACTCTTTGGGGCAACTCAAGCAGCGTGTACTTGCCCCGCTCGGCGTTGTAGCGGCTCTCCATGCTGGGCGTGGCGGAGCCGAGGACGGCGCAAGCGCCGGCCGCCTGCGCCCGTACGATGGCCACGTCGCGGCCGTTGTAGCGCGGGGTTTCATCCTGCTTGTAGCTGGAGTCGTGCTCCTCGTCGACCACCACCAGTCCGAGATTGCGCACCGGGGCGAAGACGCCCGAACGCGTGCCCACCACCACGGGGGCGTCTCCGGAATGGATGCGCCGCCACTGATTAGCGCGCTCCGGCCCGGAAAGGGCGGAGTGGAGGATCGCCACCCGCTCGCCGAACCGCTGGTAGAAGTGGCCGGCCATGGCCGGAGTCAAAGCGATCTCCGGCACCAGCATCAGCGCGCCGCGGCCCATCTTCAGCGCGGCTTCGATGGCGCGGAGGTAAACCTCGGTCTTGCCCGAGCCGGTGACCCCAAACAGCAGATAGGTGTGAAACACGCCCTGCTTAAGAGTGCGGACAATCGCGTCGAGCGCCTGCTGCTGGTGCGCGTTCAAGACGTGGCGGACCGAAGGGGCCAGCGGGGTGACGGCCGGCCGCTCTTCGACGAGCGTGAGGTATCCTTTGCGGGCGAGCGACCGCGCCGCCGCCCCGGCATTTTTCACCGCGGTTTCGATCTCCTTGAGATTGTGCGAACCCGGGTGCAGCTCCAGGTAGGCCAGCAGCTCGCGCTCGGCCTTGGGCAGCTTGACGCCCTCCGGGGGCGCAGCGGCGGTAACGCGGAGCATGTGGGATGGCGAACGGAGCGGGTCGCGCTGTCCGTGCACCGTCTCGAAAGTCACCAGTCCCCGGCGCAGCAAAGTTTTGAGAGCCTTGGCTGCCAGCGGGACTTTGGTTTTCAGATAGGAAGCCGAGTAGGAGCGCTCGGCCAGCAGGTGCAGGATCTGCAACTCGGGGTCTTCGGCGGGGACGTCCAGCAACAACTGGCTGGCCGCCTGTTGGCCGGCGGGGGTGAGTACGTAACGTTTGGCCTGGCGGATTTCGCTGGCGAGCGGCGTCATGGCGCGCAGGACCTCGCCCAGCGGCGCGCAATAGTAGTCTGCAATCCAGCGGCCCAGCTCTAGCAGCTTCTCCTCTAACACCGGCGCCAGGTCTACCAGGCGCAATATCGGCTTGAGTTGGAACTCCGGCGTTTCATTGTGGCAGCGTAGGACAACCCCGGTCAGCCTGCGCTTCCCAAAACTCACCGTCACACGGCATCCCGGCTGGATGCGGCGGCGAAGAGCTTCGGGGACGGAATAGGTGAACGGCTGATCGAGCGGAACCGGCAGGCTGACGTCGCAGTACAGGCAGGCCTCAGCAGGCACTCTCCTATCGTACATGCGATACTGGCGCATGAGCGCGGTCTGGCGGAAGTCTGGACCGCCGGAGGAGGTGTTCCAACATGTTTCGGGACGCAAGATGGCCTGTGGTGGCGGCGGTGGCGGCAGCGCTGTGGCTGGCGCCACTCAGCGCGGAAGAAGGGATGTGGACCTTCGATAACCTGCCGGTCCAGCAGTTGCAGCAGAAGTACGGCTTCACGCCGACCCAACAGTGGCTGGACCATGTGCGGCTGTCATCGGTACGGCTGAATGACGGCGGCTCAGGTTCTTTCGTTTCGCCGCGCGGGCTGCTTTTGACCAACCACCATGTGGCGTTGGGGCAGTTGCAGAAGAACTCCACCGCCGAGCGGGACTATGTGCGGGACGGTTTCTACGCCGCCACCCTCGAGCAGGAGCTGAAGTCTCCGGATCTGGAGGTTAACGTCCTGGTCTCGATGGAGAACGTGACGGCGCGCGTCGTGGCCGCAGTGAAGGACGCCAAGACGCCCGAACAGGAGTTTGCCGCACGCCGGGCGGCCATCGCCGAGATCGAACGCGAGAGCTTGCAGAAGACCGGCCTGCGCTCGGACGTGGTGACGCTGTACCAGGGCGGGGAATACTGGCTCTACCGCTACAAGAAGTACACGGACGTGAGGCTGGTCTTCGCCCCCGAACAGCAGATCGCCTTCTTCGGCGGCGACCCGGACAACTTCACCTATCCGCGTTTTGACTTGGACCTGGCGTTGTTCCGGGTTTACGAAAACGGCAAGCCGTTGGAGACCCAAAATTACTTGAAGTGGAATCCGCGGGGCGCGGCCGAAGGGGAGCTTGTGTTCGTCTCAGGCCATCCCGGCTCCACGCAGCGGCTGTCGACCGTTGCCCAACTGGAGTACGAGCGCGACGTGCTGGAGCCGCTGATTCTCAAGCTGCTGCGGCACAGGATCGCAGTGCTGCGAGAGTATTCGGCGGGCGGAGCCGAGCAGGCGCGGCAGGCGTCTGGCCGTATCTTCAGTCTGGAAAACAGCCGCAAGGCTTATGAGGGCCGCCTGCGGGGGCTGATGGACAAGAACGTGATGGACAAGAAGCGCCGGGAAGAGGAAGAGTTCCGGGCGAAGGTGCTCGCCAATCCCGAGTGGCGAAAGCTCTACGGCGGGGCCTGGGAGGCCATCGCCGAAAGCGTGAAAAAAGCGGCCACCCGGGTGAAGGAGAACTACTACTACAACCTGGATTCGCAGCTTGCGGCGCTGGCGGCGAACATCGTGCAGTACGTGGCGGAGATCAAGAAACCGGACGGCGAGCGGCTGGACGGCTATCGGGAATCCCAGTTGGAGTCTTTGCGGCTGCGGATGTTCTCCCCGGCGCCCATTTATCCGGGGATGGAGATCTCCCGGCTGGCGGGGGCGCTGGAAATGGCGCTGGCCGAGATGGGGCCCAACGATCCCTTCGTGAAGATCGTGCTCGAAGGACGGACGCCCAAAGAGGCGGCCAGGGCCTTGGTGGAAGGCACGAAGCTGAGCGACCCAGCATTTCGCCGCAAGCTCGTAGAGGGCGGGGAAGCGGCCGTGGCGGCGTCTGACGATCCGATGATCGTGCTGGCCCGGAAGCTGGATCCGATGCGCCGGGAGTTGATCAAGTGGACGGAGGACAACGTGACGAGCGTCCGGCAGCGCGCCGGCGAGCAGCTCGGCAAGGCGCGGTTCGCGGTTTACGGCAAATCCGTCTACCCCGATGCCACCTTCACGCTGCGGCTCTCCTACGGGCAGGTGAAGGGTTATCCCATGAACGGCACGGTCGCTCCGCCGGTGACGACGCTTTACGGGCTGTACGACCGCGCCTACAGCTTCGGACTGAAAGGCCCGTGGGCGCTGCCGCCGCGCTGGTTGGAGATGCGGCCGAAGCTGGATTTGCAGACGCCGCTGAATTTCGTCACCACCAACGACATCATCGGCGGCAACTCCGGATCGCCGGTCATCAACCGGAACGGCGAAATCGTGGGGTTGATCTTCGACGGCAACATCGAGTCGCTGGTGGGGGACTTCGTCTATGAGGAAGAGACAAACCGCGCGGTGGCTGTGCACACCGCCGCGATGACTGAAGCCCTGCGTCAGATCTACCGGGCGGACCGCATTTTGAAAGAGCTCTTGGGGCGCTGAGTCCAGTCCGCGCGGACGCAGGAACATCCGGCGGCGGGCGAAGGCGGCGCAGGCGAAGGAGGCTTCAGCCGCGCCAGCGCAAGCCCACGCGCCACAGCCGCGGCGCTCCCGTGGCGGCCGTGGGCGTGAAGCCGACGATAAACTCGCGGTTCAGTGCGTTTTCCATGGCGAAGAGCGCAGCCAGCCCACGCCCGAATTCGCGCTGCGCGCTGACATGAAGCACGGCGTAGCCCGGCATGCGGAACGTGTTGAGGTCATCCTCAAACTGCGAGGAGTAGGCGCGCAGGCCGGCGGAGAGAAGCGTCCGCGGACGTGCGTAGGTCAGCACGGCGGTCCCCTGATGGCGCGCCACCTGCGGCAGCCGGGGACCGGCCGAGAAGCGCGAGTCGACGAAAAGATAGGAGAGCTCGCCGAGCAGGCTTCGCCAGCGGTGGCGGATCTCCGCTTCCACGCCTCGGGCCGCCGCCTGCCCTGCGTTCCGTTTCTGGCGCTGGATCAGGTTGGGCGCGGCGCTGATGGTGACGTTGGTGATGAGCCGCCCGAGGGAATTATGATACGCGGTGACGCTGAGCCGCGAACGTTCACTGGACCAATCGAAGCCCGCCTCGCCGCCGGACATCGTTTCCGGCCGCAGATCCGGGTTCGGGAAGGTAACGGTGTTGCCCACGCGGAACTGGCGGTACATCTCGTCCAGGGTGGGGATGCGGAACGCCCGGTACGCCGAGGCACGAAAGCGCACGGGTCCTTTCGCGGCGGCGAGTCCCGCGCTGGGGCTGACAAAACGGCGGCCCGGTCCCGCGGACTGGTAGCGGGCGCCGGCGAACAGGCGCAGCGGCGCGCCGCCTGCTTCGAGCTGTGTGAAGTAGCCGTGCTGGGTCAAGACCCCGCCGGTGGCCTGAGTGGCGCCGGTGGCAGGACTGGTCTGGTGGCTGTAGCCTTCGGCGCGCAGCAAGTCAGCGCCCGCGGTGGCGCTCCAGCGGGACTGACCTTTGCGCCACAGCGCCGTTGCGCCTACCGATTCGGCCGGCACGCGCTGCCGCGTGGCCGGGGTCTCGGTGTTGCGGTCCAGGCTGAGGCTGGAGGTGTGATCCCGGAACTGCTCGCGGACGTGCCAGGCGATCAACGAAAGGCTGCTGGAGGCCGCGTCGCGCGAGTAATGCGCCGAGAGGCTGCCGAGCGAGGTGGAGTTGCGGCGCAGTGCAGTGCCATTGGCGCGCTCTTCGGCCAGGACGTTGAGCTTGAGGAATAAACGTTGCGCGCCGCGATCCGCATCCAGCCGCAGATCGCCGGCGGTGAAACGCGAGCGGGCGGGGCGGTCGGCCAGGCCGCGCTCGGAGGGGGGCACGATGAAGTAGCCGCCGGTGGTGACGCCGCGCCAGTCAGCGGAGGCAGCCCAGCGGTTCCAGCGCCGCGCGGCGGCGGCGGAGGCGGTTCGCGTGGTCCGGTTGCCGGCCTCGAGTTTGCCTTCCCAACGGGTCTGTTCGGGGGGTCTGGAAAACAGAGAGATCGCGCCGCCCATCGAGTGATCGCCAAACAGACTGGTGGAAGCGCCGCGGGTGACCTCGACGCGGTCCAGCGACTCCGGGGCGACGCGGCTCCACTGAACCCAGCCGCCGAAGGGTGCGTTGAGAGGCACGCCATCCCACCGGACCGAGGTCCGGCTGGCGGCCGTGGAGCCCAAGCCGCGCAGAGAGACGCCTTGGGTCGAGGGATGGGCGATCAGGCTGGAGGAACGGCGGAAAAGGGAAAAGCCCGGGATGATGCGCAGGCGGTCATCGGCGTTCACGCCGGGAGTGCGATCGAGGGTGTTGGCATCGAGCACGGTCATGTGCGCGGGCACGCCGGCAGAGAGGGTTTCTGTGACCGTGATGGTGGTCTTGAGCGGCGGCAGGTCCACCTGAGCCGAGGCGCGAACCGCGAAGGTGGCGAGCAAGACGGCTATGCTGCGCAGGCAGCGGCAAGACGGGCGGCGGCTTACAAAGAAAGAAGACACGGTCCCAGCGGTGCTTTTTTCATTGTGCCATGCCGCCGGCCGTCAGGCGGAATTGTGCCTCAAAAAGGAGACTCCGCCGCCCGGGCAGGCGGCGGAGCGCAGGTCCAAATGGATCTCTGTGATGGTGCGGTTTTCAGGCCGCTGCGGCGCCGAGTGCGGCGGCGATCCGATCAAACACCGACTGAATCGCTCCGGTCAGCCCCGGAATGAACGCGATGGCGGCGATGGCCACCAAGGCGATCAGCAGAGCGTATTCGACGAGGTCCTGACCTTCCTCGTCGCGCCAGAATTCATGCTGGAAAAACTTCCCAATACTGCGCGTCATACAGATTCGTTCTCCTCTCCCTGGGCGGTTCATACCGCTGACAGCCCAAATATCGGGCTAAGGAGAAACGAATCCAATCCGGCGATTCGCCGGTTGGCGCAGTTGGTTAAACCTGGTCGGGCACGACGAAAGGCTTGCGGTAGTCTCGGGTGAACATCCGATTGGCTTCTTCGTCCCCAATGACCTTGAGGTTCACGGGATCGAATTTCAGCGAACGCCCTAGCCGGTAACTGATGTTGCCGAGATGCATGAGGGTGCAAGAGATCGCGCCCTCTTCAACCGGGCAAGTGAGATCGGAGACCTTCCGGCTGCGCACGGCGCCGATGAAGTTCGCATAGTGGTCGCCCGCTTGACGCCAGCTCGGACCTGGCTCCTCTTTTTGGCCGAAGAACACCGATGCCTGGTCATACGAGGGTACCACCATGTAGCCCTTCTCGCCGTAGTACAGGTTGCCGATCTTGGCGTTTTTCTCGGCGTTCGTGTGCCAGTGGCGGACCTCGAAGGTCATCAGCTTCTTCTTGCCGCCTACCTCGAACTCGTAGCCGACCGTCAACACGTTGGGCGTTTCCTGATCGTCGTCGAACATCACCTTGCCGCCGACCGCGGTGACGAGGGTCGGATAGGTGACGCCCAAACCCCATCGTGCCTTGTCGACCTCGTGGATGCCCTGGTTGCCGAAGTCGCCGTTGCCAGTGTCCCAGAACCAGTGCCAGTTGTAGTGGAACCGGTTGCGGGTAAAGGGGCGCAAGGGAGCAGGCCCAGTCCACAGATCATAGTCGACGCCCGGCGGAACCGGTTCGACCGGCGTCTTGCCGATGGTGTTGCGGGGCTTGAAACAAAGGCCGCGGGCCATGTAGATCTCGCCGAGCAATCCTTCGCGCAGTTGCTTGAACGCTTCCTGCAAGGCGGGCGAAGAACGGCTCTGGCTGCCCTGCTGAACGATGCGGTTGTATTTGTTGGCCGCCGCCACGATCTGCTTCGACTCGAAGATATTGTGCGAGACGGGCTTCTCGACGTACACGTCCTTGCCGGCCTGGCAGGCCCAGATGGTCTGCAAAGTATGCCAGTGATTCGGCGTGGCGATGCTGACGGCGTCTATAGATTTGTCCTCCAGCATTTTGCGGAAGTCGACGAAAGTCGCCGGCTTTGGCTTACCCAGCCGGTCCAGATCCTTGACCCGGCTTTCCAGGATGTTTTGATCCACATCGCACAAGGCGGCCACTTCGACGTTGGGCAGGCTGGCGAAGCCCTTGATATGATCTCCGCCCCGGCTGCGCAATCCCGCGATGCCGATCCGGATCGTATCGTTGGCGCTTCGGAGCACGCTGGGACGAATCGCTGCGGCCGTCGCCGCTGCACCCATAATGAAGTATCTACGGTTCATGACCTGTCTCCCTTTGCGATCATACACCCGCTGGGCGCGGTTTGCATTAGGGGTGTCGTCGAAGGTAGGGAGTAACACGACGGCAGGGTTGCGGAGTGGGCACAGGCGCGGAGGCTTAGCATTTTCTCATCGAAGGATGAGCCTGAAGAATAAGAGTTGAGTGTCCGCTGGGCTCCTTTCTGTTTTGGGTTGGATGAGTCCGTATCTGGCCGTAGCCGAAGCTGTGGGAATGTGGGAATCGCGCAGCGATTTCCAAGGGCGGTGGGAGCGGTGGGAAGCTGCGGAGCAGTTTTCCACGGCTTCCACGGCCCGGCATTTCCACAGCTTGCTCGTCGTGGTTCTCCGCGGC
>Ga0101944_10000318_pt1 | contig 148103 bp, 120 predicted proteins | sample DewCreD2012metaG_FD_75245 | JGI IMG/M metagenome (GOLD analysis project Ga0101944, IMG submission 75245) | Hot spring sediment bacterial and archeal communities from British Columbia, Canada, to study Microbial Dark Matter (Phase II) - Dewar... ...
GGGGGGGGGGGGGGTGGGGGGGGGGGGGGGGGGGGGGGGGGGGGGGGCGTGCGGGTCATCGTGTGTCTCCCGAACGGTCGGCTTGCGACCGTGTGGATCGGGTGCTCCGGTGTCGGAGCCGAGCGTTGCGGGGCGCCGCCGCTGACGGGGGCGGACGCCAGTCGCCGCGAGAGTGGGCAGCTACGCGGGTGGCTCTCGGCCGAACCCCTTGAATCCAACCGTACTTTTACCGTGTTCAGCCTCGTATTGCAATTACAAAATGAGCGGTGGCTTCTCGTCCCAGGTGTCTCAGCGCGCGGCGGTCGGTCCGACCGGGTGGCCGAGCAGTCGCCGAGCACGTGACGCATACCTTCATTTCGGAGGCTCACCCGGCCTGTGGGACGGTTCTCCAACAGGCGGATACGGCGCGATCTTCCCGCCAGCCGGGATATCGGGCCGCCTCGCCCTACGGCTTGCGGCTCGTTGACACCTGCCGGAGCGCCTTCTATGCTTCGCCTCTGTCGCAGCGGCGCGGAGGCGGGGTTGCCTGCTAATTGTCGGCCGCAACGTCAGTTATCGCGCAGGGGCGGTTGCGGCGACGATCCCTGCATGTGCGGTCGCGTGGTCGGCCCGCGGAAGGCGGTGGCAGCATGGCGGATGACAACCCGGTCCTCGCAGGCGAGCAGGCGGCCGACGACGCGCACGAGCATGAGCACGACCACGAGCCGGACGTCGAGCAGAATCCCGATGAAGTCCTCAAGGAGCGGCTCCGCGCGGGGCTTCTGGTCGAGACCGAGGACGTCGGCACGCTCCGCAAGCGGCTCTGCATCACCGTACCGGCCGACGTGATACAGGCCGAGCGCGACCGCGAATACAGCGAGCTTTACAAGGAAGCACCGGTGCCAGGCTTCCGCAAGGGGCGAGCGCCGCGCAAGCTGGTCGAGAAGCGCTTCGCCGGCGAAGTGGGCGAGAAGGTGCAGACGCGGATCGTCACCACGGCCTACTCGGTGGCGGCCGAGATGCGCGAGCTCAAGGCGCTGGGCGATCCGCAGTTCTGGGCGCGCGTCGGCGACGGCGAACAGCTACTCGAGTTCGACAAGGCGCTGCCGCACCTCAAGCTGCCCGACGACGGGCCGATGTCCTTCCGGTGCGAAATTGAGCTTTGGCCCAGGATCACCCTGCCCGAGTTGAAGGGCATCCGCGTCGAGCGGCCGAAGGTCGAAATCACCGAGGCCGACGTCAGCGAGCAGATCCGTCGAATCCTCTCGCTGCGCGGCGAGTTCACGCCGGTGGCCGACGGCCGCGTCGAGACGGACGACATGGTGATCGCCGATCTGACCATCGCGGTTGAAGGACAGCCACCGCACTCGGCCGAGAACGCCGTGCTGCACGCCCGCGGCCAGCGGATCGAAGGCATTCCGATCGAGAACCTGGGCGAGGCCCTGCTCGGCGCGGCGGCCGGCGAGACGCGCACGATCGAGGCCGACGTGCCGAACGAGCACCCGCGCAGCGAGTGGCGCGGCCAGCGCGCGTTGTTCACCATCCGCATCCACGAGATCAAGCGCTTCATCGCGCCCCCGCTCGACGAGCCGACGCTGCGGTCGATGGGCTATGAGAACGAGGCGGAGATGCGCGAGACGGTCCGCCGGTTCATGGAAGGCGACCTGAACCGCACGATCCGGCGCGCCATGCACGACCAGATTCGCAAGCACCTGCTGGAGAAGACCCAGATCGACCTGCCCGAGGATGCGAGTCGACGGCATATCGACCGGGCCGTCATTCGGCGCATCATCGAGCTGCGGCGCGACGGCGTCCCGCAGGACGAGATCGACAAGCACGCGGACGAGCTCAAGGCCGGGGTCGCGTCAGAAGCGATCAACGACATGAAGCTCTACTTCATTCTCGATGAGATCACCGAGAACCTGAAGATCAGCGTCAGCGAGGAAGAGCTGAACGACCAGATCGCGTTGATCGCGCGGCGCTATAACCGGCGGTTCGACCGCGTCCGGGACGAGCTGGCGGCCGGCGACGGCCTGACCGCGCTGTACCTCGAGATCCGCGACGAAAAGTGCCTTGATCGGCTGCTCAAAGATGCCGAGATAGTGGAAACCGCAGGTCCGTCCCAGCCGGAATCGACCCCGGCCGACGCGACCTGAGACCGGACCGGGCCGACCGCCCCGCCGAGGACAACGTCATGGGATCGATCCACGACCAACGCGTGTGGGAGGCGATGCGCAGTTACGCCCAGATGCCGCCTCCACAGCGCTACCGCGAGATGTCCATTGAGGACATGCTGCTCGAGAACCGCATCATCTTTCTGGCCGGGGCGATCAACGAACGCACCGCCAGCATCGTCATCATGCGGCTGCTCTACCTTCACAGCATCAAGAAAGAGCAGGACATCCACCTCTACATCAACTGCCCGGGCGGACTGGTTGACCAGACGCTGGCGATCTACGACACGATGCGCTTCCTGACCTGCGACATTCAGACCTACTCGATCGGCCAGGCGGCCAGCGGCGGCGCGGTCATCCTCGCGGCCGGCACCAAGGGCAAGCGCTACGCCCTGCCGAACAGCAAGATCATGCTGCACCAGCCGTGGGGCGGCATCACCGGTCAGGCCGAGGACATCAAGATTCAGGCGGAGGAAATCCTGAAGGACAAACGCCGCCTGAATGAGATACTCGCCCGGCACACCGGGCAGGCGATCGAGAAGATCGAGGCGGAGACCGAGCGCGACCGCTATATGGATGCGGCGATGGCCAAGGACTGGGGCATCGTGGACGCGATTCTCGACGAAGGCCGCCGCGGCAAGACGTGATCGAAGCGGCGAGCCCGTTCGCCCGCGGGGCGGGATCGCCCGACCAGACCGGGGAGCCTCTCATGGCCCAGAGCAACCTGATTCCGATCGTGATCGAGAAGACCGGCCGCGGCGAGCGAGCCTACGACATCTACTCGCGCCTGCTGCGCGACCGGGTGATCTTCTGCACCGGCGCGATCGATGACGACATGGCCAACACCATCGTGGCCCAGATGCTGTTCCTCTCCAACGAGGACGGCAACGCCGACATCAATTTCTATATCAATTCGCCGGGCGGCAGCGTGTCGGCCGGGCTGGCGATCTACGACACGATGCAGTACGTCCGCTGCGACGTGGCGACCTTCTGCGTCGGGTTGTCGGCGAGCATGGGCGCCATCCTGCTGGCGGGCGGCGCCAAGAACAAGCGCTACGCGCTGCCGAGTTCGCGCATTCTGCTGCATCAGCCGCTGATCGGCGGCATCATGCAGGGCACAGCCACCGACCTGTCGATCGAGGCCAGGGAGATCATCCGGCTTCGGCAGTTGCTGTACGACATTCTCGGTCGCCACACCGGGCAGGCACTCTCGAAGATCGAGAAGGATTGCGACCGCAACCGCTGGCTTGACCCGCGTGAGGCGGCCGAGTACGGGCTGATCGACAAGATTCTTGACCGCATGCCCGAAGGCATGATTCGCAAGAGCGCCCCACTGACCGACGAGTGATCCATGTCGCGCTGCGTTCGGCTGGCGTTGGCGGTGGCCTGCTGGCTCCCTCTGGCCGGCTGCCCTGACACCGACCGGACGGTGGCGGAAGCACGCGACCAGCGATCGCTGTCGGCGCGAGTACAGGATCTCGAAAAAGAACTGGCAGAGCGCGACGCGACCATCGCGCGGCAGAACTCTCGCCTGGCCGAGCTCGAGCGCATTGGCAGTGCGCGGGCCGACCTCGTCCCGCGACCGGCGCGGATCGAACTCGACTCGCTTTCCGGTGGCTATGACTCGAACAACGACGGCCGGCACGAGGGCATCGTGGCATACGTGCGGCCGTTCGACGCCGACGGCGACGTGCTCAAGGCGCCGGGGGCCATCCACCTGCAAGCGCTCGACATGGCGGCCGAGGGAGGCGGGCGTCTGCTGGCGGAATGCACGCTGGACGAGGCCGCGACTCGGCTAACCTGGTACAGCCGGTTCATGACGGGGCACTACACCGTGCGATGCCCCTGGCAGCGCGCGCCCGAGCGGGAGGCTGTCACCATCCGCGTCGTCTTCACCGACGCGTTGGGCGGGGTTCGCTTCGAGGCGATCAGGCAGGTCAAGGTGCGCCCGCCTGTCGCGGCGGCCGCGCCTTCGGACGACGCCCGCTGAGGCCGGCCGCCGGCGCGTTCACCCGCGCGGAATGTGGCGCAGCGCCTTCTCCAATGCCGGCAGGAAGTAGTCCGCCGCCACACGATCCCAGCTCATGCGGGCCGCCAGTTCGATGCCGGCTTTCAACCGCGCCTCCTTCTCCGCCGGGGTGCGCGGCAGCATGCGCACGAACTGCGACGCCACCTGCCGGGCGACGGCTCGTTCGAGCCGCTCACGCCGCTCGGCCGTCAGCGAGAGCAACGACTGGTCATCCATGTCGGACTCCGGCAGGGCCGTATAGTCGGGAATGATGACGTTCGGCGGCTGGGCCGAGCCGGCCGCTGCCTTGACGTAGCCGACGCACCCGCAGACCGAACTCATGACGCACAGGGCCCCGAAGGCCAGCGCCTCGAGCTGAGCGATGCCGAACGGTTCATACACCGACTGGCCGAACTCGGCGTCGCTGCCCCGGCGGATGTCCCAGAACTCGACATCCGGCGGCATGCGTTCTCCACAGCTCTCACGGTCAAAGCCGAACTGGTTGATGAAGATCGCCCGGCAGCAGCGGTTGCGGGCGTTGAACTCCTGCACCATGGCATGGAATTCGGCCTCGCCGTGCGTCAGATCCGGGTAACCCTCGCGATGGGCGACCGGCCAGCGGTAGGCCCGCTCCATGCGCAGGATTTCGTCGTGCCGGCGCGGTCCGCCGGTCTCGGTCGAAAGCACGAGCAGCACGGCGGTGCGATTTTCGCTCCCCAACCACTCCTCGACGCCGTCGAGCACCCAGAGGTCGCGCCACAAGCCCTTGCTGCGGACGAGGCGCGTCACGTGCGTGAAGACGAAATCCGGCGTCCAGCCCAACAGATTGTGGCAGTACTGCTGCAACTTCCGCTTGCTGGCGGTCACCTCGTCGAGGGTCAGCGAGCGCGAGGGAATGCCGTTGTAGGTCAGGTTGATGTCGGCCTTCGAGAACTCGGGGGCGAGGAACTTCAACTCCTCGACGACCTCGGGACCGACCGCGAGGATGCCGTCGCAGGCCCGGGCGGCTTCGACCAGCGCGTGTTTGAAGTACCCGTGCTGGCTGCCGAAGTAGTCGGAGATGATGCGGCCGGCCTGGCGGCCCCGCCGCATGATGTTGTAGAACGTGACGTCGTGTCCGGGATGGTCCTCAACGATCCGCCGCACGGTGGCGGTCTCGTGGGCGTAGAACAGACTGCGAAAATGCACGCCGGGCTCGATCATGGCCAGCAGCGCCGTTGGCATGCCCATGAATTCGTGCGCCACTACGACGCACGGATCGCCCACCCCCATGCCGCGCAGCGCCGCGACGGCCGGACCCGCCAACCGCACGTACTGCTCGTATTCCCAGATTCCCTCGAAGCGGTCGGACGCGATGCCGTACTCCTCGAACAGGCGATACTTCACAACGTTCAGCGCCACGTGGTTGACGTGGTGCACGTCGACCAGCAGCACGTCGACCATCTCCTCGCGACCGTCGGCCGGACCGTAGAGCGGCCGCTGGCCGTAGACGATCTCCACGCCGTAGTCGGCCTGAACGGCGCGGAACGCGGCCGCGCAGGGATGATCGGTGACGCCGTCGATCGACGAGTAGAGCACGCGGCCGCGCGGACCGAGGCGCGACTCGATGCCGCCGCGACGCGAGAACAAGGGTCCGACCAGGATGGTGCGCCCGACGCGCTCGCGATAGGCGCCTGCGGTGACCAGCCCGTCGAGAACGGCGCCAATGCCGCCGATCTTCTGGACGGCCTCGTGGGTCACATGCACGACAGTCAACATGAAGGGTTTCCCCGCGGCTGGTCGCCGGGCGAGGGCAGTCCAACCGCGCCGACGGGCCTCGCCGATCTGCCGAATCACACGGCTCTGGATTGCTTTCGGCAATCGATGCGGGCGGACGCCCGGCAACGTTTGCCCCTCCTGCGCCGACGGACTACAAACTGTCGGCTGCCTTGAGGTCGACACGATATCCGAACGGCAGGAGCCCCGCGATGGCTGACGCAAAGCATGGAACCCGACCGATTGTGATCGAGGAGACGCCCGGCAAGAAGGCGTATTGCCAATGCGGGTGGTCGGAAAAGCTCCCGTACTGCGACGGCTCGCACAATCGCATGCAGACCGGACTGCGGCCGATCGTGTGCGAGGTGGCCGAGGCCGGGAAGAAGGCTTTGTGCCAGTGCCACCAAAGCGGCAATCTGCCGTGGTGCGACGGCACACACTCGAAGCTGCCGCAGTAAACGGCTGCGCGGGACGGGCGGGCTCGTCGCGACCAGCGTGGCGGCGGAGTCGAACGGCCACACAGGGAACACTGCCCAATTGGCCGGCTTGTCGGGAGCGCCAACGTCGTCGCGCGGCATCGGCGCTCGCGAAGTCCGCCCCGTCGCCCGAAACGCCGCTCGAGCCGGACTGCATCCCCTCAGTGAGCATCCGTGCGAGGCAAGCGCCCACGGTACCGCCTTGACCTGAACGCCAGCTCGCGGCATAATCACTCATATTCAAAGATTATTCAGCGAGAACACGGAGCGCGCCGGTCGCTCGCGTGTGCGTCGGTGCCTCCGGGGTCCCTGCACACTGCGGAGGAGCGAGCATGAAGACGATTCGAACAGGTCTGTCTATTGCGCTGCTGGCGAGCGTGAGTAGCGCGGCGTGGGGCCAGCGGGCCGGAGCGACGGCATTCTTCGATCAAGACCAGTTTCGGAATCAGGCACTCAGCGTCGGCAAGTATCTGAAGGGTATTGAGACCTTCGAGGAGTCGAACATTGGTGAGGGCGGCAAGCAGGCGCTTCCTGACTGGCTTGAGCCGTTCACGCCGAACGTCGTTGAGGGCATCGGCTTCCCCAACGGGCTGGCCGAGAACAACCTGATGATCATGTCCAACAGTCTCCCAGGCCCCACGCCGCCCGGCCTGTCGCCTTCACCGCTCAATCCGTTCGCGCTGTACGTCATCGGTCAAGGCTTCATCGGCTCAAACAGCAAGAAGGTCGGTGAGGACTTATTCCTCTTAAATATCCACGCCAGCCTCGATCTACTGTTCCCGGCACTGGAAAAGACTGCTGTCGGTTTCTGGCTGTCACGCTTTGAGCATTTTCCGAACGACGGCTGGATCGTAAGCGTCTATGACCAGAATAACGCCGTGATCGGCGTATTCGACACCGGCGGACCGGTGCCGGTTGAGCCGAGCAAGTTTTTCTTTGGCGTCATCGCCAACGCTGGCACGATCTCCCGCATCAACATCTACGACAAGGCCGGACCGGCGCCCGATGCGATTGATGACATCGAGATGTGGGTCATCCCCGAGCCCGCCAGCCTGACGCTGCTTGGCGCGGCAGCAGCTCTCGCCCTGCGACGGCGCCAACGCTGAAGCGGTGACCAGCGTCGTCCGATCCCGCCCAACCTGACAACTCAAGCGTGCCTCGGCCACTCTTCGGCCGGGGCACGTTCCATTATTGGGGACCGACGCTCCCCGGCGCGCCGTCCGTGGCCGCGCACGCGCCGCTTGCGTTCCGCCCGGAGCGGCCGTCCAATGGCGCTTTTCGACAGGATCACGAACGCAGGATCGGCTCATGCTCTGGACTCAGTTTCTCATTCCGACGACCAAGGAACTCCCGAAGGACGCCACCGCCCCATCGCACCAGCTCATGCTGCGGGCAGGCCTGATCCGGCAGCTCGCCGCTGGCGTCTACAGCTATCTGCCGCTCGGCTATCGCTCGCTCCGCAAGATCGAGGCGATCGTCCGCGAGGAGATGAATCGAGCCGGGGCGATCGAGCTGCACATGCCCTGCCTGCAACCGCTCGAACTATGGGAGCAGACCGGCCGGACCGAGGCGATGGGCGACGTGCTGCTGCGGCTGGCGGGGCCGAAGGGCGACTGGCGGACGCAGACCTGCCTGGGGCCGACGCACGAGGAAAACGTCACGGAAATCGTGCGGGCCTACGTGCAAAGCTACAAGCAACTGCCGATCAACCTGTACCAGATCCAGACCAAGTTTCGGGGCGAGGCGCGTCCCAAGAGCGGCGTGCTGCGCACGCGCGAGTTCCTGATGAAGGACGCCTACAGCTTTCATCGAGACAAGGCCAGCCTCGACGAAGGCTACCAGCGCATGTACGACGCCTATTGCCGCATCTTCACGCGCTGCGGCCTGCCCTATGTCGCGGTCGAGGCGGACAGCGGCGCGATCGGCGGCGACGCCTCGCACGAATTCATGGTCCTGACTGATGCTGGTGAGGATGTCGTGGTCCTCAGCGAGAACGGTGACTATGCGGCAAATCTCGAGCGTGCCACCGCCGCCCCACTTCCGCATTCCGATGCGCCGATGAAGCCGCCGACGGAAGTTCATACGCCGGGCAAGGGCAGCATCGCCGACGTCTGCGCGATGCTCGGCACGCGCCCGTCGGACATGATCAAGACGCTGATCTACCAGCCGCTGGTCGCAGCAGGCGCCAAGGCTGGCGAAGGAGCCGACCCGCGCCCGATCCTGGCCTTGGTGCGCGGCGACCATGAGATTAATGAGGTCAAGCTCGGCAAGGTCGCCGGGTGCAAGCTGGAGCTGGCCGGAGAGGCGGCGATTCGGCAGCTTACCGGCGCGGCCGTCGGGTTCGCCGGACCGCAGGGGCTGGCGGACAAGGTCTCACGGATGATCATTGACCCGGCGGTGGTTGGCATGCGCAACGCCTGCACCGGCGCGAACAAGACCGACTATCACGTGACCAATCTGAATCCCGGGCGCGACTTCCCGACCAGCGGTGAGAACGTGATGGTGGCCGACATCCGCAACGTTCAGGCAGGCGATCCGTCGCCGACCGGCAGCGGCGCGAGGCTGGAGCTGCGGACCGCGATCGAGGTCGGTCACGTGTTCAAGCTGGGCACGAAATACAGTGACGCCCTGAAGGCGACCTTCCTCGACAGCGACGGCAGACCGCACAGCTTCATCATGGGCTGCTACGGCATCGGCCTGAACCGCATCATGGCGGCGGCGATCGAGAGCCACCACGACGAGAATGGCATCCGCTGGCCGGTCGCGATCGCGCCATTCGAGGTGCTCATCGTGGCGCTGGATCCGCGCGAGGCCGAGGTCATGGCGTTGGCACGGCGGATGCATGACGAGTTGCAGGCGGCCGGGGTCGATGTGCTGCTTGACGACCGCGATGAGCGGGCCGGCTTCAAGTTCAAGGACGCGGATCTGATCGGCATTCCGGTGCGCATCACGATCGGCAAGAAGGGGCTCGCCGAGCACGTCGTAGAACTCAAGCTGCGCGACGGCGAGCACATCGAGCGTGACAGGCCGGACCTCATCCAGGCACGAGCGATCGAGGCCGTTCGTGCGAAACTCGCGTAGGTCCGGGCACAGCTGCGAACACGACCCCGGGGCGACATGTCGGCGATCGAAAAACACCTTCGACCGAACGGCCGCGCGGCTGGCGGCTCGGAAGTCGGTCGCTAACGCCAGCGCCGAACGGCCTCGACCGTGACGTACTGGTGCGCAAGTCGCGTCGGCTCTGGCAGACGCAGCCCACGACAGCAGGCCAGCACGATCCGCGTCGCCGACGTCAGGTCGCAGCAGTGGCCCACGCTGACGAAGACCGGGCTGACGCCTTCTCGCGTCCGCAGCACCACGCCGATTACCTCACCGGCATGACGCAGCATGGTGCAGGCGCCGCGCGACGCGCCGGGCGTTTCGAAGTCTCCGACGAGCCGGCTCTTGGCACAGCCGACGGTCGGGCGATTGAGTAGTAATCCGATGTGACAGGCCAATCCGAACCGTCGCGGGTGGGAGCGCCCGTGGCCATCCACAAGAAAGGCATCCGGCTCGCGGCGGAGCTTGCGAGCGGCCGCCAGCAGCGGCGGCGTCTCCCGAAACGACAGCAGGCCCGGAACGTACGGGAAGGTCAGCGGGCGGACGACGTGCACCGCCTCGACGATTCGGTTCTCAAATGGGCTCCAGAGGACCCAACCGGCCAGCAACTCGCGTTCATCCGGCGCGGTGGTCACGTCGCCGCCGGCAATCAGCGGGTCTCGCCGACTGGCCGTGCGCGGCAGGCCCGAGCGATCGAGCGCCATGGGTTCCACTCGGACGCGCGCCGCCAGATCGCGTTGAATTCGAATCGCCTGACGGGGCGAGACACGCCAGCGATGCAGGCATCGGGCAATTCTCATCGCTCATCCGTCGAGGGCGGCTGGGGCCGGCCCTCCGTGGACAGGCCCGGTACCGGTTCAAGAAGATCGCGTTGCTGCTGGATCCACTCACGCAGCTCGCTGTCGAGATCTGGCTGCTCCATCGCCAGCTCGTACCAGTGCTGCGCGGCCTCACGGTCGTCGAGACGGCGGGAAATCTCGCCGAGCAGGTACCTCGCCGCGGATCGATTGGTTCGCCCGACCTGGTCCCGGGCGACAGCCTGCTCGAAGTGCCGCCGCGCGATGACCAGAAGCCGGCTCTCCTCGTCGATCGAGGCGATCATATTCCGCACCGCCGACCGCAAAGGCTCCGCCAGATCCGGCAGCGCGGCGACCGGGTCGGCCAACATCCTGGCCGCGGCGTTCTCGCCGTGCCGTCGCAGCACCAGCGCCAGCACCAGCCGCACATAGGGCTCGCGCGGCGGATCGAAGAAGCCCTCCATCCAGTCGGCCGCCAGCAGCGCCGCCGCCTGCAACTCGCGATCGGCCTGATTTCGGCCAGCCCGAGCCGGCGGGAGGCGCGGCTCGATCTCGCGCATGGCCTGAATCATGTCGGGCGTCGGCGGCAGATACGAACCGTCCTCGCGCACGGCCCAGGCCCAGCGGAGATGCAGCCAGGCGCGCGCTTCGTGCGATGAACCGCGCCACTCGTAGACCGTGGCTGCCAGCGCGTAGCGCGTCGCAACCGGGATTTCGTCCTGCTTCATGCGGGCCGAGATGGGAGTGATCGGTTTCAGGCGCGGGCTTTGGAGAATCTTCTCACGGAGCGATGCGTCGATCCGGCCGGGCTGGAAATCATCAAGATAGCCGCTGTAGAAACAACGCGTGCACGACGTGATCAAATAGTGCACATCCTGCGCCGTGATCGCGCGCGCGAACAGATCGCGGTCGATGCCGCCGCGCCGATCCGAGGATCGCAGGACCAGCGACTCAAACGCGTGGTCACACACGGGGCAGACGACACTGACCGTCACGATGGTGCCGGCCGAAACGGGCGACGGCCAGGTTCCGAGGGCAGCGGCGATGGCAAGGATTGACCGTGTTCCGGCTCGAAGCGTCATGCCTGGCATGGTAGCGGAGACCGGATTTCCGACCAGCAGTGATTGGCGGCGCAGCACAACAGGCGTAGGATTCACCAGCCGCTATCGCGCCGGCCCCTCCCGGGCCGCGGCGCACGTGGGCGAGCCCGGATGCACGCATCATGCCTTCCGCGCGCGCGATCTTCGCGTTGGCGACCGTGGTGCTGACGGCTCCGGCCGCGCGCGCCGACCTGCTGCTGCTGCGTAGCCAGGAGTGGCGCGCCGGCGTTGTGCGCGAGGAGGACGACTCGCTGCTCGTGTCGTCCAGCGACCGCGAACGCCCGCCGGAGCGGCTGCCGCGCGACCAGGTGCTCCGCTGGCTGCGAGGCACGGACGAGCGCGACGCGCTGGCCGCGATCGAGTCGGCTGCCGTGCTGACGCAACTGGCGGAGCAGTACTTCGCGGCCGGCATGCAGCTGCAAGCCCGACAGTGCCTGGAACGGGCCGCCAGACTTGACCGCTCAGTTGCCCGGTCGCCGCGTGACAAGGGGCCCGACGAGTGGCGCGATTTCTGGAACCGCACGCTGCTGGCAGTGCGGCAGGCCGAGGCCGACCAGGCGCGACCGGCAGCGCACATCGAGCTGGCGCGCTGGGCGTACGCAGCGGGCCTTCGTGCGGCGGCAATCGAACACCTCCGGGCGGCCCGCCGGCTGGATCCGCGCGGCGGCCAGGTGGAGGCCCTCCAGCAGGCCTGGGGGCTTGACCTGCGACCCCTGGTCGAGATCGATCTGACACCCGCGCTCAACGAGCGAATGATCTCCCGGCAACTGACCGACGAGTCGGTCTCCGTGCAGGCGCGCGACGGCCATCAGTTCGTCGCGATTCCGTTCCGGTTCCGGCTGGATACGAATACGGAATTCAAGCGCGGATCATTCGATCTGAAGGCGTCGCCGCCGACTCCGATTCGCCTTGTCGGCTTCCGACCGATGGTCTGGCAGTCGGGCGTGGCCGCGCCGTCGCGGCGATCGGACGAGCCGGTCTACGAGCGGATGCAGGTCGTGGCGCGCGACGAGAGCGGGCGGCCCGCCGTCTTCGGTTTCAACACCACACGCCCACCGCGCGGCTCCGGCGCGAAGGAGCCGGAGCGACTCCGGACAGCGCGGAACCGTCTGGCGACGACCGGCTGGGCCATGATGCTGCTCGAGGTACCCGAGACAACCGATCTACTGACGATCACGCCGGTCAGCGGCCCGACCGCGGACATTCGACTGGCAGCGCTCCAGCAGGCCGGCGGAATTCGCGACTCCGATCGTGACGCGGACTCGGCGGATGTGGCGCGCTGGCTCCGGTTTGCCGCCGATCCATCGCCCGCCGTCGCGCTGCTTGCGATCCAGGCGCTGACATCGATTCGCCGCCAACTGGCCGCCGAGGAGTACGGCCCATGGTCCAGCGTCGTCGACCCGGCCATCCTGTCAGCGTGGGCGGGACTCGAGGAGGGCTGCCGACAGGCCGCGTGGCGGGCGATGATGGATCATGGCCCGCTGCCGGCGAGAACGAGCCAGGCGATCGTCGAGGCCAGCCCAAGCGTAAAGCTCGATCTGGTGGAGCGTATCGCAGCAGACTTCCGCTCGCCGCCGGCATCGGCGGTCGCGCCAGCGAACACGGTTGCTGCACTGGCCGCGCTGCTGAAGTCGGAAGACCCGCGCCTGTGCCGCCGGGCCATCGACGTGCTGGCGGCTGGTGCTCCGGACGAAGCTTACGAGACACTGGTCGGCGCGTCCGGGATGGCGCGGGCGGAGGCGCTGGCACGATGCCGATCGATCCGCGAGACGCGGGTGCGGCAGAACATGGTCCGTGCGCTGGCTGTCAACGCCGCCCCAGTCGACTCCGAGATTCTGGGGTCGCTGATCAAACAGGATCGCGTCGTCATTCTGGATCCGCGAGACAAGCTGCTGGAGCGGCTGAGAACCGAGCAGTCAGCGCGCGTCCGCGAAACCTGGCTGGCGATGCTTCAGGGCATCTCGATGCTGCCCGTGCTCGGCACGTCGCCCGTCGGCCGCCTGCTGGACGACGTCAGCGACGAGGCCGCGGGCGACGCGTTGCGCCGCCGGGCGACGCTCATCGCCGCAGACCAGGCCCGAATTCGAAGCAGCGCGGCGAAGCGCGGCTCCTTCCCGATGCTGTCGCCGGCCGACGCCACCGACCCGGTCGTGCGCGTACTCCGCCGGGCCATCGAACTCGGTCCGGCGGACGTTCGATCGACGGCGGTCCTGGGTCTTCTTCAGGAGGGCCACGCGCAGATCGCGGCTCAAGCGATTTTGGAGGCTTTTCCGCAGCGGACATTGCTGATCGAGTTCATCGACGAATTCGCATTGCAACTCGGTTCTGAGGCGCCGGACGCCACGTTCGCGTTTCTTGCGCACTTGCTGGGGCTGGCCACGCCCGATGCAGCCCGGCGAATCCTGGACCATCTGGATCGACTGGCGGAGCTGCGCGGCGAGATGGACGGGGCCCGCGTCAATCTGTGCATTCGCGCCGGACTGGTCTGGCAGAGCCTGGCCGATTTCAGCGGCGCGCCGGACCCGATGCTGGCCCGATCGGCCGCCCGCTGGGCCATGCGCCTGGGACATCTCTCGCCGCAGGATCGAATTCAATACGCCGCATCCAATGACCGCGACCTTCGCGCCGACCGACTGAGAACCGCCAGTAACCGCTCCGGCCGGATCGCGTCCGGGTCGTACTCCGCGATCGTCGTCATCGAGCTGGCATGGCCCATGCCGCCCGGAGCCGCCCGCGAGTTGCCGGTGTGGCTTCCGCCGCAGCGGGTGACGCTGTCGGCCGGAGCGGTCGAGCTGGCCGCTCCGGAGGTGAGTCGCGAGTTCCGGATTTACGTGAACGGCAAGCTGCGTGGCTTTGGCACGGTTCCCTCCGGGCCGGCCGGGCTGCCGCTGCCGGAGGACTGGGTACCGCGACTGGCACGAGCCGAGCCGAACTCCGCATTCTCGATCCAGCCCGCCGATTCGGAGGCGGGATTCTCGCCGCTGGTCATGGTGTCGGGCGAGCAGGATCCGTCACCTCGCCCCGGCGCGGCGCGTATGGAGGTCAGCGAACTGCTGCGGAGTGCGCTGGTCAACGACCCGGAGTCGATCTATTTCAAGGATCGAATCGAACGGGTGGTGCCCATGGGTTTGAGCGTCACTCTCCGTTACGCGGGCTTCGGTTCCTGGGTTGGTGTGGGGGTGCGCCGGAATCCGGCCGCACCGACGGCAGAGGACCCCGGACCGGTATTCCTGAACGCGGCGATCATGCTGGAGCGAGTGAGCCCGCCGGCGACGACGACGCAGTCGGCCAGCGCCGCGACCGCACTCGGTCAGTCGACGATCTCGACCGTGGAGTCGCCGATGACGAGCAGGCGATAGAGCAATTCGATGTCGGCCGGGCCGAGCCGCACACAACCGAGCGACATGTCTCGTCCGATGCTGTCGGGCTCGATGGTGCCGTGGATTCCGAAGCCCCGCTTGCCGACCGCATCGCCAGAAACGCCCTCCAACCCGATCCAGTACTCGCCGATCGGGTTGTCCGGCGCGTCGGGAGGGTAGTACTCGCCGGTGCGCGGATCGGTCCAACCCGGGTTGGCCAGCTTGTCGCGCACGATCCAGCGTCCGGTCGGCGTCCGACCGTCGACGCCCAGACCTACGGGAAACGCGCGCACCAGGTGGTGGTCGGCCAACACATCCATGCGAAAGTCACGCTTGACGACCACGGCGCGGAAGGGCCCGTATACGACCTTCAGCCGACCGCCCGCCATCAGGCGATCCTTGCTGGACAAGCCGTTGATCATCGCCAAGAGGTCGTCGGTGACTCGAAACTGCCGGCCGATCGAGACAAGCGTATCGCCCTTTCGCACGGTGTACGATCCGACCAGCGCGTCCCCGGGCAGCAGCTGCCGCGAGAAAAGCGACTGGTCGCTTGCACGGGCAAGCTCATCGCGGACCATCTCCTGCACCGGGCCCGGCAACCCGGCACCCAGCGCGTTGGCGAAGATCTGCCGGGCGCGCAGCGCGTCGCCCGAGTCGAGGGCGTCCCGGCCATGCTGGTACTCGGCCGGGAGCGCATGGACGGGGGGCAGGACCATTGCGGCCGGCGCGACGGCTGAGAGGCGCACGTCGGCCTCCCGCGTCGGCGACGCCTCGGGGGCGTGCGAAGGCGCGGCATGGGTCAGAGCGGGCTGCGCAGGCGAACCCGGCGCGCGCCGTTCGGACACCGCACCGTCGACGGTTGGGCCGGCGGCCGCATCCGGCCCGCTGATGCGCTGGCGGAAGTAGATGACGCTCATCGCGACCGCCAGCCCACACAGGAACCAGACCCATCGTACGGTGGCTGGAGAAGATCGCTGCCACAGGGCCACGTCGAACCTCCTTGTCGGACCATGCCCTCGAGGTCGATGGACGGCGCGGACGCCGTCGGCGAGCCGCACAGGCTACCACACGGCGGACGAATCGCAATCGCGGGACAACGACGCCGCGGTCAGCTAGAAACGGCGGACCTGCCGATCGGTGACGATCATCTTCATCCGAATATCGCGAGCATCGGTCTCGATGAAGTGCACGATCTGCTCCTCCAGCGCCATGCCGCATGGGACGCCGCGGAATTCGCGTCGGCTGAGGAACCGGTCGTAGAATCCGCGGCCGCGTCCGACCCGATTGCCGAATGGATCGAAGGCCAGCCCTGGAACGATCACCAGATCGATTGTCTCGATCGGGGCGGGCTCACCGCGCACCGGTTCACGGATGCCCATCGGACCATCGGCGACGTCATCTTCCAACGAGCGGATCTCGATCGGGATCATCTGGTGGCTCTCCCACAGGACCTGTGGGGCAACGACGCGCTTGCCGTCCTGCCAGGCGCGAACGACAATCGCAGTCGTGTCGACCTCCCGTGGCAGGGAGAGATAAACCATCATGGTTCCAGCGGTGCGATACTCGGGCGTGGAAAACAGGATCGAAGCGGCGCGGGCGGAGCGTTGCGCCATCTCCTCGGGAGGGATGGCGGCCAGAATCGCCCGCAGCTTGTTTCGCAGCTCGGTCTTCAAGCGACAGTACCAAGGATACCCCCTCGCGCGGGACGGTACAATAGCCGCCCAATGGTCACGCCGCGATTGGATCGATGTTCGCCGCGTTCGGACGCGCCGGGTCCGGGCGGCTCGACTGATCGGCGCGCTCCTGCTCCTGGCCGCCCCGCCCCGCGCGCACGCCGAGGACGAGCTGGTCCCGGTCGATGTTCGCGCGGCACGTGATCGCGTCTTTCCCGCGGTCGTTCGCATCGACGTGCACAGCCGCGGCTATAGCCAGGGTGAACGGGAGATCGTGCGAGGGACCGGGTCGGGCGTCATCATCGACGATGAAGGCCACGTGCTGACCAACTTCCATGTGGCGGGTCGCGCTGAGAAGCTCATCGTCACGCTGATCGAGAAGGAGCGCGTCCGCGCTCGCCTGATCGGCGCGGATCACTGGACGGACCTGGCGCTGATCCGGCTCGACATGGAGGAGGTCCGGCGAAAGAAAGCCCGGCTTCAGCCGGCGGTGCTCGGGGATTCGGCCCGCATCGCGATCGGCGAGCCGGTGCTGGCCATTGGAACGCCGTTCGGGCTGTCGCGCACCATGACCCTGGGCATCGTGACGAACAACGAGCGGTATTTCTCTGGCGAGTCCATTGACGGATACGAGACCGGCGAATTCAACAACTGGATTCAAACCGACGCCGCCATCAATCCCGGCAATTCGGGCGGTCCGCTGGTCAACATGCGCGGAGAGGTGATCGGCATCAACACCCGTGCCGCCAGCCTGGCCGAGGGCCTGGGCTTCGCAGTCCCGATCGACGTCGCCAAGAGCGTCCTTCCGACCCTGCTGAAGGAGCGACGCGTGCGCCGCAGCTACGTCGGGCTGACATTCCGCGAGATGCAGGATCTCGAAACGCACTTCGGGCTCGAATCGAACCGCGGGGTGCTGATCGAGTCCGTCGATCCGCGCTCGCCCGCCCAAGGTGCCGGCCTGCGGCCCGAGGATGTGTTGCTGGTGATTGACGATCTCGACGTCAGTGCCCGGTTCCCGGAGGAACTTCCGGCCGTCCGCCGACTGCTCGCCGACCGACCAGTCGGAAGCTCAGTCCGCCTGACCGTCAAGCGCGGAGAGTCGAAAACCGAGTTCACGGTCACAACGGCGGAACTGGAGGGCGAGTACGCCGACGATGAACGTGAGTTTCCTGCCTGGGGGCTGACGGCGCGATCAGTCACGGCCATCTACGCGGCCCGCGAGCAGTTGCCGGATCGAGCCGGCGTGCTCGTCACTGGCGTGAAGCCGGCCTCGGCGGCGCAGCGCGCAGGGCTTGAAATCGGGGATCTCATCCGCACGATCAACCGGGAGGCCGTGCCCGACCTCGCGGCGTTCGTGCAGCGGTACGACGACCTGACCGGCGGCAAGCCGCAGCGCGTGTTGCTTGAGGTACTGCGCGGGGCCACGTTTCGCATTCTTGTCCTGCGGCCCGGGCAGGACCTGCCGTCGCCCTGACCGCGCGCGGTGCGCGGCCGAACCGCGGTGTTCGTCCGACGCTAGAGCACGCCCAGTTCGCGTTGCCACGCCACCGACCGCGGCAGCCCGGCCGACAACGGCGTCTGAGGTTCATACCCGAGCAGTTCGCGGGCCTTCGAGATGTCGGCCACGTAGCGCATGACCTCGCCCGGCCGGGCCGGCTCGTAGCTGACCTGCGGGGTCCGACCGAGCGCCAATCCGAGGATGTTGACGACGTCGGTCAGCGAGTTGCCCTGCCCGAAGGCCAGGTTAAACGTCTGCCCGGAGAGCCGGCGCTGCACCAGCAGGTCGATCCCACGGAGCACACCCGAGACGGCATCGGCATAGTACGTGAAGTCGAGCACCTTCTCTCGCCCATAGATGACGATCGGTTCACCCCGGGCGATCCGGCGGGCGAACAGCGGCACGACGCGCTCCATGCGCTCGATGTCGCAGTCGAAGCGGCCGTACACATTGCTGAATCGAAACACCAGGTACGGCAGCTTGTAGCACGACGCATACGAGTAGATCAGCGCCTCGCCGGCGATCTTCGAGGCCGAATACGGACTCTCAGCGACGACGAAATCCGCCGCCGATTCGTCGGTCACGTGACGATGAATGTCGCCGTACACCTCGCGAGAACTGGCGAAGATGAATGGCAGCCGATTCAACCGTGCGAACTCGAGCGCGGTGAAGAGCATCTGGATGTTGGCCAGCGCCCGCTCGGGATGCTCCACCAGCTCGAATACCTTTGCATGGGCGGCAAAATGCAGAACGACACTCAGGTCGCGCGATGACGAGAGCTCGCCGGGGGCGGCTTTGGCCAAGTCGAGTATGCGCGTGGGGATGCGATCGGTCCACGCATTGCGGCGGAGATCGACCCCCTCCACCGCGTCGCCGCGCTCGAGCAGCGCCAGGCCCACGTTCGTCCCGATCTGACCGCTCGAACCCGTGATCAGCACCTTCATCGCCAGGCCCTTCGCATGCCCCGGAAAGCCGCGCAATCTAACTCGGCGTCGCGCGACCGACAAACTCGGATCGCACGGCTTCCCAATCGAATGGCATCCGGCAAAGCACAACGCTGAGGCGAGCCGCCCCATGCGCGGGGATCACAAGGATCTTCTCCATGTCCGCCGTGCGGCTCGCACCGGTGACCAGCACTTGGTACGCACCCAGGCAACCGGCACGGCGCAGGTCGGGCAGGCGTGTGAAGAACGCCTGGACATCCTCGATGAGTTGACCGACGTGCGCCACTACCACATGGTGCTCGATCAGAAGCGACGCGAAGCCGGCATCCGCCGAGGGCGGGTCGATGACGACGGTGCCGCTGGCCGCAATCAGCGCGGCGGCGGGCGTCAGGCCGATGCGGGCGTCGCGCGCCACCAGCGGTTCGCCTTGAACGTGCCATGTCGCCGGGTCGAACGGACCCCAGCGAGCCTCGATGGCCGCCGAGATGTCCTCGGCTCGCTCAACCTCGACCAGTGGGGCGACCGGGTCGTCCGCCGCCCGCGTCTCCTTCAGCCGCTCGATAAACAGGGATACCAAGTCCGGCGCCGAGAATCGGTCACCGAAATCCGACGACGGCCGTTCGATCTTCGGCAGCCGTGAGACCGCCGCGCGCAGCCGATGCAGGGCGTCACTCGGGATGCTCACGCCGCCACCTCTGCGAGAAAATCTCGTTGGCCGCGGCGGGCCACGCCCGCCCGATCGTCCAGTTTCGCAGCCTTGGGAGGATCGGCACAACCGCGTCGATCCACTCCGCGGGCGGCCGCGCCGCGCGATAGAGCGAGGGGTGCTGCATGAGCCAGGCCCACGCGGCAAACGCCAGCCCCTCGCCGGCGGGCCGGAGTCCGTCGGCCACCAGGCGCCGGCGCCATTGCAGCAGCCTCTCCGGCAGCGGGATGCCGACGGGACAAACATCGCCACACGCGCCGCACAGCGAACTGGCGAACGGAAGCTGTGCGAACCGCTGTGTTCCGCCGAGGTGCGGCATCAGCACGGCCCCGATCGGACCGGGGTAAACCCCGCCGTAGGCCGCGCCCGAGGCATGTCGATAAACCGGACACACATTCATGCAGGCGCCGCAGCGGATGCACGAAAGCAAATCGAACTGCTCCCGATCAGCAAGCACTTTCGAGCGGCCGTTGTCGAGCAGGACAACGTGCAGCCGCCGCAGCGGACGGTGGATGATGGACGTGTAACACGACTGCCGCTGGCCGGTCGCGGACGGCGCCAGCAGCGTCAGGAGGACGCCGAGGTCGCTGATCCGCGCCACGATTTTCTCAATGCCCACGATCGCGACGTGCACCGGCGGCAGGCTGGTCGTCAGACGAATGTTGGCCTCGTTCTCGACCAGCACCAGTGAGCCGCTTTCCGCCACCGCGAAATTCGCTCCGGTCACACCCATCTCGGCCGTGAGGAACGAATCGCGCAGCCGTCGTCTCGCCGCGGATACGAGGCGGCGAGCGGCCGCCAGCCGACCCGCGGGAGCGCCTGCACCGGCCAGCTCCGGCGGCATTTCGTCCAGCACGCCGCAACGCACCAGCAGTCGGGCGACCTCCTCGATGGACCAGTGCATGATCGGCGCGGTGACGTGGCCGGGCATCTCACCGGCGAGTTGACAGATCATCTCGCCGAAATCAGTCTCAACCGGCTCGATGCCGGCGTCACTGAGCGCCTGGTTGAGGTGAATCTCCTCGCTGACCATGCTCTTGGCCTTGATGACTCGCCGCACGCCACACGCTCGGGCCAGGTCGACCACGGCACGGCAGGCGTCAGCAGCCGAGTCAGCCCAGGAGACGGCTCCTCCATTGCGCTCGAGGGCCTCCGAGAACTCCCCGACATAGTGGTCCAGATGCGTCAAAGCGTGCAGGCGGATCCGGCGCGCGAGGCTGCGGAGTTCGTCCCAGCGCGGGGTCTCGCAAGCGGTGCGAGCGAGTTTCTCAAGCGAAGTGTGCGCGGCGCGATGGAGCTTGTCGGCCAATCCATGCTCGGCTAGCTTGCGCCGACTCACCCCCCGGAAGTCCCAGGGCGCGTCGTCCTGGCGTGAAGATGGTGCCTGCGACACGATTTGCCATGATACGTACGCGGTGAGCGAAGCGACAGATGCCTGACCCGGACAAGCGGGAATGATCTCCGTCAAGGACTTGCGCAAGTCGTACGGGATACTGAGAGCGGTCGACGGCGTCACGCTCGACATCCGCGCCGGCGAGACGTTCGGACTGCTCGGGCCTAACGGCGCCGGCAAGACCACCACAATCCACATGATGGTGGGAGCACTGCCGCCGGACGCCGGCTCGGTCTGCATCGACGGCGCGGGCGATCCGGCAGACCCCGCGGTTCGCCGACGGATCGGCGTCGCGCCGCAGGCGCTGGGGCTTTATCCCGACCTGACGGGCGAGGAGAACGTGGCCTTCTTCGCCCGCCTCTATGGCCTGCGCGGACGTGAGCTCCGCGGCGCAGTCCAAAGCGCGCTCGAGTTCACCGGCCTGAGCGATCGCCGCCGCGACCGGGTGTCGACCTACTCCGGCGGGATGCAGCGCCGCCTCAATCTGGCCGCGGCGATGGTGCACCACCCCCGGGTGCTGGTCTGCGACGAGCCCACGGTCGGCGTCGATCCGCAGTCCCGCAATCATCTGTTTGAGAGCATCGAGAATCTGAAACAGCGCGGCGTAACGCTTCTCTACACGACGCATTACATGGAGGAAGCGCAGCGCCTCTGCGACCGCGTGGCCATCATGGATCACGGCCGGGTGCTCGCGCTTGGCACCGTCGATGAGCTGATCGAACGGCACGGCGGTCTGTCCGTCATCGAGGGCGAGCTCGAGCGCCCGCCGCCGCCAGGCGTGCCGGTGCCCGGCCGGCTTGACGGCACGTCGCTGCGACTTGAGTCCGGCCAACCGCTCGAGGATCTCGCCCGACTCGCAGGATCGGGGTTGAAGTTTCGAACTCTGGCCATCCGCCGACCAGACCTCGAGACGGTGTTCCTTGCGCTGACCGGCCGGACGCTGCGGGACTAGAGATCCTGACCAGCAAGAGGATCCGACTGATGGGTGCCGTTCTCGCCGTCGCGATGAAAGACCTGCGCGTCCTGTGGCGCGACCGGTTCGCGATGTTCTTCATGCTTGCGTTTCCACTTATTCAGGCCCTGTTCTTCGGTGCGATCTTCGCACGTGGCGGCGGGGCCGCCGGCCGGATGACGGTCGCCGTGGTCGACGACGACCACACGCCCGAGTCGCAGGCGTTCGCAGGGCGACTGGCCCGATCAAAGTCGCTCCGTGTCCTGTCGGAAATCCGGGCCGGCTCGCCCACGACCCAGCCCATGACGCGCGATCACGCCGCCGACCTGGTTCGCACGGGCAAGGCTGTCGCCTACCTGGCGATAAAGCCCGGCTTCGGCGAAGCCAGCGGGATGCTGTTTTCGGGGTCGCCGCCGATCGAAGTCGGCCTCGACCCGTCGCGGAGCGCCGAGGCCGGCTATCTCCGGGGAATCCTGATGGAAACGTACTTCGACGGCATCAAGGAGCGATTCTCCGACCCCGCGGCGATGCGCGGGCCAATCCAGAAATCGCTCGCTGAGCTGGAGGGTGAGTCCGACCTGCCGCCGGCTCAGAAGGCCGTTCTGAAGATGTTCCTCGGCGCGCTGGATACGTTCGTCGGGTCGATCGATCCGAAGGTGTACGCGCAAGGCGGGGGCGACTTCGGGACGCCGAAGATCGAGACTGTCGAAATCGCCCGTTCGGCCGGCGGGCCGCGGTCGTCGTACGACATCACGTTTCCGTCGGCCATGCTGTGGGGCGTCATCGCATGCACGGCCGGGTTCGCGGTCTCGATGGTCCTGGAGCGGCGCAGCGGCACACTCCTGCGTCTGCGGGTGTCGCCGCTGACCCGCGGCGACCTGATGCGGGGCAAGGCGTTGGCCTGCTTCATCGCCTGCTGCGGTGTCATCGTGGTGCTGCTCGCGATCAGCCAGCTCCCGGTGTTCAGCGTGCGCGTCGGCAGCCTTGCGAAGCTGATGGTCGCGATCCTCTGCACAGCCGAGTGTTTCGTCGGGCTCACCATGATGCTCTCGGTCGTCGGGAAGACCGAGCAGGGCGTCGGCGGAGCGTCATGGGCCACCCTGCTGATCTGCATGATGCTCGGCGGCGGAATGATCCCGCTGATCGCCATGCCGAACTGGATGGTGACGGCCAGCCACTTCAGCCCGGTGAAGTGGGGTATCTATGCGCTCGAGGGCGCTATCTGGCGCGAGTTTTCCTGGGCGGAGATGGCGATGCCCTGCGCGATCCTGATCGCAGTCGGCGTGGTCACGTTCTCGATCGGCGTTGCCGCCATGTCGCGCTTCGAACGATAATCGACGCGATTCCCCCACCGGGCACCGCTTCCCACGGTCGGTCCGGCTCGTAAGTCAAGTTCCAACCGCAAGCAGCCGAAAGCGCCGAAAGCCTCGCTCCGGGTCCGCGCGCCAGCGGCGCGCTGAAATGTGGAGCGACCTTGGGGAATCCGCCCAACGCGCAGGGCGGATCGCGCCCCGGACGATGATCGAACGCACGTGTAGTCGCAAGCTGCGCTGGGGACCGAACATGTCACGCCCGATGTCAAGCACACTGACAACGTTGGCGGCAATCGCCGGTATGGCCTTCGTTGCAGCCGGGGGATGCAGCAAGACAATCTACCCGCACACGCTGGTGTGGCCGGCCACCGGAGACGTCGTACCGACGCACGCCAAGCCGCCGGAGGGTGGCTATTACACCAACTGGGATCCGTACGCCGCCGAGGTCACGCTGGAGCCGGCCCGCGCCATCAATCCGGTCGGGACGCAGCACGTGCTGGTCGCAACGGTAAAGGACCGGGAGGGCAACCCGCTGCCCAATCGCCGGGTCGAGTGGATCGTCTCTCAGGGCAGTGTCGGCGACATCGTCGAGGTGGACGAGAGCGGCTTTCGCGCCAGCCGAGGCTACAAGCTGACCAACAGCTACGCCGTGTCGCACACCAACAACGGCCCGCACGTGCTCGATCGCGGCACCGATTCGCCCGACGACGATATCCCCCTGACGAAGGGCCAGACTTTCTGCGTCATCACGTCGCCGATCGAGGGCACGACGCACGTCATCGCCTATGTGCCCGCCATCTATGACACCAGCAAGCACAAGGCCTTCGCCAGGAAGACCTGGATGGACGTGGCGTGGGAGCTGCCGCCGCCGGCCGTCAATCCCACCGGCACCGACCATGAACTGGTCACGAAGGTCATGCGGCACTCGGACCGCTCACCGCTCGCGAACTACATCGTGAGCGTCAAGCTGCTCAGCGGACCCGGCGGTACATTCTCGCCGGCCAACGAGGTTCGTACCGACGCCGACGGCATCGCCCGCGTCGTGCTCCGCCAGACCCGCCCGGAGGAGGGCGAAAACAAGATCGAGATCCGCATCGACCGTCCCGCCGACGATCGCTGTTGCAAGCCGGGAGAGCTCATCACCATCGGCGAAACGACCAAGCGCTGGATCGCCCCGAAGATCGGAATCACCAAGACCGCGCCGGCCCGCGCCATGGTGAGCGAACAGTTTGCCTACCAGATCACCGTCAGCAACCCGGGCACGATCGCGACGCGCGACGTGATCGTAACCGACTCGCTCCCGTCCGGGATCGAGTACCTGTCCAGCACGCCGGCTTCGACCTCCGCCGGGTCCGCGTTGTCGTGGTCTCTCGGCACGCTCGAACCGGGCGCGAGTCGATCCATCACGGTTCAGGTTCGGGCCACCCGCACCGGCAGCTTCCAGAATTGTGCAGACGTGCGGGCCGAACAGGGGCTCAACGCCCGGGCCTGCGCCGACACGGTCGTGGTCGCGCCCAACCTGGCGATGTCGCTCACATGCGCCGACGCCATCATCTGCGAGCCCGTGACGGTGCAGGTGACCGTCCGCAACACCGGTGACGGACCAGCCGGCGATGTCCGAGTCACCCTGCGATTTCCGCCCGGACTGACGACCGAGGACGGTCGCAGTGAGATGGGCTTCCGGCCGATCGAACTGGTCGCCAACCAGACAGCTCAGTTCAGCCTGCGCCTCAAGGCCTCCCAACCGGGCAGCTTCCGAGTGACCGGCACGGCCACTGGATCGCCGAACCTCAGCACGGCGGCGGAGTGCGAGAGCCGTGTCAGCCAACCGGCCCTGTCGGTCAGCAAGAGCGGCCCGCAAACCCGCTACGTCGGGAGGCCGGCAACCTACGAGATCACCGTGCGCAACACGGGCGGCATTCCGGCGCGGGACGTCGTAGTCAGCGATCTGGTGCCCCCCGGTATGACGGCGCGAGAAGCTGGAGACGGCGGTCAGATCAGCGGCGGCGCGGTGCGCTGGTCCATCGGCACGCTCGACGCAGGTGCGACGCGCGCGGTCAGCGTGACCCTCCTGCCCACGCAGCTCGGCGTGGCGAAGAACGTGGTCACGGCAACGGCGTTCTGCGCCGAGGCACGGGCGGAGTTCGAGACCCAGGTGATGGGCGCACCAGGCGTCCTGCTCGAGCTCTACGACTCGGACGACCCGGTCGAGGTCGGCAACCGCACGACCTACGACGTTCGCATCACCAACCAGGGCATGATCGAGATCCGCAATATGGCGCTGGTGTGCGAGATCCCGGACGAGGAGGAGTACGTCGGCGACAGCGGACCAACCAAAGGCAGCCTGTCTGGCCGGACGCTGACCTTCCCGCCGGTGCCGTCGATCGGACCCAGGCAGGTGGTGAGCTTCAAGGTGACGGTCAAGGGCGTGCGCGTGGGCGATGCCCGATTCAAGGTGTCGGTCACGACCGACCTGAACCCCGGCAGCCCGATCGAGGAGTTTGAAAGCACGCACATCTACGAGTAGAGGCGTCCGATCGGCCGCCGCCCGCGCGCCGCGCGGGCGGACCGGCCGATCGGAATGACGAACGTTACAGTCCGTAGGCGTAGAAGACCGCGGTGAATATCACGTCGGTCGTGATCAGCGCCACGATGGACTTGATGACCGTGTTGGTCGTGCCACGGCCCACGCCTTCGGCTCCGCCGCTGACGCTCAAACCTTCTTCGCAGGCGATCAGCGCGATCAGTGCGCCGAACACGCCCGCCTTGACGAGACCTGTCAGAAAATCCTTGTGCGTGATGGCCATGCGCGTGTACTCGAGGTACTCCGTCGCCGTCAGGCCCAGGACGCCGACGGCCGTCAGGAGCCCGCCCAGCACACCGACCACGTCGGCGATCACCGACAGCGCCACGAGCATGATCGTGGTCGCAAGCACACGGTTCACCACCAGGAAGCGAATGGGGTTGAGGGCCACGGCCTTCATGGCCTTGATTTCCTCGGCCTCGACCATCGACCCGATTTCAGCGGCAATGGCGGCACCCGCGAATCCGGACAGAACGATGGCCGACAGCAACGGCCCCAACTCGCGAAACATGGCGATGCCGACCACGTCGGCGACACGCTGGAGCTGGCCGTAGGACTCGAGGGTCGGCGCCATCTGCAACGCGAGGATGACGCCGACGAATGACTGAACAAGCACGACGATCGGAATCGAGCGATATCCGACTCGCACCATCTGCGCGACGAGGTGCTCGATGCCGAGCGACGCGGAGCGCGAGACGTAGACCCGCCACGTCCAGACCGCCGTCAACCGGGCGAGTATGGCCAGCCGGCCGACGAACGTGACGGTGCCGCGGGCGCTGTCGACCAGCGCGTAGGCGGCCAGGCCCACCGCGCCGGCCAGCCGTCGCAGGGGCTGGAAGGCGCGCCCCCCGTCACCGGTGGCGGGCTTGGCGCCGCTCATGCCTGGACGGCCTGCTCCTCGCTGGCGTGAATCTGAAAGAACTTGTCGAGCTTGGTGATTTCGAACACCCCGCGCACGCGCTGGGAGAGATTCACGAGGGCCAGCTTGCCCTTGTAGCTGTTCACTCGACGCAGGAGTTCAACCAGCGTGCCGACCCCGGACGAATCCATGTAGCCGACCTCGGTCATGTTCAGCACCAGGCGGCGCGGCCTCCGAGCGGCCACGTCAACCAGCGCCGCGTGCAGGCCCGGCGACTGGTGCAGGTCGATCTCGCCGGTCAGCACCACCACGATGGCCTCCGGCGTCTCGCGGATCTCCTTGACGACGGGGCACGGTTTGAGCGTCATGAGTTTCTCCCCCCGCCCGGCGGCGCGGCCGCGTGAGGTTGTGGAGCTTTACGGTATTTTTCCATGCGCAGCAACATGCCGCCGTCCGTGGGGCAGGACCATTCGATCTCGTCCATGACCGTTCGCATGATGTGCACCCCCAGCCCGCCGGGGCGCACGTCATCGAGATTTCGTCCCCGAATGGTGCACGGGTCCACTTGGCGGCCATGATCCCGAACGGTCAGCCGCAGGCCCGGACGCCCGTCGTCATGGTCGACGCCTTCGAAGGTGATGTGGATCGGCATGTTGCAAGGCCCGCCGTAGCCGTGCTTGATGACGTTCGCAAGCGCCTCATCCAGCGCCAACGCCACGTCATGGGCTTCGTCGGGCGAGAAGCCCTGCAACTCGGCGGTCCGCTTCAGGGCGGCCCGCACGACCTGAAGGCTGCTGGCATCACTGGTGATGGTCAGCTCGACCCGGCGGGCCGGGTTCATCATTTGCCGCACCTTTGCGCCATCCTGGCTCATTCAGCCACCCTTTCCTCCCAGCCGTTCGTCCGCCCCCGCGTCTGGTCCGCCGCGGGTTGCGACGATGCCACCGTCAGCTCTCCGGTGCGAATCGCGTAGCGCCATTGCCGGATGGCCGCGAGCCGCTGTTCACGGCGGGCGGCGTAATCGTAGCCCAGACGGGTGCCGGTGATGCGCTCGAGCGCCAGGATTGAGTACATCCGCACGGCGGCGTCCTCGTCGTCCAGGCGATCCACCAGCGATGGAACCGCCCGGCGGTCGTTGGATTCGCCAGCCGCCTTGGCCCCCATGGCCCGCTCGAGCGGCATGGTCGACTCAAGATTCGGACGAGCCGGTACGCCGCACCCGAGCACGAACAGCAGGCACAGCGCCCGGCCTACGCGCGGCCGAACGCGCTTCCATGGCCGCGCCGACTTCTCACGATCGACGCGCCGCGCCGACGTACGCCCTGATCCCATTCACGACGCATTGTATCGCCGCGTGCGGCAGTCAACCATCGGTTGGCGGCCGAGCTGAAGTCGATCAACCCTTGATGACGCCGATCGGCCGCAGCCGGCACACGCGCCGCGACAGGCCGGCCTCGTCGACCACGCGGACGACATCATCCACGTCCTTGTAGGCGTCGGGTTGCTCCTCATCCAAGCCGGTGCGGCCGCGTGCGCGGGCGATGATCCCGCGTTCGCGCAGTTCGCGACGGATGTCACGCCCCTTCGCCGCGCGGATCGCCGCCCCGCGCGACAATCGCCGCCCGGCGCCGTGGCAGGTGCTGCCGAAGGTCTGCTCCATCGCGCCGGGCTGCCCGACCAGCACGTAGCTGGCCCGCCCCATGTCGCCGGGTATCAGCACCGGCTGACCGATGGCCTGATAGGGTTCGGGCACTTCCGGGTGCCCGGGGGGGAAAGCGCGGGTCGCGCCCTTGCGATGCACGCAGACGAGCTTCTCCTCGTTGCCGACTCGGTGCCGTTCGAGCTTGGCGATATTGTGGGCCACGTCATAGATCAGGCGCATGCCCATGGCGCGCGGCGTCTGCCCGAACACGGCCGAGAACACTTCGCGAGCCATATGAGTCATGATTTGCCGGTTGGTCCAGGCGAAGTTGGCTGCGGCTCGCATGGCGGCGAGGTAGCGTCGGCCCTCGGACGAATCCACGGGGGCGCAGGTGAGCTGCCGATCAGGCAAATCGATGCCGTGGGCGGCAGGCGCGTCCCGCAGGTCGCGAAGGGCGTCCTCGCAGACCTGATAGCCGAGGCCGCGCGAGCCGGAGTGAATCATCACGCAGATGCGCCCGGCCTCCAGGCCCAGCACTTCGGCCGCCTGCGGGTAGAAGACGCGGTCAACGACCTGCACCTCCAGGAAGTGGTTGCCGGACCCGAGCGTGCCGCACTGGTCCGAGCCGCGCTCGAGGGCGCGGTCCGAGACCGCATCGGGGTCGGCGCCTTCGATACAACCGCCGGCCTCCGTCCGCTCGACGTCAGCCGCGTCGCCCAGGTCGCGTTGCACGGCCCATGGGCTGCCTCCGCTGAGAATCTTCCGCAGCTCGCCGCGATTGAAGCGATACCGGCCCCCCCGTCCGACGCCGGTCGGAACGGCGTCGAACAACGCCGTAACGAGTGTCTCGAGTCGCGGCCGGACCTCGACCTCGGTCAGGTCGGTACGGAGCAGCCTAACCCCGCAATTGATGTCGTATCCGACGCCCCCCGGGCTGATGACGCCGCCGGCCTCGGGGTCAGTCGCGGCCACGCCGCCGATGCAGAAACCGTAGCCCCAGTGGATATCCGGCATGGCGAGGCTGGCGCCGATGATGCCCGGCAGCGTGGCAACATTGGCGACCTGCACCAGGCACTGGTCGCCACGGATCGACTCGATCAGGCCATCATCGGCGAACACAAGTCCGTCGACGCGCATGTCGGGTCGATGACTGCGCGGAATGCGCCAGCAGCACGAGCTGACGCGCTCGAGCGGGACTTGAACCGGCGTCCTGGGCGAGGCCATCTGCGCACCTGTCGGCCATCAGATGTCGAATACCACCTCGGCGGTCCATCCATCCGCGGTCTGGTCGACTCTCAGTCCATGATAGGTAACGGCTTTCAGTTCCCGCATCAGCGCGCTACCGACCGGATCGTAAGGCTGACCGGCGACCTCGGCGAGCAGTGCGAACTTGCCGGCACTCTCGCTGACATGCAGCTCCGCGATGTTGAACGCGGCGCGATCTCGCTCGAACCAATAGAGCAGTTCCGCCAGCCAATCACGCAGCAGTTCGGGCCGGGAGCGGGCGGCAAGTTGAACCGTGCGGCGTATCTCCGATTGGCGGGCCAGCGGCTTCAGCTCGCCGATGCAGGCGAACATGCCGCGTGCGGCCGCCATCAGCAGCCCGGGCCAATCCTTGGAAAAGACACGAATGCCAATGTCGGCCGTGTGCGGCGTCATCTCAAAGCCGCCGCCCTCGAACTCGACCCGCTCACCTTCTTCCATGCGGAACGACCGCCTTCAGCGAACGTCCAGCTCCTTCCAGAGCGATTCCTCAGCCTTGCGAAACTTCTCGAAGGTCGCGGTCAACTCGGCGCGGATGCGAGCCAGGTCAGGATCGCCCGCGGGGATGACGCCCTTGTGCAGATCGCTGAGGGCCTCGAGGCGAGCGGTGACATCGTCGAGGCCGGCGGCGGCCTCGGCAAAGTCGCCGGCCGCCAGCGAGATCGACTGCTGCCGATCCTCCCTTGCGGTCGGCGCATTGAGCAGCCGCCACGGGCGAGCCCGCAGGTACTTGGCGGTCGACTTCAGGTAGTCCGACGTCTGCCGCATGTTGCGGATGAGCGACGTGATGTCCTCGCGGCTCATGATCGCCACGTTGCGGGCCGTGTCACTGACGACTTCGAGATCGGCGAGCGATCGGCCGAAGGAGTCGAGCGACTCGTGCAGCTTGGCCATGAGACTGCCTTCATGCCGCGCGTCGACCTGCTCGGCAATGGACTCGGCGATGCGCGTGTCGACCTTGGCAGCGGTCGAGGCGACATGATGGAATGTCTCATTCAGGGGTTGACGGTTGTCGTCGAGGATGCCGCGGGCGGTCGCCAGGCCCAGGTTGAGCGAGTCGAGCGCGGCCTGCACCTTGGCCAGCGCGGCGTCGGGGCGGCCTTTCTCGAACTCCGCCCGGATCGACGTCATGGTGGCGTTGGCGTTCTCGACCACCTGGGCGAACTTCCACAGCAGCGAACGCTTCTGCTCGGCGTCGAGCTGAACCGCCATGCTGCGAGAGATCGTGTTGAGATCGTCCATGGAGCGGTGCAGCTTGGCCATCAGCGAGCCGGCGACGTCGTCGCTGAGCTGCTGCTTGACCTTGCCCAGCAGCGAGCGCGGATTGTTGGCATCCAGCTCGCGGCCGAGCGACTCGAGGTACGCGCCAAAGCCGCCCGGCTGACTGCCGTCGAGAACCTGCGACAGGTCGGCCGGGGTCTCGGAGGTGCCGACGTCGATCGACAGGCTCCCTCCGCCGCCGAGCACCTCGCCAACCGCGCGGATCTTGCAGTCCTTGCGCAGCGAGACCTTGCTGTCCATTCGGGCGGTCACGAGAAGGTAGACCTGCTTGTTTTCGTCCGGCGGGGACAACTCGGCCTTCGACACGGTCCCGACCGGTTTGCCGCCGACGAGAACCTTGCCGCCGGACGTGAGCGTTGGCAGGGCCCACTCCTGCGGGAAGCGGACCCGGAACTCGGTCATCGGTCCGGCCGTAATGGTCTGCGGGAGCCAGATCAGAATGGCCAGCAGGAGCAGCGTGACGACGATCAGCGTGGCTCCCAGTTTTTCCGCGTTGCGTTGCGCTGGCATGCGCCGGCGTCTCCTATCGCGTCCATGAACCGCGTCGCCGGCTGCCGGGACGCGAGAGATCTACTCCGGAATCAGCAATTTCTCATACTCGCTCAGGCCTTCGACGTCTGTCAACGGTCCGGTCGAGTGCCCGTTGAGAAACTGGTGGATCAACTGCTCTTCTCGAGTCGTCAGGTCGCGGCTGTCCGCCTTCCGGAGGGCGTCGAATTCGTCGCGCGTGCCGATCTTCAGGACCCGCCCGCGGTCGAGCATGACCATGCGATCGGCGATGCGAAAGGCCGAGTCCATCTCGTGCGTTACGACGACACTGGTCACCTTGAGCTTCTTGGAGAGGTCCATGATCAGCTCGTCGATGGCGGCGGACGTGACGGGATCGAGGCCGGCCGACGGCTCGTCGTAGTACAGGATCTCCGGGTCGAGCGCCAGGGCCCGTGCCAGGCCGGCGCGCTTCTTCTGGCCGCCCGAGAGCTGCGCCGGCATTTTTTCCCGGTGCGGCAGCATGTGCACCATCTGGAGCTTGAGCGTGACGACGATGTCGATGATCGAGGGATCCACGTGGCTGTGTTCCCACAGCGGCAGGGCGACATTCTGAGCCACGGTCATGGAATTGAACAACGCCCCACTCTGAAAGAGGATGCCGAACCGCTTGCGAATCTCGTTCAACTCCTGCTCGGCCATTCCGACGATATTCCGGGCCGCCGGCATGTCGTTCGTGCGATAGTTGATTTCGCCGTCGTCGACCTCATATTCGCCGATCATGCAGTTCAGCAGGGTCGACTTGCCGCAGCCCGATCCGCCCATCACGACCAGCGTTTCGCCGCGATAGATATCGACCGTGATTCCATCGAGCACGGGCACACGACGACCATCGGGCGCGTCGAAGTACTTGCGCAAATCGCGGATCGAGATGACGACGTCAGCGGCAGGCACGGCGGCGGGCGCCTTTCACGCTCGCGGCTTCACGGCGAGACATCCCGTCTGGCCGGCACATCGTTGATCGACCGTGGGCAAGTCGAATCACCGGCTACGCCCTGGACCGCTGCGATGTTCGATCGCCGATCAGGTTTCGCCGAATCTCCAGCAGGCGTTCGAAGGCGGGCTTCGGCGTCAGGTCGGCTCGCAACAATCCGCTCGTGGGCGGGATCCGACCCGAATGGTCCACCAGGTCGCGCCAGGAGACGGTTTCGACAAATGGCTTCGAGAAGGCGATCGCCAGGAGCCGCTCGAGCCAGCGGGCCTGCACTTCCTCCGACCACTCGGCGTGCCAGACGCCGCCACCGGCGACCGGTGAATCGCCGCCCCGCCCCGGTATCACCGACGACGGCACCGCCGCCGCCGAGACGTGCAACGGCTTGTTGAAGTTGGCGAAGCGGTCCAGCATCGAGGAGATTTGCAGCATGTCTCGCACGAGCATGCCCTCCTGCGGCGCGCCGAAGACGAACTGCAGCCCGAACGCGTCGAAATGAAAGCCGCTCTGCACACACATGTCGGCGTACAGCAGCGGCGGAATGGTGCGAACGTCGCGTGCGTAGTATTCGCCCCACGGCACAACGACGCCCACGATCGCCGTCGCTCGCGGCGCGTGCTGCTTGACGACCAGCGACGCCATCCGCGTCAGGTCCATGAGCTGGTCGAGCGATAGATGGAGCGAATTGTTGGCGTGGATGCCGTGCACCACCTCCCACGACTGAACCCGATGAGAGAATCGACGCACGAGCTGCGCGGCGTGCGTCAGCAGGGCCTCACGCAGATCGTCGTAGTTGACCTGATCGCCCACCACCCAGTCGGGCAACGAGAGCCGATCCAGCGAGATCAGTGGACTTCCGCGGACGTGGACGCGGTGCTGGCCGAGCCAGTTGACCCAGAGATCCAGCGGGTCCCATCGCGGCGAACCCGGCCGCGACTCGATCTCGCGCCACAGGGTCGGCAGCACGGCAAAATCGAACGCCGGCTTGAGTCGCTCCCGATAGGCATCGTCACCGCGATTCGGCAGGACGCCCACGCCGAACGGCCGCTTGACGAACCCCCCGGTGGCGCGGCGTCGCTGAAGGAACAGATCGGCGTGGAAAAGGCACAATTCCTCACCGACAGCGGTCGAGATGCGCAACGAGGCATCGGCCTTGGCTGCCGCCGCCGCCTCGGTCGGGGCGGTGATGGCCTCGACCAGCAGCGCCTTGGCCTCGTCTACCCGGCGATACAGGTCCGCCCCGTCGGCGTAGTCGTACAGGCCCCAGTCCTCGCGCTTCTGGCTGATCCGCATCAGGCGGCCGCGAGCCAGCTCGACGTGGAGGTTGTACGGCGCATCCCGCTCCTGCAGGCGAGCCGTCTCGAGCATCAGCCGGCCGAACCCCTCGACCGGCCACAGCACGTTCAGACCGGCCGGCCCGGCGGCACGTTTGACGCACCGAATCTCGCCATCGCCGAAGGAAAGCTGGGCGACCAGCGGCACGCCGTCGCTGCCGACAAGATAAGCGCCGTCGAGACACACCGACGAGGCGGGCTTGCCGTTCTCAAAGACCCGAAAGCGCAGCATGACGGTCGTTCGTCGGCGTCGCGATCACACGCGGCGGCGGCCGCCGCGCGTCGCGATGGCCCCATGATAGGGTAATGCCGGCGAACGGTACAGTCCCGAATGGAAGACGGCGTTGATGGGGCGCAGGCGGGCGTTATCATCAACCGCCACTCTGCCGCGGAAACCCGCGCACCCGTCCCCGAGAGGCCCGGTCAACATGCCGCCGAACGCGTCGTCGTCATTTGTCCACCTGCACTGCCACACGCATTACAGCCTCCTCGATGGCGCTAACCGAATCTACGATCTGGTCGCCACCGCCAAGCAGCTCGACATGCCCGCCCTGGCGATCACCGACCACGGCAATATGTTCGGGGCGATCGAGTTCTACCAGGCGGCGAAGAAGGCCGGCGTCAAGCCGATCATCGGCATGGAGGCGTACATCGCTCCCGGCGACCGGCGCGAGCGCGAGGCCAAAGGCATCAGCGACGCCAGCTTCCACCTGCTGCTGCTGGCGATGAACCTCACGGGATACCGCAACCTGCTGAAGCTCAGCTCGATCGCCTACCTGGAGGGCTTCTACTACCGGCCGCGTATCGACCGCGAGGTGCTCGAAGCTCACAACGCCGGACTGATCTGCACCAGCACGTGCTTGGGCGCCGAAATTCCCCAGGCACTGCTCCACCGCGACCGGGCCGCGGCGAAGGCGATCGCCGAGTGGTACCTGCGGGTGTTTGGGCCGGAGCGGTTCTTCATCGAGCTTCAGAACCACGGCGTGTCGGACCAGCTCGCGATCAACCCCGAGCTGATCGACCTCGCCCGCACGCTCGGGCTCGGCGTCGTCGCGACCAACGATGTCCACTTTCTGCGGCACGAGGACCATGAATCACATGACGTGCTGTGCTGCATATCCACTGGCAAGCTTGTCAGCGACGCGAACCGGCTGCGATACTCGGATCAGCTCTATCTCAAGAGCCCCGACGAAATGCGGGCGTGTTTTCCGGGCGTGCCCGAGGCGATCGACAACTCCATCCGCATCGCGAAACGCTGCAACCTGGAGCTCGACCTCACCCGGCGGCATACGCCCGTGTATCGCCCGCCCAAGAGTCGCTCGCCCGACGAGTATCTCCGCGAGCTGGTGATGGCAGGCGCGCAGGAGCGCTACGGCACCATCTCCGATGAGCTGCGCCAGCGCATCGACTACGAACTGGAGGTGATCCAGAGCAAGGGCTTCTCCAGCTACTTTCTGATCGTGTGGGACTTCGTTCACTACGCCCGCTCGCACGGCATCCCGTGCGGGGCGCGCGGCTCGGGTTGCTCGGCGGTCGTCGCCTACTGCCTGCACCTGTCGCAACCGGACCCCATGCGGTACGGCTTGTACTTCGAGCGATTCATGGATCCGGATCGCGACGAGATGCCCGATATCGACATCGACATCTGCCAGGAAGGTCGCGAGGAAGTGCTGCGCTACGTCCGTGACAAATACGGGCACGTCGCGCAGATCATCACCTTCGGCACGCTCAAGCCGCGGGCGGCCATCCGCGACGTGTCGCGCGTGCTGGGCGTGCCGCTCGCCAAGGTCGACCAGGTCGCCAAGCTCGTGCCCGAGCAGCTCAAGGTGACGATCGAGACGGCACTGGCTTCGGAACCAGAGCTGCGACGCCTGTGCGCGGAGGACGAGCAGATCCGCAAGGTCATGGAAATCGCCCGTCGGCTCGAGGGCCTGGCCCGGCATGCAGGCGTGCATGCCGCCGGCGTGGTCGTCGCCGACCGGCCGCTGGACGAGTTGCTCCCCCTCTACCGCCCACCCGGCACCGACCAGGTCATCACCCAGTTCGAGGGCGGCACGGTCGAGAGGATCGGTCTGCTCAAGATCGACTTTCTCGGCTTGCGGACCCTGACGGTGCTGGAGCGGGCCCGCCAGCTCGTCGAGCGAAACCACGGACAACGCATCGACCTTGAGCGCCTCGACCTGAACGACGCCCGGGTCTACGAGCTGTTCGCTCGCGGGGAAACCAAGGGCGTCTTCCAGTTCGAGTCTGGCGGGATGCGCGACGTGCTGATGCGCATGCGGCCCAACCGCATCGAAGACCTGATCGCCGCCAACGCCCTCTACCGCCCGGGTCCGATGGTGAACATCGACGCCTACATCGCCCGCAAGCATGGTGAGCCGTGGAAAACCCCGCACGCCATCATGACCGACGTGCTTGCGGAAACCTACGGCATCATCGTCTACCAGGAGCAGGTCGCCCGACTCGCGATCCGGCTCGGCAACATCGAGCGCAAGCGTGCCTTCCGACTCGCCAAGGCCATCAGCAAGAAGAAGACCGACATGATCGAGGCCGAGCGCGAGCCATTCATCAGCGGCGCGATCCACAACGGCCTGACGCGAAAAGTGGCGGAGGAGATCTTCAACCAGATCCTGCCGTTCGGCGAATACGCGTTCAACAAGGCGCATTCGACCGGGTACGCCCTGATCGCGTTCCAGACGGCCTATCTCAAGGCCTACTGGCCGCTCGAGTTCATGGCCGCCCTGCTGACATACGAGATGGGCGACACCGACAAGGTGGTCGAGTACATCGAGGAGTGCCGGCGCATGGGCATCGACGTCCTGCCGCCCGATGTGAACTCGTCCGACGCCGACTTCACGGTCGTTGCCGCGCCGGGTGGGCGGCGCGTCATTCGGTTCGGACTGGCGGCGATCAAGGGCGTCGGCGAGCGGGCCGTCGCGGCCATCCTCGCGGCTCGCGAGACCGCCGGGCCGTTCGAAAGCCTTTTTGACCTGTGTGAGCGAGTCGACCCGGGGCAGGTCAACCGTGGCGTGCTCGAGGCGCTGGTCAAGGCCGGCGCTCTCGATACCACCGGCGCGATGCGCAAGGCGCTGATCGAGGCCCTCGACGGCGCCATGCGCGCGGGGGCGGCGGCGCAGCGCGACCGCCGCAGCGGCCAGATGGCGCTCTTCGGCGGCGAGCCCGGCGGCGCGAAACCCGCCGCCCGTGTTGTCAGCGGCTCGGAGTGGAGCGAGGCCGAGATGCTGGCGCACGAAAAGTCGGTGCTCGGCTTCTACGTGACCAAGCATCCGCTGGCTCGGCACGCCGAGACGCTCCGGAAGTTCGCCATGGCGGACTGCGCGGACATGCCCCATATCGGTGCAGGCGTCGAACTCGTCCTGGGCGGGATGATCAGCCGCATTCGTTACCAGGTGACCAAGTCCGGCCGCCATGCCGGCGCGAAGCTGGCGATTCTGACCTTCGAGGACCTGAGCGCGGCCATCGAGGCGGTGGTCTTCTCAGAGGTCCTGGAGGAGCACCGCGAACTCATCGCTCCGGATCGACTGGTGTTCCTGCGCGGGCGCGTCGACCGCAGGCGCGAGGAGCCTTCGTTGCACGTCAGCGAGGTCATCCCGATCGAGCAGGCCGAGGTGCGACTATCCAGCGGCGTCCTCGTGCGGCTTTCAGCGGGCGAATCGGCAGCGGAAGCGCTCGGCCGGCTGCGCGACCTGTGCCGCGCTCATCGCGGAGACCGGCCGCTATTCGTCGAAGTATCAACCGGAGACGGCCTGACGGCGGTTGTCCGGGCCGGCGATGATGTCCGCGTCTCGCCGTCCGGTGCGTTCGTGGACGCCGTTGGCGCGCTGGTGGGGACACGACACGTCTGCGTCCTCGGCAGTCGCCGCCTGATGGCGAGACCGGCGCCCCCCCCGAGTGAAGCTCTTCCCGGTGCAGTGGTCGAGGCGCAGGAAATCACCGCTGCCTGAGCCGCCCGAACCCCTTTCAGCCGGCGCGGTAGGTAAGTGGCGCGCCGGGACCGAGCGGCAGGCCGATCATCACCCATGCCACGATCAACGCGGTCCAGGCGAGCGTGAAGGCTACTGAATACGGGAGCATGGCGGAGATCAAGGTGCCGAGGCCGACGCGCGGCACATAACGCTGGGCGACGGCGATGATAATCGGGAAGTAGTAGTTCAGCGGCGTGACAACGTTGGTGACCGAATCACCGACGCGGTAGAACGCCTGCGTCGTCTCCGGCGACCATCCGAGCGCCATGAACATCGGCACAAAGACCGGCGCCATGATCGCCCACTTGGCTGACGCGCTGGCCATGCACATGTTGATCGCCGCGGTCACGAGCACGAAGGCGATGAGCAGCACCGGGCCGGTCAAGCCGATCGACCGGAGAACCGCGGCGCCCTCAATGGCGACGATCGTGCCGAGCTGCGACCAGCGGAAGAAGGCGATGAACTGACCCGCGAAGAAGGCCATGACGATGTAGCTCCCCATGGTCGACATCGTCTCGCCCATCATGCGGGCGGCGTCCCGGTCGCTGCGGATGCGCCCGCTGGCGACGCCGAACGCCACCCCGGGCACGAGGAACACGACCAGCAGCAGGCCGACGATGCTCTGGTGGAACGGCGCGAGGCTTCCGGTCTGCGGGTCCCTCAACGGCCCCCACGGTGGAATCACCATGCTGGCGATCAGCGCGAGGATCACCAGCAGCGACACCAGCGCGGCCCACATCCCGCGACGCTCAGCGGGGCAGAGCGCCTCCGGGGCGAACGACGTGTCGTTCGAACGCCACTCACCGAACCTCGGCTCCACAACGCGGACCGAAACCAGCGTGCCGATTACCGTCAGCAGAATCACCGACGATGCCATGAAAAAGTAGTTGGCGGTCGCTACGACCGTGTAGCCGGCGTCGAGGAAGCGGGCGGACTCCTGCGTGATTCCCGCCAGCATGGGGTCGATCGGGCTGAGCAGCAGATTGGCCGAGAAGCCGCCCCCGATGCCGGCGAATACGGCGGCGATCCCCGCCAGCGGGTGACGTCCCACCGCCGCGTAGAGCATCGGGGCGAGCGGAACGAGGATGACGTACCCGCCATCGGCGGCCGTGTGCGAGAGCATGCCGAGCAGGATGACAAGGGGCGTCAACGCTCGCGGCGGCATGACGAGTAGCAACCCGCGCAGTACGGCCGCAAACAGTCCGCTGCGCTCGGCGACGCCGATGCCAATCATCGCGGTCAGCACCAGACCCAGCGGCGCGAACCCGGTGAAGTTGTCCACCAGCCCGGTGAGGATGCGCTGCACGCCGTCGCGCGAGAGCAGATTGACGGCCGCGATGATCTCGCCGCTGACGGGATGAGCAACATTCAAACCGGCCGCGGCAGCGAGCGCCGACGCGATCAGCGCCAGGACGGCGAGGCCGGCGAAGATCGTCACCGGGTCGGGAAGGCGATTGCCGACGGATTCGATGGCATCCAGGGCGCGCTGCCCGAACGACCGGGCCCCGGCATTCGCAGGGGTGGGTCGGGCCTCTCGGCTCACGATCGCGGACCGGCCAGGTCGCCGACGAAGACGCGCCAAACCTTCAGGTGCCGGTAGCCGACCCGCGCGTAGAAGTTCGCGGCGTCCTCGCGCGTCGCGTTGGAACAGATCATCAACTGCCGGCAGCCGCGTTCGACCGACCACGCCTCGGCCGCGCGCAGCAGGCGTTCGCCGATCCCTCGGCCGCGATGCTGGGCGGCCACGATCAGTCCATCGACCTCCGCGAGATCGGAACTGGTCAGTTGCGGACGCAGGCGGACATGCATCCAACCAAGCACCTGACCGGCCTCCTCGGCGACCATGACCACATGCCCATCGGTCCCGAGTAACCGTCGAAGCCGTTCTCGCATCTGACCGGGCACGGTCGGGTATCCGAGCTCGTTGGCCAGTTCGGCGATGCGCTCGGCATCAGTCAGAGCGGCATTTCGAATTGTGATCGTATCCATGGCGGTTCCGCGCGGATGCTGCCGCGCGGAGCGGATTGTAACGCAGTCCCGGACTGTTGCAGCGGCTGCACGGCGCTGCACTCGTCGGGTGGATTGACACTGGCCGGGCCGCCCCTAGAATCTGCCCTCGACCGATTCTTCAACCAGGATCAATTTGCTGTGACGGGAGGCCCTTATGGCCGGCGAAGACACGCTGATATTTTCCGACGACAACTTCGAAAGCGACGTGCTCCAGTCGTCCGAGCCGGTGCTGGTGGACTTCTGGGCGGACTGGTGCGCGCCTTGCCGCGCGCTGGGACCGGTCATTGACGAACTCGCGACGGAGTACAGGGGCCGCGTGAAGATCGGCAAGCTCGACACCGACGCCAACCAGCAGACCGCAATCCGCTTCTCCGTTCAGAGCATCCCGACCATCATGCTGTTCAAGGACGGCCAAATGGTGAAACGCTGGGTCGGCATCACCCCCAAGAAGGACTTCAAGTCCGCACTGGACGAGCACGTCGCCAGGTAGCCCGCGAGCCGGGCCGGACGGCGGGCGCGCCTTGACTCTCCAGCCGCTCGAGTATGCCGAGATCATCCTTTTTGCGATCGGCGGCATCATCGCGTTGACGGCCGTCGGCCGCGTGCTCCGGCGCCCCGACTGGCGCGACATATTCCGGCTGCCGCCGGCCATCCCAAACAGCTTCAGTCCGGTCGATCTTCTGTTGACGCTCCTGGTCGGCATGATGGTCGGATCGATCTGTCTTGACGTCTCAAGGCACTTGCGAGACTCGACGCCTCCTGCCGGTTCACCATCGGCGGCGGATGCGCCGGACCCGATCGGCAAGGCGCTGGCGGCCGTCGTGCCGCCCGGCGTGGTGATCCCCCTGCTGCTCGTGCTGGGCCGCGTGCGCGTGCCGGGTGGCTGGAACGCGTGGGGCATTCGTGCGCTGACTCGGCGTGACGACGTGTACCCGGGAGTGATCGCGTATCTTGCGATCTGGCCGGTCTGCGCGATGACGCTTTGGCTGACAAGGCGACTTGTCCAGACGTTCAGTCCCGGCCGCGAATTCGACGAACACAGTACGCTCACCCTGCTGCGGACCATCGAAGGCGAGCCGGCGTGGATCGGAGTATTTCTGATCATCGGCGCTGTCCTGGCCGCGCCGATGCTGGAGGAACTGCTCTTTCGCGGTGTGCTGCAAAACCTGCTGACCCGAGTCGCCACGCCGGTTCAGGCGTGGGTCTCGACCGCCGTCCTGTTCGGCCTGTTTCACTGGTCAAATCCGGAGACGATTCCGCCGTTGATCGTCTTCGGCCTCGCGCTCGGCTACGCCTACGCGCGGACGGGATCGCTGATGCTCCCGATCGTCATGCACGTGCTCTTCAATGCCAAGACGATCGCCTGGCTGCTGCTGGGGGCGGGGAAATAGATCCGTACGGCCGCTCTCGGCTCAAAAGTACAAGACAACGTAAAGGCGGTGCTCGCCCGGCGCGCCATCGTAGGGTCCGACCGTGACGCCCGAAGAGCGCACGACCAGCTCGGGATGATCGCGCAGCCAGCCATCCACGCGATGTTGAAGGTCAGCGAGCCCGGCCTCGGTCGTGCGCGCGTGAAATACGGCGCAGCGCATCGGCCCGGCTCGGGTGACCGGAGAAGCGGCCGCAGGCGATTCCTCGGCGGCGGGTTCGGCGGCTGCTTCCGCAGGCGGCGAATCCCACGCTGCACCCTCGCCCGCGGCGCGCTCGGCGGACTGCACCTCGTCCCCGGAGACGGCTGGCGATGAGTACACGTCCCGCTCTGGCGCGGCCTCAGCCCGCGGCGGCGCGCTGTCACGCGGCGTCGCTGACGTGGTCGCCTCGTCCTGATCGACGCTCGCCTGCTCCTGCTGCCGCAGGGCGGGCGCGGCGCTCGCCGGCGCCTGGTTGCGGCTCGCAGCGGCCCGTTCCGCGGCGATCTGGCGCCGCAGCGCCTCCACGCACGCAACACAAAGCAGCCTGCCTTTGACCAGGCCGGCCTTGCGGCGAAGAATCTCGTCGGCCGTTATCGTCCCGGCGCACTCGTCGCACGTGCGGGTCTGCTCGGCGCTCATGGAGTCCCCTGCACCGTTGAGCAACGGTCAACTTGACTCTACGCCGCCTGCCCCGCGCGGTCAAACCCTACCTCAACCGACGCTACAAGCCGACGAGAGGGCCCAGCAAAGCGAATACCAGAACCGCATCACCGGCGACGACCAACAGCAGTGCCAAAAACGCCCAGATGGGTCGACGCGGCAGCTCGGTGGCCAAAACCATCCCAGCCGGCAGGATCAAGAGTCCGATTCCGGGCAGCGTGTGGCCGGTGATCAACTCGACTCCGGCGGCGACGATCACCAAGCTGCTCGCCACGGCGTTCGCCCAGCGCTGCCCGATGCCGATCTTTCGAGCGGCTGTAAACATGCCGACGATGAGCGCGGACATGGCGACCAGCGTGCCCCAATCAGGATCTTGCTTGCGCGCCTCGCTCACACCATGCAGCGCCGTCAGCAGGAGCGCCGCGACGATCAGGCCCGCCCGCGCGATCTGAAAACGGCGGCTCGCCAATGAATCCAGCCATCCCGAGCGCCCAGTAACGCTGCGCATCACGACCATCGGCGGCGGCGGCAGCGGTCCGGTTCGCACTGGGGGCCGACCGGCGGCCGGCTCCATCTCCACGGTCTGGACCGAGAACTTCAGGACGAAGGCGCCGATGCGCATCCCCTGGCTTGACTTGATCTCCGCCCAGGGCGACGACGGGCCGCCACGCTCTGATCCGGCCGCAAGGAGGGCCAACACGCCATCGGGCCGAAGCCTGACGGTGCAGTGCTGGTCGCTCACCGAGGCATCGGGCAGATAAAGCCAGCAACTCGGATCGGCGCCGACCGTCAACTCGACGTCGACCGGGATGAGCAGCGCTTCCCCGACGCGCTCCGGACCGGAGACCACCGTCAGGTAGCCGCGGCGCCGATCGCCGTCGATCGACAAGTCCAGAGCCAGCTCGGTGCGGCAGGCCGGACAGACGACGGTCTCGAGCACGTCTGTCCGCCGGCATTCCATCGCCCGGCCGCATCGGCAGTGGATGATCTCCGCCATGCTGTCGCCAATCCGATCCCAGGCCACCGACCGCGGCGGCTATCGGAGAATCGGCAACGATTCGCCCAGCGGGCGAGCCACGAGGTCGTAATCCCGCCCCGCGGTGCACCGGACCCGCACCAAGTCGCCGGGGTCGAATTCCCCGCCCTCGACGTACGTCAGCGAGTCGATCTCGGGCGCCTGACCCCCGTGTCGAGCAGGGTACACACCATCGCGCCCGAACGCGTCAATGACGACCTCCAGCACTCTCCCGCGCATGGCGGCGGCCTTGGCGAAGGCGACGCGCTGCTGCGTTTCCATCAGCGCGGCCGTGCGGTCCTGCGCCAAGCCTGCGTCGATCTGGCCCTTCATCCGACCGGCCGGCGTCTCGGGCTCCAGCGAGTACGGAAAGACTCCGACCGCGTCAAACCCGAACTCCTCAATGAACGCGCGGAGTTCTTCGAACTCGTCCGCGGTCTCGCCCGGAAAGCCGGCGATGAACGTGGTGCGGATCGTCACGCCGGGGATGCGGGACCGGAGCTTCTCCAGCAACTTCTCGGTTCCGCGGCGATCGATTCGCCGGTGCATTGCCTTGAGCACGCGATCGTTGATGTGCTGCAACGGCATGTCGATGTACTTCACGACTCGCGGGCACTCGGCGATCGCGTCGATCAAATCGTCGCCGACTTCCGTCGGATAGACGTACATCAGGCGGAGCCAGCGCAGCCCCTCGAGCGAATCCAGCTCCCGCAGCAGTCCGGCCAGGCCACCGGCATACGCGATGTCGCGCCCATAGCTGGATGTATCCTGCCCGATCAGCAACAGCTCGGATGCTCCGTCGGCGATCAGTTCAGCACACTCGGCCCGAATCTGGTCGGGCGTCTTGCAGTGCATCGGGCCGCGAATGCGGGGTATCGTGCAGAAGGTGCATTTCTGATCGCAGCCCTCACTGATGCGAACATAGGCGTAGTGACGGGGCGTGAGGCGGAGCCGTGAGCGGTCGGACCATCCCGGCTGCTTCAGCGGGTGGTACTCGGCCAGCAGCATTAATGGCCGGTTCGGGCGACGGGCGGCGGTCGAGCCGCGCCCGCCACCTGCACCGCGGGTCGGGCGGGAGGTCACCGCCGACACGATGTCCTCGCGGTTGTTGACGCCGACCAGCGCGTCGATTTCCGGTACTTCCTCGATCAGGCGCTGCCCGTCGCGCTGCACCAGGCAACCAGCCACGACCAGGCGTTTGAGCTGGCCGCAGCGACGGCGGGCCGCCGCGTCGCGCAGAATGCCCAGCGCCTCGTCACGCGATGCCGCCAGGAACCCACAGGTGTTCACGACCAGCACGTCCGAAGGCAGACCATCGCCGACGACGGGGCAGCCCGCCTCGGCCAGCAGGCCGAGCATCTTTTCCGAGTCGACCAGGTTCTTCGGACACCCGAGCGAAACGAACGAAACCGTCGGCGAACGCATTCTGCCTCCCGTGCACGAAGCCGCCATTATACGCGATGGACCTCGCGGCGGGTGGCGACCGACCGGTACGGCTAACCGCTGTGACGAAAGAGAATGACATCGCCGTCCTGGACGACGTAGTTCTTACCCTCGAGGCGCACTTTGCCGGCCGCCTTGGCCGCCTTCATGTCACCGGCGGCGCGCAGGTCGTCAAACGCCACGGTTTCCGCACGGATGAAGCCCCGGGCAATGTCGGAGTGAATCTTTCCGGCCGCCTCAACGGCAGACATGCCGCGGCGGATCGTCCACGCGCGGACCTCTTCCTCGCCGGCCGTCAGAAACGAGATCAGTCCGACGGCCTCGTAGCTGGCGCGGATCAATCGATGGCGGGCGGGCTCGCTGAGTCCCAGGTCAGCCAGAAACGCCGCGCGATCGTCTGCCGGCAACTGGGCGATCTCCGCCTCGATATCCGCCGACAGCGCGATGGTGACGCGCGCCGAGGAATGCTCGAACGGCGGCGGCTTGCCGAGTGCGTCCTCCCCGACGTTGATCACCACCAGCAGGGGTTTCTGCGTCAGAAAACCGAAGCTGAGCGTGATCTTGGCTTCTTCATCGTTGTGGACCGCGCCGGTCAGAGGTTGCTCGCTCTCCAGCACCGCGCGGATGCGCTGCATGAGGGCCAGTTCGCGTTTCTCAGCCTCCTGCGTCTTGGTCGGCTTGACAACCTGTTTCTCCAACTTCTCGATGCGCTTGACGACCTGCTCCAGATCGGCAAACAACAGCTCGGTGTGCAGTTCGTCGAGATCGCCCTTGGGATCGATGCGACCGCGGTAGGCCGCCACGGCGCCTGATTCGAACGCGCGCACCACAGCGATGAGGCCGTCGCAGGTGCGTAACTCCGAAGCCGCCCGCCGGAACTCCGCCTGTCCGTGCGGATCCGACAGCGAGATGCCGGGGACATCCACGATTTCGAATGTGGCCTCGGTGTATTTCTTCGGTTGGTAAAGCTTGGCCAGAAAGTCGAGCCGGGTATCCGGGACTTTGACGGTCGCGTGCCGCTCAACGCCCATCTGCGCCGGATCGGGCGGCTGCCCGGTGATGGCGGTAAACAACGTCGACTTGCCCGACTGCGGCGGTCCGATGAGCGCAAACTTCATGGCGGCGATTGTAGCCCGGCGAGAAGCGCTGTCGACCGCGGCGAGAATCGGCGCCCGACGGCGGCGCGATCAGCGCATCGTTGGCGGGGAACGATCGGCTACTCAGCGCAGACGTCACCGCTTCCGATGAGCCAGAAGCGATTCTTGCCGGCGCGTTTGGCCTCGAGCAGTGCCTGGTCGGCTCGCGCCAGCAGTTCGGCGGGCGTCCGCGCCTGCCACGGGAAGCGCGCCAATCCGCCGCTGCACGTCAGCGAGCCGGACGAGCGCGGTCCCAGCCGCGCGAACTGGTGCGTGCTGAGCTCGCGGCGGAAGCGGTTCAGCACGCCGATCACCTCAGAGGGATGCTGCGAGCCGGCGGAGCGGCGACCTTCAGCGTCCCAGAAGACGACGACAAACTCGTCGCCGCCGAATCGGGCCACGAGATCATGCCGACGCGAGCAGCGGCGGAAGAGCTGCCCGGTCTCACGAATGATCTCATCGCCGGTCTCGTGACCGAACGAGTCGTTGAAGGACTTGAAGTCATCGATGTCGAACAGCAGCACCGTGACGGGAAACTGCTCGCGGGCCGCCCGGTCCAGAATTTCGTCCAGGAATGCCATCAGCCGCCGCCGATTCGGCAGCCCCGTGAGATCGTCCTGGAACGCCCACTGCTGCCACTGTCGGGAGCGCGATACAAGCTCAAGCAGCTTGCCGAACAGGCCGGCGTAGACGCGGAGCCGCGCGGTGTCATCGGCGTGATAGGCCCCCAACTGACTCGGTCCGACGCGAATCTGGCCGACGGCCCGGCCTTCACGATGAAGCTCCTGTACGAGCACGGCCCGATCGATCAGTCCGCGCGGCTGCGAGCCGACGCTTCCCGTCGATCCGTCCACCACCACCATGGCCGATTCGGCTCGCAGTCCGGCCGCGACAACCGCAGCCATCTCGCGTAACAGTGTCCGATCGCCGGTCAGCACGTGCGGCAGCAGCGACGTGAGATGCGTCAATTCGTCGAACGTCGGCTCCGGTGCGCGAATGGTCTGCATCCATTCGCGCCGCGTGTGGGACACGGGGATCTGAAGCGCACGCTCAAGATCCGCCCCGCTGGGGGGAAAAATCACGTAGTCATCAAGGCCCGCGGACAGGAGCTTGCGGGTCAGCGGCTCATAGGACGGTTCGCAGCAGGCGACGACGCGCGTTTCACCCGCGACCTGCTTGATGGCGCCCACCGCGCTGACCGTGCGGCGGCAAGCCGGGTCGATACCGAGAATCACGCCCTGGGTCGGGGCCCGTGGAATCTCCGCGATGGCGGCCAGATAGTCCGCTGCGGCCACCACCGGAACAGGGGAAAACAGTTCGCTGACGACCGGCACAAGACGTTCCGTGTCTCCTGCCACCAGCAGGCGCGGCTCAGCGAACGCGCGATCGTCCGCCCATGCGTCGCTCACGCCGGCCCCTCCCCCGACGGCGTGTCGGACTGCAACAAGGCGTTGATCTCGTCTGGCGTCAGTGCGGAATCTCCGGCGCCGGGCGTCAGGCCGCTCTCGACCTCAAGATCGAGCGGCTGCGGCGTCGGCGCCACCCGCTGCGGCGGCCGGCGGGCCGCCGGAGCCGTGCCATCCTGGACCATCCTCTGTCGAACCGCATCGTGCAGACTTAACGACGGGGTCGTGGGCGTGTCCGCCGCCGTCTCACTCCCCGCGGGTGAATCCGCGGGGACGGCCGCCGGAATCTCACCGACGGCCTGGCTTGCTGGTTGGGGCACGATCGGGGATGCGGTGTCATGGTTGCCGATGAGAGCACGAACGCGATCAACGGCCTGCGTGACGGTCGCCACGGGGACCGTGTCCATCGACATGCCCGACCGCGGCACAGCAGCGATCGAAGCCGTCATCACATGCGGGAAATATTGTCGCGCGATCTGGAAGAAGCGCTGCTCGACCCTGTCGGACGCGCGCATGTCGGCCAGGACCATCACGATCTCGCGCGAGGCATCGCTCGCCAGGCGGACGACGGCGGCGTAGACCGTGTCGGCTGATTCCACCCGCGCGCCAGCTCCCTCCAGATTCTCGCGAAACGCCGTGACAAGTTCGTCAGCGGCATCAGAGACGAGCAAGACACCCGGCGAGGTCTTCGTGACCGGCACGTCCATGAACGCGTTCCCCGACGGGCGCCCGGAGCCCCACCCCTTCGACAGGTCGGCCTGTACCGACCGGCCGCGTTCGTCCGATAGACCCGCGGAGCGGGATGCCGGCGCGACGGGATCCGATTCGGCGACGGGGCTTCGGTCGGCCGCGAACGCGCCCGATCGTAGCTCGCGCCAGCAGCGCAGTCAAAGTTCTTGCGACGAGTCCGAACCCAAGTAGGATGGCACCATGCGTCACGCCCGAGAACTCTTGATGCGGTGGATGTCGGTCTGCGTGCTGGCGGCGTCTGCATGGGCCGCCGGTGCGGAGCGATCTCTTCCCGATCCGTCCGCATCGCGCGATCGCCTTCGGGACGCCCTCACGCAGGCGCTCACCGGCCACCAGCAGACCAAGGCTGTGCTCTCGGCGCACGTCCTGGACCTGGACGACGGCAGCACGCTGTTCGAACTCAACGCCGACCGCCCCATGATGCCGGCCAGCGTGATGAAGCTGGTCGTTGCTGCCGCGGCCATTGATCAGCTCGGGGCCGACTTCCGCTTTCAAACCCGCCTGGCCGTGACGGATCGCGACCTGGTTGTCATCGGCGACGGGGACCCGACGCTTGGCGATGAGCGCCTGAGCGGCGCGGCCGGCCGGCGCGGCGACGCTGTCTTTCAGGCGTGGGCCGATGCGCTTCTCGGCGCGGGGATCCGCGAGATTCCGGGCCGCCTGCTGATCGACGACTCGATTTTCGATGCGATCTTCGTCCATCCGCACTGGCCTCCGAACCAGTACCAGGAATGGTACGCCGCCCCGATCGGCGGGCTGAACTACGCGGACAACTGCTTCGAGGTCGTTGTGACGCCCGCCACGACCGGGCCGCTTGGCCTTGGCGTCGTGCCGATGAACGGGTTCGTCCGGCTCGTGAACCAGACGGCCGCCGACTCCAGGAACCGGGTCGCGGCGCGCCGCGCCCGGGACGCGACGCAGGTCGTGGTCAGCGGCTCATCGAAGTCCGCCGCCCGCCTCGGTCCGATCGCCGTCACCGACCCCGGACTCTTCTTCGCCGCCTGTCTGCGCTCCACTTTGTCGAAGCGGGGCATCTCGATCGCCGGTGCCACGGAGCGGGTACGGATGAGGGACACGCGCGGCGTGCTCGACGGCAACATCCGCACGATCTCCACGCACGAGTCCCCCTTGTCCGGTGCGGTGGTGCGGGCGTGCCGTGACAGCCTCGGCATGATGGCCGAGGGGCTGCTGAAGCGGGCTGGCGCCGGCGGTGCTTCGGTGGGTTCGTGGCAGACCGGCAGCGCGGCGGTTGCGCAGTTCCTGCGTAAGCAAGGCATCAGCGACGACTCGTTTGTCATCGATGACGGCAGCGGCCTTAGCCGAAACAACCGGCTCTCGGCCCGCACCGTGACGACGGTGCTCGCGGCTGCCCAGCGCGCCCCAGGCGGCGGCTTGCTGTACGAGTCGCTGGCCCGACCGGGTCGACTCGGCACGCTCGAGCGGCGGCTGCGAACCAGTGACACGCGCGATCGGATCCGAGCGAAGACCGGCTACATCAACGGCGTGCGAACTTTAGCGGGATACGTCGACTCAGCCGGTGGCCACCGGCTGGCGTTCGCCTTTCTCTACAACGGTACCGCCACCACGCTGCCCCTGACGCGGGCGCAGGATGCGGCATGTCGCATTCTGGCGCACTGGCCGAACGACCCGCCGGCGCTGGCGCCGCCCGCCGCCTCCAAGGCCCCCGCGAAGCGCCGCTAATCAGCGCGCGGCGGGCGCGCCCGGCGTTTCACCGCCGCTGACGGCGTCCACGTAAGCCAGACGCAGGCTGTACAGCGTGGTGTCGAGCGCCTTCTTCTCTTCCGGCGTCAGGTTGCCGCGGGTCTTCTGTTCGAGCACGTCGAGCATGTCAATGAAATGCTTGGCCATCTCCGGATTCGGCGGGATCTGCTGACCCTCCGGACCCGCCAGTCCGCCGAGTCCCACGACGGCCTGCATCGCGAGCGTGTTGAGAATCTCCATGAAAGAGGCCGCCCCAGGCTCGGCGGGTCGCTTTGACTCCACCTCCGCCGACAGCGACTCCTTTTCTCGCCGGGCCTGCGCCTTCCAATCGTCGTCCACGTGCAGTCGGAACTCGTCGCTCATGCGTATTTCCTCTCCAAGCACAAAAAAGGCCAGGGTCCGGGCGCGGCTGGGGGGGACCGCGGGGAACCGGAGCGCCTGGCCAGAGATCAGAGTCCTAGGCTATCGCCAAGTGACCTGGTTGCAAGGAAAAAACGTCCGCGGCCCATGTGATCACCTGCTAGCTTCTGCCGGTTCGATGTAAGTTCCGTTTCGAACTACGTTTCTGCCTGCGACCCATACGGCTTCGATGCGCGCCGACGGGCTAAACATGCCTATCCCAGTTGACCAATCCTTCCCATTCTCACAACTCACAGCGACGATGTCCGCCTGCTTACCGGCGGTCAGCGAGCCGCAAGCATCCGCAATTCCGAGAGCTCGCGCCGCATCCAACGTGGCCATGCGCAGCAACACGGCCGCAGGCACGTCGGGCGCCAGGAGGTGCAACAGGCGCAGCTCGTCCAGTACGGACAACGTCGAGTTGCTCGCGAGACTGTCCGTTCCGACGCAGACGTTGACGCCTCGCGCCTGCATCTCGCGCCAGCGATGCGGAGGATGTCCGAAGAACGCGTGGGTGCGCGGGCAGTACGCGACGGAACAGCGCGACCCGGCCAGCAGCGTGAGCTGTTCGTCATTGGTGTAATTCATGTGAATGAGCAGTGGACGCACGCCGGTGATCCGCGCGCGATGCAACAGGTCCATCACGCCACCGCGGATCGGCGCTGACGCGGTCGGCAGCCCGAACCGCTGCACAAACACTGCGACCGGCCCGCTCCCGCTGCGAAGCCATTCGATCTCCTCGGCCGTCTCACCCGCGTGCATCGTGACCGGCAGGTCGCGCTCACCGGCCAGCGCCGCGACGCGGCACAAGTCATCCCACGCCACGGAGTAGAGCGCGTGCGGGCTGATGCCGATGCGTTCGAGCGGATCAGTCACCGAGGCGGCCGCCCGCACGCATTCCGCGAGCTGGTCCGCGTCGGCCGGCGGACTCATCGCGCCGCTGATGAGTTCTATGAAGCAAACACGGCGAATCGGCACGCCCCGGAGCGCGGCGACGTTCGCTCCGGTCCGCGACACGTCGCCGACACAGGTGACGCCGGCCCGCAACGACTGCCAGGCGCCCTCGACGATCGCCGCTCGGTCGGCCCTCTCGGCGTGATCTCGCCGCCGAAGCTCGATCAGCCTCTCAACCCAGACCCAGAACGGTGCCGGCGCCAACCGGCCCTGACAGGCGGTCAGTTCAAGGTGCGTGTGCGCGTTGACGAACCCCGGCATGAGGATGACATGGCCGAGATCGTGCGTCGGTCCGCCGAGTTCGGCGGCGCGGCCGACCGCCACGATCTGGTCGCCCCGGAGCCGAACCGCCCCGTCCTGGATCGGCGGGCGGTCGATTGGCATCACGAGCGCGGCTCGCAGCGTCAATTCGTCGTTCGGCATCGTCATCGGCGCTCAGAATCGATGCGAGGCGGACGGCCGCCGGACAGCGCGTCAGTCGATCGGCTGGTAATAAAAGTTCCGCTTGCGCGGTTGCCATCCGGCATCGGCGATCAGGCGGCGAATCTCGGGTTCGTTCAGGCAGAACGTCGTCCCGGCCGCGGAGACGACGTTCTCCTCCATCATGACGCTGCCCATGTCATCGGCCCCGAAGAACAGGGCCAACTGGCCGATCTTCGGCCCCATGGTTACCCAGCTTGACTGGATGTGCGGAATGTTGTCGAGATACAGCCGGGACAGCGCCAGCATCCGCAGGTACTCGCTCGCGTCGGCGAGCAGCAGGTGCCGGCCATCATTGAGGGGCCGGCCGTCGGGTGTGGTCGGGCCATCGAGAGGCATCGGTCGCAGACGGCCCAGCGGCGTGTCGCCGGGCTGGAACGTCCAGCAGATGAATGCCGAAAAACCACCGCCATTGCCGCGCGAAAGCGACTCGTCCTGCAACTCGCGCAAGAGACGCAGATGCTCGATTCGCTCGGCGATGGTCTCGATGTGTCCGAACATCATGGTGCAGCTTGTCACCATGCCGATGGCATGCGCCTGTCGCATGACCTCCAGCCACTCGGCCGACAGGGTCTTGCCCCGACCGATCCGTTCGCGGACACGGTCGCTGAGGATCTCGCCGCCGCCGCCCGGGACGCTATGCAGCCCGGCCTCCTGCAAGCGGAGCAGCACATCGCGAATCGGCATGTTGAAAACGCGATGAAACGCGAAGATTTCCGGCGGGCTGAAGGCATGAACGTGGATGCCGGGGTATTCGCGGCGGATGAAGCGCATCAGGTCGAGATACCATTCAAACGGCAGCCCGGCGTCGCCGTCGCCCGGTACCAGACCGCCCTGCATCAGAATCTGCGTGCCGCCGATGGCGATGAGTTCCTCGATCTTGCGGCCGATCTGTTCATACGTCAGCGTGTAGCCGACAGGCAGGTCGGAGCGTCCCGAGTTCATGCCGGGAGGGTCGGCCTTGAAGTTACAGAAGATGCACTTCGCGGTGCACCAATTGGCATAGTTGATGTTGCGATCGACCACGTAGGTCCGCCACGGCTGCGGGTTGAGCCGTGTCGATACATCGAAGGCGCGGGTTCCAAGGTCATGAATCGAGCATGACGAGTAGAGCTCGAGCGCCTCGCGCTCGGTCAGACGCCCCGGTCCGCCATCATGCGTTTGCGTTACAAGAGCCGGCGAGGGTTCGCGAAGCGGTTGCCCCGAATTCAAGTGCGTCGTTTGCGTCCGCATGAAAGCTCTGGCCCGTGTTGATCCGGCTGGTCTCGCCGCAGAACCATCTGATTTTAGGGCTCGACGGCGGGACCCGCCAGCAAGCGGCACTGGTCTCGACACCGGTCGCTTTTATATAATGAGGTAGATCCGGCGCCTCGCCGCCGCAACTCTGCGCGGGCTCGGGACCGGTAACGCGAGGGACCGGCGCCGACCGCGGGGAACATGATTTCGGAACTGCCCACGGGCCGATCACGGCTCGATTACGTTCCACAGGAGCCGAGTTCGCTCGGCTGATCGGAGGATCGAATGGCCCGCCGCGCCCTGATGTTCTCAACGTTGGTCTGTACCGGCGCTCTGCTTACCAGCTTGTTCGCGCGACCGCCCCGACTCGACAACTCCGTCGCGGAGCCCGGGCCATCCCTGCAAGCCACGCGGCCGAATCAGCCGACGCTGCCTTGCGATCAACTGCTCCCGGATGGCCGCCGAATCGTTGTAGACGCGTGGGGCTTCGGCCATGTCGAGACGCCGGCGCTGTCGATCTGTTTCGCGCCCGGTACGCCGCTGGATTACGTCGAGCGCGTCAGCGCGGAGTTGTACGACATGGCGCCCGGGCAGCGATTCAACATCGCCAGCCGCTGGCCTGGCACGCCCGGTGATACGTACGCCCTGACGTGGAGTCTGGTGCCCGATGGAACGACCAATGTCCCGGGCTTGACCGGCCAGTCGCCAACCACCAGCGACCTGTTCGCCCAGATGGACTCGTTCTTTGCCGGCCAGGGTGGCCGGGCCACCTGGGTCGGACGCGTTCAGCAGTGCTTTTCCCGCTGGGAGGCGCTGAGTGGCATGTCGTACACGCGCATCGTGGTATCCAATGATGCCGACGACGGGGCCGCGTTTGGATCATCCGGGGCGGCCGGAGTCCGCGGCGATGTCCGCATCGCCATGCGACTTCTGGACAACAATGGCGGCGTGCTTGCGTTCAATTTTTTCCCGGGCACAGGCTCGGGCGGCGACATGGTGCTGGATTCGGGCGAGGGCGCGAACTGGGCTTCCGGCGCGGGCAGCCAGAACATCTTCATGCGGAATATCATCCTTCACGAGCACGGGCATGGTCTGGGCTTCGCGCACGTCTGCCCGATCACCAGTACCAAGCTGATGGAGCCGTTCCTGTCGACATCATTCGACGGGCCGCAGCACGACGATATTCGCGCCGTCCACCAGAACTACGGCGACGCCTACGAGCCCAACAACGCCGCGAACGGAGCGGCCCCTTCCATCGGCACCGTCAACATCGGCTCGCCCGTCACCATCGGTCCGACGCCGGCGCCGGTTGTGGCCAACGCGTCGATCGTCAGCATTCACCCGTCCAATGATAACGACTACTTCCGCTTTACCGTGACCGGGCCCCGGCGGCTGGATGTGCTGCTCGAGCCGGTCGGGCTGCCCAGCTACGACAGCAGTCAGCAAGCGTGCTCCGGGCAACCGGGCTCGTGCTGCAGCGGCAACTTCATCAACAGCCTCACGATGGCCAATCTGGCCATGCAGATCATCGCTCCGAACGGCTCAACGGTGATAGCGACTGCCAGCGGTCAGCCCGCGGGATTCAACGAAGTGATCACGAACGCCCACCTGCTCAGCGCCGGCACGTATTACCTCCGGGTATTCGCCGAGGCGGCGCCCACCGAGGTCCAGATGTACCGCTTCACACTCACGGCGGGAGACCTGGACTGCAACAGCAACGGCATTCCCGATCCGCAGGACATCATCGACGGCACCAGTCTGGACTGCAACTTGGATGGCGTTCCGGACGAGTGCCAGGTTCCGCCCCTGTGCGCCATCTGTACCGACTGCAACAGCGACGGCATCCCGGATAACTGCCAGGTCCCGCCGATCTGCCCGTCCTGCAACGACTGCAACAGCAACGGCTTGCCAGATGAGTGCGAGACCGACTGCAACAGCAACGGCCGGCCGGATCAATGCGACATCAACCTTGGCTCGTCACTGGACTGCCAGCCCGACGCCATTCCAGATGAGTGCCAGGTGCCGCCGATCTGCCCGGCTTGCAATGACTGCAATCAGAACGGCGTGCCCGACCTGTGTGAACTGATCAGCGGGGCCCTATCGGACTGCAACAACGACAGCATTCCGGATCGCTGCCAGACCGACCCCGCCCTGTGCGGTGGCTCCTGTCTGACGGACTGCAATGCCAATTTCGTTCCGGACGCTTGCGAGCTCATCGGCAGCTTCATGCAACAGTCTCCGCAGCTGTCACCGATTCACTTCACGTCCCCGCAGTCCTATCTGATTGTCAGCCCCCCGGCGGCATCCGGCCCGGTCACGCTCGATTTCGAGGCGCTCGCCGACCTGGGCGCTGTCAGTGAGTTCATCGACGTGAACGTCAACGGAACGCCGCTCGGCAGCATCTTTGTCAACGCCCAACCGGACTGCACGCTCGATCAGACGCAACTGCTGACATCCGCCGCAGTCTGGAATGCGGCCGTCGGAAGCGGGAACGCGGTGATCAACATGATTCCGCAGAACACGGTCGATCCGATCTGCGGAGGAAACAGTTACATTAAGGTCAAAGTGACCTACGACACGGCTGCCGGCGACTGTAACAGCAATGACCAGCTCGACGAATGCGAGATCGCGGCCGGCACTGTCAGCGACTGCAATGCCAATGCCATACCTGACAGTTGCGACATTGTGCAGGGCATCCTGAGCGACCTCGATCAGAACGGAGTTCCGGACGACTGCGTCTGCGGCACCGGCTGCAACGGCGACTTCAACTACGATTTCTCCATCAACGGCGACGACATCCAGGGCTTCGTGAACTGCTACCTGGGCAATGGAAACCTCGCGGTCAACGACTGCGCGTGCGCGGACTTCGATCTCAATCTCCGCCTGACCGCCGCGGATCTCGTCCTGTTCGTCAACAAGCTTCTGACGGATCCGGATGCGTTCTGTGATTGATGTTCGGCGTCAACGCGTTCAGACGAGCGCACCGCCGTCGCCACCGCACTGTTCGCGGGTCGCTCAGCGACCCGGATCCGCACGATCGGCGGCGAAAACCGGCGCCGGCCCGTTCTCGCGCAACGCGAAGATAGCTTTCACGATCGCTGAGGCTGCCTCGCGCTGGCTCTCTCGATCACCGGCGCGGTCGCGCCACGCCGAGAGATCCACCGGTGGGCCGTAGCGCACCACGGCTCGCTGCCGTCGCAGGAGCGGCACAATCACGCTGCGGCTGTAACGCGTGCCGCTGACGAAAGCGGGAATGACCGTCGCGCCGGAGCGCAGCGCCAGCAACCCGACGCCCTCGCGCACCTCGATCGGTTCGTCGGGCGCCTGGATGCGACCCTGGGGAAAGATGCCGAGCACGCGTCCGGCACGCAGATGACGCAACGCCGCTTTCACCGATGCCACGTCCATGCCGCTTCGATTCACCGGTACACACTCGATCAGATCTACCAGACGCCGAAAGAGTGGGATGCGAGCGAATTCCCGCGCGATCATGAAGCTGACGTATCGATTGGGCGACGTGGCCGTGAGCAGGAAGGGGTCGAGGCTCGAGGCGTGGTTGGCCGCCACGATCACCGGTCCGTCGAGCGGGATCGTGCATCGTCCGTCGCGGCGCACGCGATGCCACAACCGGCAATAGAACTCGTTCACGTTCTTGGCAAACGTAATCGCGCGGCCGAACCGGCCGCGGGCCAGGCGCACCCACGTCGTCCAGACGCCGCCCGCCAGGAGCGTGGCGGATGTCAACGTCATGATCCAGGTCATATGCCGGTCGATGTTCGGCCACTGCGGAATACCGAGCGCCCCCGTCGCAAGCAGCAGGCCGGCGATGCTGGCCAGATCGCTGACGCCGAACACGCGGCCGCGCACGTGGTTGGGAACGATCCTTTGGAGCAGGGCCACCACGCTGACCTGGATGCCCGCGCCGAACATCCCGACCAGCACGATCCCGGTCCCGCAGGCCGCGCGACCCCAGTCGAGCTGGATTGCGGCGGCGACCAGCAGGCCGGCCGCGCCCGCGAGCTTCAGCGACCACGCCATCGCCAGCTCGCTCCTGAGCGCATCGCCCGTCATCGTCAGCAGAATCGCGCCGAGCAGGAGGCCAAGCCCGAGCAAGCCCTGATACAGCCCTACGTCGCCATATCCGCCGTGGAACACGTCCTTGACGATGGCCGGGATGATGCTGCGGACGACCGCGGCGGCCGTCCAGACCAGCGTCATGATGGCGATCAGCTCGACGACGCGACGGTGTCGCGCGACGTAGCGAAAGCCGCCGGCCAGCGCGTTCCAGCCGTGCTCGCCAGTGGAGGCGGCCGTCGATGTCCGGGGCGGCCTGATCCAGAGCAGCAGCGCCGCGCTGGCGAGGAACGTCAATCCGTCGATCCGGAAGTTCCAGCGTACGCCGACGCGCTCGACGAGGTAGCCGCCGAGCACCGCCGACGCGATCGTGGCGATCATGCCCAGCGCCGACGTCATGGCGTTCGCTCGGATGAGCTGGTCGGGGCGGATGAGGGTCGGCAGCATGGCTGATCGGGCCGGCCCGAAGAACGCCGCGAACACGCCCACGACGGCCAGCGGCAGCACCGCGACGCCGAGCGAGATTGGATCCCCGGGGGCGTGATCGGCATCAAAGCGGCGCTGCAACCAGAGCAGCGCCGGCAGGATCTCGATCATGAGGATCGCCCGTATCACGTCGGCGCTGACCATCACCCACTTGCGCGGCAGGCGATCGGCTACCCAGCCGCAGATCGGACCGATGGCGAAGAACGGGAACATGAAGACGAACGTCATGATCGCCTGCCGGCGGACCGTGTCGGTCCGGCCCTCGGCGAGCGCGTCCTGCAACTTCAGCAGGCCCATTTCGGAGAGGTGGTCCCCCAGCGCCGAGATGCCATAGGCGGCCCAGAGCAACATGAAGTTCGGATTGGACCAGAGGCGCGCGGGGCGGACGTCGGCCGATGGGTGGGTCGTGGATGGTGCGAACTGGGCCACGGATTACTGAGCCTGTGGTGAACGACTCGGAGACGGAATGCCGGGTCAGCGGGCGTCGGCCGCGGCCGGGCGAAGCAGCTCGTCGGCCAGCGCGCCCGCGTCGTACACCCGTCGCAACGCTTCGACGATCGCGCGAGAGTCGACCGCCACGGCGCGGGCCTGTTGTTCGGTATAGACCAGATCCCAGACGAGGCCTTGAATATTCCCGTCGAATACCAGCCCGACCACCTCGCCGGCCCGGTTGACGACCGGGCTGCCCGAGTTTCCGCCGATGATGTCGGCGGTGCAGACGAAGTTGAACGGCGTCTTGAGATCGATCCGATCACGGCGTTCGATCCAGCGGGTCGGCAGATCGAACGGCGGCTCCCCCCCGCGGGACTTCATGCGCTCGTAGAGTCCAGCGAAATCGGTGAACGGCGGCACTCGTCGCCCTTCCTCTTCGTAGCCTCGCACCGGTCCGAAGGAAAGACGCAGCGTCCCCGTGGCGTCGGGGTACGTGTCCTCGCCATCCCGATCGAATCGCGCGGCGGCAATGCGAGCGTATGCATCGCGCTCGATGCTTTCGACTTCATCCTCATACTGCGTTCGCAGCCGCCGGGTTTCCTGATCGATGGCCAGCGCGAAGCGAATCATGGCGTCGTTGCTCTTCTCGATCGCCGGCAGTCCTCCCTCGGCCAGCCGGCGGCGAGCCGCAACGTTTTGAAGATCCGTACCGCGAACCAGTTCCGCGGCCCGCTGCCGCGGACTGCGGCCCGCGAGCATGAGCCCGACCAGCGGATCGGCCCCCCCGAACGTCTCGATCATGAAAGCGAGTCCGCTGGCGAGCCGGTCAATCTCGAGGTCGGGGTAAATCGGCGCGGGCGAGAACAGTTCGAGCTCCAGCGCCTTCAGCTCCGCGTCGGTGTACTCTTGCAGCCGCTCGGCGTTCGGCCGGGTCTTCTCGGCTGCCATGCGCACCAGGTGGCGGGCCAGGCGGAACAGGTCGGACCGCAGCACCGATCGACGTCCTTCCAGAGCCGCGTAGCGCTCGTGGAACGCCCGGTGCACACGTCTGGCTCGTTCGACGTCGGCCCACGCGTCGCCCCACTTCCGGTTGCGTTCTTCGTCGGCGCGAACGTAGTCTCGAAGTTCTGACTCCAATCGCCGCTTCTGGTCAACGATGTCCGGATCGTGCAGACCGGCCATGATTCCGGTGAACGCCTTTCGGCTGTTCTCGACGCCGCGGCGATCGCCATGCGCAATACGGGCGAACTCGTCGCTGCGCGCGGAGAACGACTGGAGCTGAACCTCCCGCCGCCACAGTTTCCGCAAGATGGAGGGCACTTCGACATCCCGGAGGAACTCAAGGTGGGCCAGTGTATAAGACCGCTGCGTGCGGGCCGGATGCCCGACGACAAACGTCAACTCGCCGTCGGACGCGCCAGCGCGGCTCCAGCGCAGGTGGTGCTCCGGGCGAAGCGGCCGGTCTTTCTCATAGACGCGGAAGAAGCACACGTCGAGGTTGAATCGCGGGTACTCGAAGTTGTCGTTGTCGCCGCCGAAGAAGGCGATCTGCTCTTCCGGCGCCATGACCAGCCGAACGTCGGTGTAGCGCCGGTACTGATACAGGTGGTAGCGTGCCCCCAGGAACAGCGTCACGACCTCGCAGCGCAGCCCGCCGGCCTTCTCGGCTTCATCCTGAATCCGCGACATCATCCGACGCCGTTCGACTCCCGCTTCGGCGGCGGTCATCTCCGCCCGCACACCCGAGTTGACGCGGTCCGTGACGTCCTCGATCGACCTGAGCACCAGAGCCTCCATGTCCGGGCAGCGGAGCTCCTCGTCGCGCGTTCGCGCGACGAACCCGAGCTTCAGCAGGTTCCGCTCGGCGGTGCTCAGCTTCTCGATCGCGTCGTGGCCGACATGGTGATTCGTCATGACCAGCCCATCGGCTGACACGAACGACGCCGAAGCGCCATCGAGCCGGACGCACGAGCGCTGAAGATGTTCAAGCCAGGCCGGGGTCGCCTCGAAGCCGTACCTTTCCTTCAATATCCTTGCCGGCGGCTTGTTCAGCAGCCACATGCCTTCGTCCGCGCGACCTCCGGTCGGCACGACGGCGAGCGCGAGCCCAGCGCATCCGATTGCGGAAATCAGGTTCTTCATGCGTCCTCCAGTGCTGTTCTTGCGACGCCCTGTCACGCGCTTCCAACCGGCTGCCGTCCGGCGATCGCGTCACGCGGTGTTTGGCACGCCGGGGGTACGATCCCGCATCAGCCATCCCCCGCCCACGAGCAGAAGGAATAGCGTCAGGACTCCGAACATGGCCAGCGCGAAGCCGGGCGATTGGGACAGTCGGCCGAGCCACTCCGCTCCCTTGTCGAGTCGCGCCGACATGCCAGGCCGGATGGTGAGCAGCGCTACCACGATACCGGCGATGGTCCCGCCGGCAATATAGCCGGAGGATAACAGCACGCCGGGGCTCATCTCGGCTTCCGCCGCGCTGCGTCGGGCAACGCGATCGGCAATCGCCCGAACCATGCCGCCCACGAAAATCGGCGTCGAGGCTGAGAGCGGCAGGTACACGCCGACGGCGAACGGCAGCGACGGCACGCCCGCCAGCTCGAGCACGATGGCGATGCTGACACCCAGCAGCACCAGCGACCACGGCAGCCTCCGCGTGAGGATGCCGTCGACAATGAACGCCATCAGGGCCGCTTTGGGGGCGCGGTATTTCTCGACGCGCGTGCCGTCGTCCCGCTCGGTCAACCGTCCGTTGATTCCCGGATCGACGACGTACTGAACCGTGCCCGAGTCATCAACGAGGTACTTGCCCGGATCGACGCCGGGATACTCGCCGGCGCGGGCGTGGAACACCAAGTACTCGGACGAGTCGGACTCGTACGTACCACCCGGGCGTTCCCTCGGGCCGCTTACCAGCCGGGCGATGTCGACTGTCATCGTCGGTAGCTGCTTCTTTGACCAGACCGTGGAGGCATCGTTGAGCACCAGCAGAGTGACGCCGATGACGAGCGCCGACGTGAGCGCTCCCACCAGAATGCCGATCTGCTGCGCACGCGGCGTGCTGCCGACGATGTAGCCGGTCTTCAGGCACTGCGCGACCGTGCCGCCATTCGAGGATGCGATGCAGACAATGCCCGCGATCGACATGGCCGTCAGGCGATAGAACTCGCCCGTCCATCCGATGAGCACGAACACCAGGCAGGTCATCAGCAGGGTGGCGACCGTCATGCCGGAAATCGGATTCGAGGATGACCCGATCTCGCCGGTCAGTCGGGCGGAGACCGTCACGAACAGGAAGCCGAACAGCACGATCAGCGCCGCACCGAGCGGGTTCATGTTCAGCATGGGCGCGAGCGATATCGCCACGATGAGAGCCAGGCAGCCGAACACGACCACGCGCATGGACATGTCGCGTTCGGTGCGCTGCACCACCCGCGCGGGCGCTGAACCGGCGTTGCCGCGCTTCGCCAGGTCGCTGAAGCCTGCCCGAATCGAGTGCAGGATCGTGGGCATGGCCTGCATCATGCTGATGATGCCGCCAGCCGCTACGGCGCCCGCGCCTATGTACAGCACGTAATCGTGCCAGATCTCGTCCAGGCTCATGTCGCGGATGAGCTTGGTGCCCGGGAACAGCGGCTCGGCCAGGCCCTCGCCGAACAGCTTGATGATCGGCGTCAGCACCCATGATGCCAGTACGCCACCTCCCACCATGATGCAGGCGATGCGCGGGCCGATCACGTATCCGACTCCAAGCAGCGCCGGGGACGATTCCAGCGCCACCGATGCGCCCTTGAACTCAAACAGCGTCGAGCCGTCGGCCCGGGTCCATTTCAGCAGGCGCGACGGCTCCTCGAGCCAGAGCTTCAGACCCTTCATCAGGAACTGGTAAACGAAGGCGAGGCCGAAGCCGGCGAACACCGTCGCCGCCGAGGAGCCGCCCTTCTCGCCGACGATGAGCACGTCAGCGCATGCCACGCCCTCGGGGTAGGTGAGTTTGCCGTGCTGGCGGACGATGAAAACGCGGCGCAGCGGAATCATCATGAGCACGCCCAGCAGGCCGCCCAGGACCGCCACCAGCATGACGCGAATCAGCTCGAGGTTGTAGCCGAGGATCAGCAGCGCCGGCATGGTCACGCCGACGCCGAAGGCGATGGACTCGCCCGCCGATCCGGTCGTCTGCACCATGTTGTTCTCGAGGATGGTCGCATGACGGCCGAGCAGCGGTCGGGCGAGACGAAAGAGCGTGATCGAAAGCACGGCGATCGGTATCGACGCTGAAACCGTCATGCCGACCTGAAGCACGAGGTAGAGGGACGAAGCGCCGAATATGATTCCCAGCAAGGCGCCGACCGCGACGGGGGCGATGCCTATCTCGGGAATCCGAGCCTCATCGGGGACGTAGGGCTTGTGCGCCGGTACGTCGTCCGGACCGTGCTCTGTCGATTCAACGCTCATGAGTGAACTTCTCCCGGGAGGGTCGAACGCGAAAGACCGCCCGCGCCGACGCCGCCGCCAGAGACAGAGATCTCTACAGGATGCGTTTCCCCAGAAGTGACGCAATCAGTTCGACCCCCAGCTCGGCCGTTCGATTGCGTTCGTCCAGGATGGGATTGATTTCCACGAAATCGACCGCGCGGACGAGGCGGCTGTCGTGCAGCATTTCCATCGCGAGATGAGCCTCCCGGTAGCTGAGGCCGCCGCGGACCGGCGTGCCGGTGCCCGGAGCGTCGGCCGGATCGATGACGTCCGTGTCAAACTGCACGTGAATGCCCTCGGTGTCCCGGGCGGCGGCGGCGATGGCCCGGTTCATCACCTCTCGAATCCCAAGCTCGTCGATATCGCGCATGGTGAAGATGTGAACGCCGCTGCGGCGCACCAGCGCGCGCTCGCCGGGATCCAGGTCGCGCACCCCCACCAGCGCGACATGCTCCGGCCGAACCTTCGGCGAGGGTCCGTTCAACTCGGTGAAGCGGCGGTCGCCGTGCCCGAGGACCAGCGACAGGCTCATGCCGTGAATATTGCCCGACGGGGTCGTTTCCGGCGTGTTCATGTCGCCGTGCGCGTCCACCCACACCAGCCCGAGGTGCTGATCACGCCGTCGGTAGTACGCCGTCGAACCGGCCACCGAACCCAGCGCGATGCTGTGGTCACCACCGAGCACCAGCGGCGTGCGGCCATCTTCCAGCGCCTTCTCCGTCAACTCGGCGAGCTGCCCAACGGTCCGCAAGATGGTCGAGGCGAATCGCATGCGGAGATCGCCGACCTCCTCGGTTTCGGGGATACCGACATCGACGTCGCCGATGTCCTCCACGTCGTGCCCCAGCGCTTCAAGATGACGCTCCAGGCCGGCCACTCGCAGGGCGGACGGTCCCATGTCGACGCCGCGCCTGCCGCTGCCGAGATCGAGCGGGGCGCCAATGATTCGAATGCGACGGGAAGCGGTCTGCGGCATCTGGCACCGGGGCGGCATTGTAACCGCAGGCGGCGGACGTGCATGGCGTGGTGTTCGCCGGCCGCGCCCACGGCGGAAGTCCGAGAATCGGCGCCGCCTGGCACGAAGGCCCGTCGCGCTCTAGGGTGCGCCGACATGCCCTCGCGTTGCCTGCTCGTCACGCTCGTCGCGCTGCTTGGCACCGCGGCCGCGGCCCAGCCGAGGTCCGCCGCGCCGCGCATCCGCGTCTGGGTGGAGCCGTGGACCGTCGATGTCTCGGCCGAGCCGCACGAACGACCGACGCCCAGCGCACAGGCGTGGACGCTGGGCGAGGTCCAACTGGCCGCGGCGCGCGGACATCACGCGGCCTGCCAGCTTGTGCTGGTTTCCGGCACCGAGCCCGTGCGCGACATCACGCCCGTCGTCGGCGACTTCAGAGGCACATCCGGGCTGATTCCTCGGGAGCACGCGACGCTGTACCGGGCCCGCGCCATCACCGTGACGAATCTGCCGTCGTGGTATCTGCGACAACACGGCCCGACCAGCATCGTCCGAGTCCATGACGTGCTCGAACCGCTCGGCGCGTTCAGCCGGCGAAGCTCGATATCGCTCAGCGCGGAGGACCGCGCTGTCCTCTGGCTGGACGTCCGCGTGCCGCATTCCGCGGCGCCGGGGAAATACGAGGCCGAGGTGGGGCTTGAGCTCGGGCCCACACGAATTCGCGCGTGCCGTGTGACGCTGGACGTCATGCCAGAAACGCTCTCGCCAACGAGCCGTCTCCCAATCCTTGCAGGGATCGATCTCGCGTCCATCGAGAGTCTGGATCCGGCTCTCGCGCCCGACGACTGGACGCAAGGGCCGGCCGATGCGCCGGAGTCGATGCGGATGCGGCGGCGGATCAGCGACTACCACAACCTGTTGCAGCAGCATGGAGTCCACGGCTATGTCGTCGCTTCCCCGAAGTTGAACGCGGGCACGCCGGGGGCGTCGATTCGCGCGACGCAGAGCGCGGCCGCCATGCTCGACACGCTGCGCCGCGAACTGGTCGAGCGTTCCAGGGCGTCGCTTCCGCCGGCGGTCCCGAGCCAGCTCGTGCTGCCCGTTGAAACAAGCGAGCCCTGCGCGGCGATGGCCGCTCGTCGTGATTCGACGTGCAACCTGCTGCACTCCACCATCGACCGCATACGAGCCGACGGCTGGATCGACTCGGCCTTTATGTTGACCCCGCCACCCGGCGCCCCGGCCGACTACGAATGTGCGCGGGCGTGGGCGATCTGCTCGCACCGGATCCACGCCGGGATTCAAGTGGTGTCGACGCTGCCCGCCCTCTCGTTACGCCCCTACGGCTGCGTGGATGATCGCTTCAGCGAAATCGCCCCGCACATCGACATCGTGGCGGCGCCAGCGCGATTCGATCACGATCCAACGCTGGCCCGCCTGCACGCGATGGGAAAACAGACCTGGCTGCAGCCCGATCGGCCACCCTTCAGCGGCTCGCTGGCTGTTGGAGGCAGCGCCATGGAGTGCCGCAGCGTGCCCTGGCAGGCGTGGCTGTCGGGTCATTCGGCCATCTGGATTCCGCGCGCGGGAATAGCCCATGTCGCTTCGGAGCCGACGATTGCTGCGCGTCCTGCTCCCGGCGGTGCCCCGAACGAGAGCCAGATGATTGCCCTGGCCTACGTCGGCCGCGCTGCGGACTCAGAGAGCCTGCTCCCGTCGATCCGCCTGAAGCGACTGGCGCTCGGGGCGCAGGAAGCGGCAGTCCTCAGAACCCTGGAACTGCGGGGCAGGGGCGAGACCGCGCGGCAGATCGCAACGGCGCTGATTCATGCGAGCGGCGTCGCCGCCTACGGCGACCATTACGCGGATGGCGATTTCTCGCGGCGCGTGATCGATCCGGCGATCTGGGACCAGGCAGCCCGACTGGCGTGGGGAGAGCTCGTCGCCACGATCGGAAACGAGGCGCCTGCTCCGGATGCGGCCGTCTCGCGCACGTTGTTGCTGGACCAGGCCCGCGGCGTCTGGGCATGGGTTGACGGAACATCGATTGTGGCGAGCGATCACGAGTCCGACCGCACGTGGCGGGTCGCGATGACCATCGGTGTGCGCAACGATACGCCGCGGCCAGTGCAGATCATCGCCCGATCGCAGGGGCAGATCGACTTCGAGCCTCACCTGCGGCCGTTCGCGATCCCTCCGGGCGACTTTCGGCTCCTCCGCCTCGAGGGACCGTGCGACCGTTTCGAACCCGACGTGCACGGGCACGTCCAAGCTCCCGTTCGACTGCGTTTCGATTCCGCTGCGGAGCCGGGCCGCGGTCTCTCGACGCGCCTGAACGCGCGACTCTCCGTTGTTATGGCACCGTATTCCGAACGGGCCATCCACGTGGACGGCGATCTTTCGGACTGGCCGCCGACCGCGCAAAACGCAGCCGGTCACTTCCAACCAGTCGGCCGGGGCCGAATTCAGCGACTTCGACCTGACGGGGCGCCGCATCGCGCGGGCGGCGAGGTCGCACCCAGCGACAGCACGACCGTCTGGCTGTGCCGGGACGCGGAGCGACTGCTGATCGCCGCGCGCTGCCGGGCGAACGCGGCGGCACCGGCGCGCGGCGGGTCGCGCCTCGCTCCGTCCGCGATCGAGTTCGACGATCTGATTCCCCGCGCCGGTGATCTGCTCGAGGTGCTGATCGATCCAGCCAACCGCGCTGGTACTCCGGACGAGCTTCTGTACATCATGCTCAGGCGCAACGGGGATTGGTACACGGGACGCGGCGTTCCGTCCTCGCCCCCGATCGGGCGGGTCAGCGAGTGGCAGCCGGCCGTCGAATACGCCGTCCGCGAAACGACCGGCGGTTGGGTCGCCGAGGTCTCCATTCCGCTGCGAAGCTTCGGCGTCGCGGTTCGCCCGGGGACGGTCTGGGGGCTCAATCTCGCCCGATTCGTGCCGGAGCGAGGAGAATACGCGAACTGGGCGGCCGCACCGCGATACTGCTATGCCCCGCGCACCCTCGGCAGGCTGATCTGGCTGCCGCGACCGCTGCCCTGACCAATCGGACGCGCGGGGCTCAAGCAGACCCGGAACGCGCCGAACTTGCGCCTTCATCCCCAGTCGGGGCAGGGCGGCGGCTCAGGCTGAACCCGATACCATTCTTATGGACTGCCAACGCGCGGGAGACGGTCCTCCGCCGCCCGACGGCCGGCGCCGCAGCAGAGCGCGCCGTGTCGGCCGTCCGGGCAGTCTGGAACACGGCATGCTGCTTCGCCCGAACGTTGCAACCGGCCAGTCGGGCTCCTGCGTTTTCGCCGGCGCCGACCCGCGAACGGCCATTCTCAGCCGCTCGCGGCCCGGCGGAACGATGTTTGACCGGCGATCGGCGTCCGGATATCATACAGATGGGAAGGGTTCGTCTGTCGGCGAAAGCCGACATGCCTCAGGCGCTCAGCCTTCCCGGGGTCAAGCGGCAAACGTCCGCGGTAGCCGCGACAGTCGGTGTGCACGACAGGCCGTGATGGCTTCCTCCCGCTCGTGCGTACCCGGAACTCAAGGAGCTTATCCCCCTATGTCCCCGCGCCCTGCCATAGCGGTAAGGCACGTCGGCGGATTCGTCGGCCTGCACGTTCTGGTCGTCGCCGGTCTGCTCGTGGCCACGCTGGCCGTTCGAGCCGACGCCGACCAGACTACCAGCGTCTCGCAACCGGTCGTGGTCGTCGAGGAGCGGTTCACGGACACGTTGAATCGGGAGCCACGGCCGGGACACATGGTACCGCGCAACATCACCCGACGCGGGAACCCGGAGCAGCCGCCATCGTCCGGAGCGATGGACTCGGCGATCGTTGATGCCATCAACCGCTCCAAGACGTCGACCGCCAATCAACGGGCCGCATCACCAGACATACCGGCGCCGCGCATCGGCGAGAGTTTCACCAAGTTTCCGGGGCCCCAGCAGCTCGGTTTCATTGCGCCGCCGGATCCCGTGCTGGCCGTCGGCGACACGTACATTGTCGCCGGTACCAATAGCGAGATCGCCGTTTATACGCGCAGCGGCGGTCGGGTCTTCGCGCAGGACTGGGCCGCGTTTTTCCAGGCGGCGGATCCGCAGGGCGCGGTGGACTTCACCTCTGATCCCAAGGTGTTCTACGACGCGCGTTCGCGGCGATTCTTCGTGATGATCCTCGGGCTCCAAACCGGCGGCCAGGGCGGCGGCGTCAATGGCTCGAACTACCTCATCGCCGTGACGCAGACCGACGACCCGACGCAGGTCTGGCGAAAGTTCCTGAGCGAGTCGACCGCCAACAGCGCCTGGTCGGATTACCCCGGGTTCGGATTCGACGACAACGCTCTCTACATCACGGCAAACTACTTCAATAACAACACCGGGCAGTTCGCCTTCGCCGGGCTGCGAGTCTATCCGAAGGCCCAGTTCCTGGGCCTGCTGCCGCCGCAGACCCTGACGTTCACCCAGACGCTGGATCTGCGGGAAGGCAACGACACCGGACCGCTTGCATTCACCGTTCAGCCGGCGATCAGCCTCGATTCCACCACCACCGAATGGCTGGTCAGCGTCCCGTTCAACGCGCTCAACGAGACTCGCGTGTACCTGTATTCGGTGGATGGCGGCGCGGCGCCTCGCAATCTGCGACGATTCACGATCAACCTGCCGAGCGGGCAAAGCTACTCGCGCCCCGACTTTGCGATTCAGCCGGACGGACAACCGATCGACGCGCTGGATGGCCGCATGCTCAGCGTCAAGAAGATCGGGAATAGCGTCTGGGCCGCCCACGGTGTGCTTGGCGCCAGCGGCCCGGTCGCCGTTCGCTGGTACGAATTTGACATCACCAATGCCAACAGCCCCGTGCTCCGGCAGACCGGACTGATCGGTCTCCCCAACGGCTCGTGCTTCAATCCGGCGATCTGCCCTAACGCGGTGGGCGATGCCGTCGTGACCTACACGCGCTGCAACGGGCCCGGTCGCGAGTTCCTGTCCATGTACTACTCGGCCCGCTCAGCGGCCGAGCCGCTCGGCACGATGCTGACCACCCGCGCCGTCGAGCTCGGCTCCGTCGCCTATTCAAGCTTCATTTTCCGCTGGGGTGACTACGCCGAGGCCGCGCTGGATCCGCTGGACAATTCAAGCATCTGGCTCATCAACGAACTGCCGAGCAACGCGTTCCAGTGGCGCACCGTCATCGCCCGCGTGTCCCTCAATCCGGCCGGGGCCGGCGGGGGCAGCGTCATTTGTCCGTCCACGCTCGAATTGATCTCCCCGGACGGCGGAGAACTTGGGATCCGCGGGCAGCCGCTGGAGATCCGCTGGACCGGAAACAACATCGACCAGCCCGGCGTGCTGCTCAACCTGCTCGTCGCGCGCTTCGATCCGGCCGCGCAGGCATCCGTGATCCAGGGCTTCATCCTCAACGGCGGCAGCATCGACTTCAGCGGCGCCGCCGGCGCGGCCACCTGGGTCGTCGGGGATCCGGTGCGTTCGGTCAACGACCCGAACGTGTTGGTCACTCTGCCCGACTCCGGGGAATTCGCTGACTACCAGATCGTGGTTCAGACGGCGTTTCTCTGCGCCCCGGGAGGCGGCGATCGCCTCCGCGACGCCAGCACGAACTTCTTCCGCATCGTTCCGCGGCTCGAGGTGTCGTTGTCCGCGACCAGCACAACCATCGAACGCGGCGAGAGCACGACGCTGACGGCGACGGCGGTTGGCGGCAAGCCGCCCTACACGTTCCGTTGGGCGCCACCGGAGTCGCTGGATAACCCCAGCATCTTCAGACCGGTCGCCACGCCGCGGGTCGGACCGGACAGCACCTGTGACCCGGACCTCGACTGCATCACGTACACATGCGAAGTGCGCGACTCCGGTGGGCTGTTCGCGCAGTCGACGACCGCGAGCATCGTCATCAAGATTGGCGATCCGCTCGTGGTCAGCGCCGGGCCGACCAAGGCATTCGTCCCCGGCGGGACGGTCCTTCTCGAGGGGTCCGCAACCGGCGGCGCCAAGCCATACACCTACTCGTGGTCGCCGACTCCCGATCCCACCCAGTCGCCGCCAAACGACGGAAGCACCCAACCGCAGCCGCTCGCGCGGCCTCAGCAGGACACCATCTACACGCTGACCGTCACCGATCGAGTCGGGACAATCCGCTCGGCATCGGTGAACGTACTGCGCGGCTTCACGCTGTCGCTCGTCGCTCAGCCGGCCAACGGCGGCTCCATCGGGCGAAACCCCGTCAAGGCGCTGTACGCGCCGGGTGAGGTCATCACGTTCGCGGCCACGCCCGCCGCCGGATTCTCCTTCGTTCGCTGGGAGATCGGCCCGGTCGGCGGACCGATCAGCCAGTTCTTCGAGCCCACGGTACCCGTGGCGATGCCGGCCGCCAATCTGTCGGTGCAGGCGGTCTTTTCAAGCTCGCCGGGCGGCGCACCGCGGCCGGCCACCGGCACCTCGTCCGGAAACAACAGCCCACTCCCATCGGCAGCCATGTGCGGTGGCGGCGCAGCGAGCGCCGCTGTTGCACTATCGCTCGCGCTGGCGTGCATGCTGGTTGCCAGACGCGGCCGCCGGCGATAGCATCCAATACCCGTTGGAGCCACCCAATCCACATCGCCGTCAAGTAACGGCGCTCCTGAGGCGGTGCGATGACCGCTGATTCCGGGACCTGAACGCCGAAGAACGAGGGCTGCGTGTCTTCCGTTCGTACGAATTCACGAGGTCCGGCCGCGCTTGAACCGGCGGCTGAGCTTCAATTCGACGCCATTCTGCGGGTGTGCGCCAACCTGACGGCGCCGCGCCCGCTCGAAGAGCTGCTGGACGAACTTCTTAGCGAGGCCCGCAACATCCTGCCGTGTGATGCCGCCGCCCTGTACCTCGGCGACGCGGACCAGCTGCTACTGGTCTGCCGCCAGAATGGCAACGCCAAACACGACGTGCGGGTCGCGATGCTGAATCTCGGCCTGCGTGCGTCAGCCGTCGCGGCGGCCGGACCGGGCGACCCGGCGGACCCTATCGCGGCCCACGTCGCACGAACCGGGCAGCCGCTCAGCATCGTTGATGTTCACGCCCTGCCGCACGAGGCCCCGTTCCGCTTCGATGAGTCGGCTTGGGAAGGCATGCGCGTCCACATCGTGTCGGTCCTGGCGGCCCCGATGGTCGATCACGATGGGCAGGTCGTCGGCGTGCTGGAGCTGCTGAATCGGCGCAGCGCGGACGGACAGGTCGCCCCGTTCACGTCGCGTGACGAGGAGACGCTGGTGTCACTCGCGGCAGTCGCCGCCGTCAGCGTCCGCAATGCGCGACTGCACGAGCAACTCTCGCTTTCGCACCTCGACACCATCCTGCGACTGGCCAGCGCAGCCGAGTTCCGCGACGGCGACACCGGGGACCACATTCGCAGAATGAGCCTCTACTGCGAGGCCGTCGCCCGCGCGCTCGGCCGTTCGGCGGACTGGTCGCGCCGTCTGCTCTTCGCCAGCCCGATGCACGACGTCGGAAAACTCGCGATTCCGGATGCGATTCTGAAGAAACCCGGCCCGCTGACAGCCGAAGAGCGCCGAACCATGCAGGAACACACCGTGGTCGGCGCGCGGCTGCTGTCGGGCGCGTACAACGATATTCTCATCATGGCCGAACGCATCGCGCTCGGGCATCACGAACGCTGGGACGGAAAGGGCTACCCCCACGGCCTCGCGGGGCCGGAAATCCCCGAGGAGGCGCGCATCGCTGCCATCGCTGACGTGTTCGACGCGCTGACCAACCAGCGCATCTACAAGCCCGCCTTCTCCTTTGCGGAGGCGATGCAACTGATGGGCGCCGAGGGCGGTCGCCACTTCGATCCGGCCGTACTGGAGGCGTTCCTGAGCATCCGCGGTGATCTCGAGTCCATCTACGACGCCTATCGCCCGAACTGAGACCGCCCGACCACCGGTTCGTGCACGGCGGCACTGCTCATGACTTCCGCCGAACAGCCTGGTCGTCCCGGACGACTGTGGATTGGACCTTCCGGCTGGAGCTATGCCGACTGGCACGGCGTGTTCTATCCGGCGCGCGGCCGCGCCAGCCACCCATTGGCGTTCCTTTCGCAGTTCTTCCATGCCGTCGAGGTCAACTCGAGCTTCTATCGCATCCCAACTCCGCGCGCTACCGCAACATGGCCGGCGCTGGTGCCGCGGGAATTCCGATTCACCTTCAAGCTGACGCGCACATTCACGCACGAGCCGGAGATCGACCCGTCCGCCGCCGACGCCGCCGCGTTTCGCGAGGCGCTCGCGCCCATTCGCTCGGCCGGCATGCTCGGCCCGATCCTGTTCCAGTTCCCATGGTCGTTTCGCTTCGGACGTCCTGCGATCGAACGGCTCCAGAGACTCGGGGAACTGTTCGAGAACTTCGAGCGGACAATCGAGGTCCGCCACACATCCTGGCTCTGTGACGACGGCCAGGCGGCCATTCGTGCCTGCGGCGGCTTCTGCAACATCGACCAGCCGGCGCTGCGAGACTGCATCGGTCCGACCGCGCGCGTCCATGGTGCCAGCGCTTACGTCCGACTGCACGGCCGCAACGCCGCGACCTGGTTCGCCGACGGGCTGCCGGCGTATGAACGGTACAACTATCTGTATTCGCTGGATGAACTTCGCGACTGGGCTGATCGGATCCAGATGTTGCGGCAATCCGCCGCGGACGTCTACGTGTTCGCCAACAACCACTTTCGCGCCCAGGGTCCGGCCAACGCCCTGGAGCTGCGATTCCTGATCGAGCATCGTCGGCAGCGGGTGCCGATCACCCTGCTGGAGGCCTATCCACGACTGAGAGAGATCGCCACGCCGCCGCTGCAACCGGGGCTTTTCGATCACCTCGCCTGACGCCACCGGGCTGCCGGAGTCACCGCACGGCGCGTGGAACCGCCGGGCCGACCGCGGGCGGAGCCCGAACCGCCAGTTGCGCGGCCCACAGGACGGAACCCATCAGCACGAAGAGCGAGATCAGCGTGATGACGCCGTAAAGCGTGCGGGTGCTTTCATTGGTCGCAATCGTTCGGCCGATGAGCCTCGACAGTCGCGTCGACACAAAGCCGCACACCCAGGTCCAGTGGAGAATCAGGTGAACGCCGATGGCTACCGAAACCGACGCGAGGCTGTAGAACTGCGCCCGGGCCCATTGGTCGTACGTGGCACCCCACAGCGTCCAGCCATGCGCCTGGGAGGCCGCCGGAAACGCCGTCTGCACAATCGCCGATGTCACGAGCAGGACAAGGAATGCGATCAGGAGGACGGCGTCGACGAGGAAGTTAACCGCGGCTCGGCTCATGCGACGCTTCCGCCGTATGACAGCAACCAGGCGACTCCCGCGGCCAGGCGCGCCAGATCGTGACGCCCCCCATCAGCACCACCATGGCCGCCGCGGCGCGAACGAGATGGTGGCGGGCTGCCGCGCCCAGGAGACGGCCGCCGCCGGCCGCCAGCAGCATCGCCGGCAGCGTGCCGACGCCGAAACATGTCATCAGCATGAGGCCCTCGAGCGCATCCCCACTGGCGGCCGCCACGGCCAGGAACGCGTATACCAGACCACATGGTAGGAAGCCATTCGCCAGTCCGGCCACGAAATAGCCCCACCAGCCGCGCGAGCCGAGAAAATGCGAGAAGAGCGGCGCGAAGAGCGCGGTCGTGTTGCCCCAGCTGCGCGGCAGACGAACGACGCCGAGCGCCAGCAGGCCCAGCGCCAGCATGACGACGCCCGACAGCATCGAGAAAATCTGCTGCGGATTGAGCGGACCAACCCGCACTTGCGAAAGGCGGAAACCGGTTGCGCCGGCGATCGCCCCGAGAAACGCGTAGGTGAAAATGCGACCGACGTTATACACGCCCTGTCGCGCCAACACGGGCCAGAAGCCCCGCCCCGTCGAGGCCACGGCGCACGCGAATCCGCCGCACATGCCGATGCAGTGCGCCGACGCAAGAAAACCGCCCGACATGACGAGCAGGCACCGGGCGATCATGCGCGACTCTCCGTGTCCGGCTGCAATCGCAGCGAATTGGCGACGACCAGCAGACTGCTGGCCACCATCGCGCCGGCGGCAAAGACCGGACTGAGACGACCCGTCATGGCCAATCCGACTCCGACCAGGTTGTATGAGAACGCCCAGAACAGGTTCATGCGAATCGTTCGCACGGTCCGGCGGGCAACTCGAATGAGCCACGGCACCAGCGACGGATCGTCGCCGAGCAGGCACACGGTGGCGGTCTCACGCGTCAGATCGGCGCCGCAGCCGAGCGCGATCCCCACGTCGGCCGCCGCCAGCGCCGGCGCGTCGTTCAAGCCATCGCCGACCATCGCGACTGCTCCGGACGATGCGCGCATCGCCGCAATCGCGGCGAGCTTGTCCGCTGGTGACAGCTCCGATCGCACCGGGACCCCGAGCACCGAGGCGATCGACGCCCCGCGCGCCGCGGAATCGCCGGTCAGCACGACTGTGGCAAGGCCGTCGCGGCGCAGAGCGGCCAGCGCCTCGCGGGCAGTCGGCCGCAGCGTTTCGGAGAATGCGAAGATGCCCGAAACGCGGCCCGCGACCGCCAGCAGCGAGACCGTGTAATCGGCGGCCGCATGCCGGAGCAGGATGCCTTCGACTTGTGTGTCGACGGGGATGCCACGTTCGCGTATCAGCGCGATGTTGCCGAGCACAACCTCGCCCTCCACCGTCGAACCCAGCACGCCCCGCCCTGGCTCGGTACGCGGAGCCTCAATCGAGCGGACCTGCACCCCGCGCTCGACGGCATAAGCGCAAATCGCGCGAGACAGGACATGCCGAGAGGTCGCCGCCAGGCCGGCCGCAATGGCGAGCGCATCCGTTTCAGGCACGGTGCCGACGAGGTCGAACGCGACGACTTGCGGCGCCCCGGACGTCAGGGTCCCGGTCTTGTCGAAACACACCGCGCGCACGCCGGCCAGCGCCTCGAGCGCCTCGCCTCCGCGGAGCAGAACCCGGCGACTCGCCAGCCGGCCGAGCGCGACCCAGACGGCCAACGGCGTCGCCAATCCCAACGCACAGGGGCAGGCGATCAGCAGGACCGCCAGACTGGCCATCAGGCCGGCGGCCGTGCCCTCGCGCCGTGACACCAGCGCGCCGGCAGTGATGGCCAACGCGATGGTGACGGGCACGAACGCCCCTGCAAGCCGCTCGGTCAGGCGCTCGAATCGACCCTTCGACCGCAGCGCATCATCCAGCAGCGCCGCGAGCCGGCCGAGCGTGCTGTCCGATCCGGTCGCCGTCGCGCGAACCCACAGGGCCCCGTCCAGATTGAGCGAGCCGGACACCACGGCATCGCCCGGCTCCTTGACCACCGGGCGGCTCTCGCCACTGACGATCTGCTCATCGACGTGCGCTCGTCCGGACTCGATTCGCCCGTCGGCGGGAATGCGATCGCCCGCCGCCAGCACGAGCAGGTCGCCCGGCCGCACGTCCGCCGCGGGCACGACGCGCAACTCGCCGTCGCGATTCAGCGTCACACGCTCCGGTGTCAGCGACGCCAATGACCCGATCTCACCGGACGCCCGCAGCCGGCCGCGGGCCTCGAGCCATCGACCCAACGTCAGGAAGATAAGAATCGCGCAGCCGGTCTCGAAATATGTGTCGCCGCCGCCGCGGAAGGTGGAGGCGAACGAATAGATGAACGCCGCGGCGACCCCCAGCACCACCAATGCGTCGGTCGACCAGATGTGCTGCCGCGCCTGATCGACCGCGCTGGAAAGGATGGGAACACCCAGCATGAACAGCACCGGCGTCGCGAACAGCAGGCACGCATAGCGCATCAGGTCGGCCAGCAGCGTCGCGACCTCGGATGGAGCGCCGTCTTCGACCAGCCCCTGCTGGCGGTAGAGGTACATGCTCAGCATCATGACCGACATGGACAGGAACACCGCGACGCCGAGCCGAGTCAGCATCCAGTTGACCTGTCCCGCCTCGCCTTGGGCATGCGTCATGTCGGCCGCCAGTCGACAGCCGTAACAACAGAAGACGCGACCGCGTTCCCCGGAAGCGGCCGAACGGACCGGAAGGTGACAGAATTCGCAGGCGGCGGCGCCGTCGGTGACGGGACGGGCACCTTCGATCGCGGCGCCGGTGGACGGGCTCACGCGCGATCGCTCACTTTCCAGACTAGAAGTAGTTTCGACTGGCCGGGATGGCGTATTTCACGACGTACCAGGCCAGCCCGATCCAGAAGCCAACCCACATCGCCCGTACGTACCACGGAATGCGGTGGGTAACATAGGTGTGAAATTGCCGCTCTTCGACGGCGCCGGCGTGCTGGTCCTGGGGCTCGGTCATACGGAATCACTCCACGCGCGACCGTCCCGGGTGTCCAACTCGGACTCGCGCTGCAGCATGTCGAACTTCGGCTTCTCCACATCCCGGAACATGCCATGCTTCACGGCCCAGATCAGCAGGCAGATCATGCCGGCCGTCACGATGAGGTAGATCACCACCGGCACGATGGTGAAGCCGCCAATCAGGTCGCGTCGAACGGCCAGCACGAACAACATGAGTTTCTCAATGAACCCGTATGCGGCCGGCAGCAGGATCGAGATCGCCATGCCCCAGACCACTATGTTGCGGATGCGACGGGATCGCTCCGGTGTCATCGAACGACCTCCTTCGGCGCCGCTCCGACCACGTCAGCGACCGGGCCCGCGTTCGCCATGCCGCTTGGCGCGGCCGGTCGCAGGGAGTCGGCCCAAGGCGGCGCCTCGCCCTCAAAGTAAGGATACTCCGGCCGCCAGCTTCCGAGCCATTGCACGTAGGTGATCAGGGCCATGCCGCGCTTGTTGGGGTAACCGTCGCCATCGAAGAGCCACGGGTATTCCGGCATCACAGAACTCGGGACGACGCTGGTCGGCTTCTGGAAGTGCGCCACGTGCCAATCGTTGCTTCGCCGGCCGGCCTCGCGCGAGAGGTCGGGCCCGACCCGGCGCGTTCCAAAGAGGACGGGCCGTTGCAGCACGTTCTGGTACTCCAGCGCGTTGGATACCGGCCCCCAGCGCAGGTTCTCGTTCGAGACCGGTCGGACAAACTGCGAATGACAGTGCCAGCATGCTTCCGCGACGTAAACCTTGTGTCCCAGCTTCAACGCTTCGGCGAACGACGCATAGGTGGGCTTGTTGAAGTGCTGAGTGAACCGATCCGGATAGCGCTCCGCCAGATCGACGAACTCCGGAATGATGCCGTTCTCGGCGAGTTGCGGAATCGTGAGCTCCGGCTGACCGGCATAAATGGCCCAGGGCAACACCGCCATGACGACGAACGACAAGGCAAAGAAGCCGAGGCCGGCGATCAGGAAGATTCCCGACTTGGACTCAAACATACTGCACAGTTCCTGACATCAGGCGGTGGCCGGGCGCACCGACATCGACGGCCCGGCCGGACTTGGCGACGCGCTGGGCGCCGTTCGCCAGGTCATCCACGCATTCCAGAAGAACATGAACTGGCCGATGATGATGGCCGTGCCGCTCACCGTCCGCACCAGCCAGAACGGCACCGACGCGATCAGCGACTGCTCCCAGGGGGCTAACTCCTTCCAGAGGTAGCCCTGCACCAGCCCGGCCACCAGCAAGTCAAGGAACATGACCAGCGTGCCCAGCATCGTCAGCCAGTAATGCCAACTGTTCGCGGTCGCGCTGTACCAGCCGGAGGCTCCCACCAGTCGGGGGAAGAGGTACACCATCATCCCCAGCAGCCAGAATCCGAACACACCCATCATCACCAGATGGGCATGCCCGACGACCCAGTCCGTGAAGTGGATGATGCGCTGGAACGGCATGGTGGTCTGGAAGGCACACTGCAAGCAGGTGACAAAATAGAACACCATGCCCGTGTAGAACCACCGAATCGGCAGCGAGGTCCGCAGGGCGTCGCCGCGATTGGCCAGCGTCACGAAGAAGTTGACGATGACCGTGGTCACGACCAGTTCGATGGCGATGGTGGTGATGACGGCGCCGTGCTGCAGGAACATCGGGATCGGGCTGTAGAGGAAGTGGTGAATGCCGGTCAGCGGGTAGAAGAACGCCAGGCCCCAGAAGCCGACCAGCGACAGGCCGTGGCTCCAGATTGGTTTGCGCAGGATGATCGGCACGAAGTAATACATCAATCCCCAACCCAGCGGGGTTACGAACAGGCCGACGAGGTCATGAATGAACAAGCCCCCGATCGCGCCGGCCGCCGTGCCGCCCACAAAGTACTGCGGCAGAAAGTTTCCCATCGCATACACCAGCACGGTCCAGACGAACGCGGAGATGAAATACCAGAGCGTGACGTAGAGCGGACCCTCGGCTCGAAGAATCGGAGCCAGGAAATTCACCGCCACCAGAATCAGCCCGACCAGCGCGATGGGGTCAATCCAGATCGGCGTCTCGCCCCACTCCAGCGCCTGGGCCTGCCCGAGCACAAGCCCGCCGGCCGTGGCCAGGACAACCGCCTGCCACGCAAGGAAGATGAACGCCGACAGTCTGCGGCTGTATACCGGCCGCAGGGTCAGGCGCGGTACGGCCCAGTGCAAGCCGGCGAGAAACGCGTTCGCCAGAAATCCGTAGGCAACACCGTTCGTATGCACCATGCGCCAACGGCCGGGCGAGAAGATCTCCCACTTCGGAAGAAAGTAGTGCTGAAGGAACTGCATGGAGTAGAAGAAACCGGCCAGCAGCGCGATGGCGAGGAAGACCATCGCGGCCACCATGTGCCAAAGCACCATGCGAGTATCCACCAGTTCGTCCGTACGCGGGCCCGACTCGTGGATGGGCGCTGGCATCGCGGAAGCGGCAGTCATGCTCGATGATCCTTGCGGGGTCAGGGGTTGAAGTCTTCATCAGTGGGCTGGGCAATCACGGGAGCGTCGCTCGTGCCCTGCGGAACCTCGGCCGACGGATCTACCGGCTTGTACGTCTCGCCGGGCTTCAGGATCGGTCGCGGCCGATCACGGACGACCACCGCCGACTCGGTCCACAGCGGCGGGCGTGCGGCGATCAGGCTCTGCACGTAGTAGGCCATGGCCCACAGATCGTTCTTGGAAACCAGTGGCGGATGCGACGGCGTCGGACCCGGCAGGTCGATGGAGTCGACCCAGGTCGGCATGGCCGTTCCGGTGATACCGGCCGCGATGCTGCGATACAGGTCCTCGACTTTCACGCCGGCTCGAACGTAGTCGTGCTTGAAGTCCGGCGGATAGAGCATGACGCCCTCGACGTTGGGCTTGCCTTCGGACCCGTACAGGCCGGGCCGGAACCCCTCGCGCGCCGGGCTCCCGAATGCAACAAGGTACTCGTTGATCTTCGCCTCGGGCACGTAGGCCGGATGACACGACCAGCACACGGCGTAACCGTGATAAACCGCCTCGCCCCGCTGAATGGCCTCGCTCTTGTCGGCCAGCGCACGGTACGGGTCCTCGACCACCGGGATCGGCGTTCCGGATCCCTGCTCCTTCCACTTGGGCGAGAACGTCTTGATGAAGGCCACGAGGGAGTCGATGCTGCGATCGGGCAGCAGCGGGAACGCGGGCATGGCGCTGCCGCGCAGTCCGTAGCGAATCGTCCGCTTCAGGTCGTCGTCACTGGGAAGCTGACCCGAGCGGGTGGAGCTGAACTTGAAATTCGCCAGCGCGAAGTTGCGCGGCGGCGGGTGCATGAATCGGGCAGCGTCACCGTTGCCGTCGCCGGCGGCGCCGTGGCAACCGACGCAGTACGTCTGATAAAGCTTGCGCCCTTCCTCGACCAGCGTCACCTGCTCATCCGGCAGCGACCCGCGCGGGACCGGCTTGGATGTATCAACGTTCGAACCCGGTTCGCAGCCCGCCCAGGCGAGGATCGCCGATCCAAGCGCGGCCGCGAAAAACCTCAATGACCTCACGTACGACTCTCCGGCGTGGAAACGCGGTACGGTACAAAGTGTCCCCACTGATCCATCAACAGCATCGTCCAGCCGAACACCAGATGCGTGGAGATCGCGACGTACATCGGCACGCGCTCCAGAATCCAGCGTCCGCCGATCAGCAGCGGCTGGATCCACCCGATGACGGCATAGAAATTGATAATCCAGATGGCCAGCGCGAGCAGCGTGGCCACGATGAAACGAGCGAAACCAGAAGATTTTGTCAGGTACTTCGAGAAAACGAGGTGGAACGGCACACCCAGGATCATCCCGGTCGCGAGGTACAGGCAGCAGCCGGCCGCCAGCGCGAACCCGCTCTCGAGTTTGAGGGCTCCTTCGCCAAGCGGGAAGGTCAGGTACACGCGAATCAGCTCGAGCGGGTGCCGGCCCACCATGGCGGCGCCAATGACGTTGAACAGCAGACTCGCCAGCGCGCCAAACAGTCCCAAGACCATGCCGGCGAGCACGTGATAGGTCGTGTAGTAATCGCGCGGCGGCCACTCGGCGGGCGCCTGCTGCGCGATGCGGGCCTCGATCGCCGCAATTTGCGACTTGAGGCGTTCGATCTCTGCCTGGGCGGAATTCGGTTCCACGCTCACACCCAACGCGAGCCGCGGTCAGCGGCCGATCCAGCCCGCCGCCGGCTGGAATAGACAGGCGGCCCGCCGCGCCGCGATATCGCCGAACGCGGCGGAAACTAGCGGCGCGCGCCCGATGTCGCAACAGTCCGTGCGGGAGTTTCCGGCCACCCGACTTGAATTCCCCCTTCCGGCGGTGCGGATTCGATAGCGACCCTGACGTCGTGCGGCCGCAAGAGTGCGCACCGTCGCGGCAGGAGAGCATTGCGCTGCCGCCCTCGGCTCGTCCGTCGTCCTGATCGGCCTAGCGGATCGACGGGGCCATCGCGCCGACCCGGAGTTCGGGCGCGTCGGCAGCGCGGCGACTGTCGTCTTCAGTCGACGCGACCCCCAGTGCCGCGCGGTGGTGCACGTAGCGGCCCATCGAGCGAACGGCCTGATCGCAGGACCGGAAGACCGGCACGCCGGCCGCGTGGACGCGTTTCGCCAGATCTTCGTAAATGCCACCGCAATCCAGGACGAAGGCCAGCGGCTTGTGTGTTTCCTTGAACACTCGGGGCAGCGCCCGCGCCAGCGAGTCCAGTTGGTCGAGCTGCTCCGGCGTCGTCTTGAGCGTGGCGGAAAACGGCACGCACGAGATGATCAGAGCATCAACTTCGTCGCTCTCGAGGAAGATGCGGGCGCACTCCTCAAAGGCCGCGTCGTCCGCCATCGGCGTGAGGTCCAACGGGTTGCGGGCGTTGACGATCGATCCCAGCCGATGACGGGCCAGGGTCGCCCGGAGCCTCGCTTGTGTGGCGTCCGACAACTCGGCCATCTCGATGTCGTAACGAGCGCCATGAATGTTGTCGGCCATCGCCACGGCCTCGCTGCCGGCATTGGTAATGGCGGCCAGCCTCCGGCCGTTGACAACCCGCCCGTGCAGCGCGGTGGCGAGGTCGAGCAACTGCTCAAACTCCTTGAACGTGTCGACCACGATCGCGCCAGCCCGCGCAGCCGACGCCTGGCAGACGTCGTAGTCGCCCGCCAGCGAAGCGGTGTGGCCGGCCGCGGCCGAACGACCCTGTGGCGTCCGCCCGGCCTTGTAGAACACGACCTGCTTGCCCGCCGAGCGGGCCTGTTCCACCGCCTTGAGAAACGCCAGGCCATCCCAGTCGTTGAAGCCCTCCATGTAGACGCCGATCACATCAATGTCATCTCGCCGAGCCAGCACGCGCAGAGCGTCCGACACGGTCAGATCGATCTGGTTGCCGAGCGAAATGGCCACGGCCGGATCCAGGCACTCAAGATTGCTGAGGCGCGTGATGACGAAGGCCCCGCTCTGCGAAATCATCGCCACCCGCCGCGCGGGCGCCGACCAGCGCATGTCGAGCCGCTCGTGCGGAACGAAGAACGTGTCGTAGCGGCCGATGCGAGACTGCACGCCCAGGCAGTTGGGCCCCACGAAGACCGGCCCGCCCCCCGGCAGCCCGCGACTGGCGGCGATCACCTCGCTCAGCCGAAGCTTGAGATCGTCACTGCCTTCGGTCTCACCGACTCCGGCGGGAATCAGGATACCCGACTGCACCTTGCCGCTGCGGCAGGCCTCGGCGACCACGTCGGGCAGTGCATCCGCGCCGGCAGCCACCACCAGCAAATCCAGCGTCTCCGGCGCGTCATCGATTCGGGGGATGCACCGCACGTTGTCGATCTCACCGGGGTGATCCTTGACGACGTACACGTGCTCTCGCGGGAAGCCGCAGCCGATGATGTTTCGCAGGATGATCCGCCCGAAGTTCATGGTCGTGGCCGATACGCCCAGCACGGCAATCGAACGTGGCGCAATCAGAGCGGCCGTCTTTTCGAAGGGCCGCGGCGGCGGCTGCGGCGCGACCGTGCCCATTCGGCCCCGACCGTCGAGCGGCAGCATCCGCTGCTGGCGGAAGGCAAATGGGTTCACCTCCAACTCGGTCAGCGAGGGCCCGTCATTGCGCGGCACGCAGAACTCGCGCGCCAGCGACAGGAATGCTCGGAAGCAGCGCAGCAGGTCGCCATCCGATACGATCCGCCGGTGCCCGCGCGTCTGGCCGGCGAGCAGTTCATACGCCGCCGTTCGTCGAAACAGCTCCAGGAACTGCTCGGCGGTCACGTCCAGGGCGACCGCCTTGGCGACCGCCACGCCCGGCCGCATCTTGCTGGCGAGGTACTCGGTGTCGACGCCGCCCAGACCGGCCGCGATCACCGGTCCGAACTCACGCGTGGCGCGAATACCGACGAACAGCTCACTGCCGAGCCCGGACTGGGCCTGCTCGACGAACTCGACAACCAATACGCCCTCGACGCCGGCGGTGGCGTGCGCTGCCATTAGCCGTTCGCACTCACGCTGCACCGCCTGGACTTCGTTCGGCACGAACACGACCGCCCGGGCCTCGGTCTTGTGAACGACCTGCTGGGCCACCAGCTTGAGAACCAGCCGCTCCCCGCGGAATGGTGACAACGTCTCCGTCGTGACGGTCGTCCCTCGCCGCAGGAAGACGTGCCGCGGCGGCTCGATCGCGCCGACCAGATGCACGAGCGAATAGACCTCGTGCTCATACAACCGGGAGCGGTCCTGCTCGTACACGTTCTTGAGCAGACCGGCGACCGCCGTCCGCTCCGCCTGTGTCAGGTCGCCGCCGGCGTCGTCCGCCAGTTCGAGGCCGGCAAGGTCGTGCCCGGCCAGCAAATCTTCGGGCTTGCAGCGGGAGAGCCACTTGCGGACCGCACGAGGTGACCCGCCTCGCGACATGCCGTCGGTATAAGCCGCCGCGGCCCGTCGGCCCAGGCGCAGGGCCCGCTGGTTCATGGCGACAATCGCTTCGCCCTTCGACGCGAACATCTGCCGCACCGATTCGTCCAGCTCCGGCAGCTCCATGCCCAGCAGCACCGACGCCGCGCCGAGCAGCACCGTGTTGGCGCAGCGGGCCGATCCGGCCGCCTGTCCGAGATGGTCTGCGTCGATCAGCACGTGCCGGGGCGTCCGGCCGATGCGGTCGAGCACCTGCTCGATCGGCGGGTAGTCGGTGATGTTGACGAACGCATTGGTGCTGGACACCACCGTGCCCGTGTCGCACAGATATTGGAGATAGCGCAGGCTCTCGAGCGGCTCGATCGCCAGCACCATATCGGCCCGGCCGGTCGGAATCAGGTCACTGTAGAGCTCGTGATCGGCCAGTCGCAGATGGGCCTGAACCGCCCCGCCGCGCTGGGCCATGCCGTGCACTTCCGACTGTTTGACGTGCCAGCCGCGGCGAATGGCCGCCAGCGACAGCGCCTGAGCGATCGAGAGGATGCCCTGTCCGCCGACGCCGGCCAACAGCAGGTTGAGTTCCATCGGAGCACCTCGCCGGGGCCGGCATGCGCCGCCCTCGGCCGACTAGACCACCGCGCCGCAACCTTCGCAGACCGCACCGCAGGGCGCGACGTCGGCCTGTTCGCTCGGTCGGCCCTCGCGGCGCTTGGCCTGGATGCAGACGCGCTTCGCAACCACTACCGAGAGGCCGCGATGCTGAATCGCCTCGGTCAGCACCTCGACATTCCGTCCGTGGTTGCGCGGCACCGGTTCGATCTCGGCCAGGTGTTCGCGCCGGACGCCCAGTCCGAGCAACAGTTGGATCAGCGCGTCGCCGGTCGCCAGCGAGTCCTGCTGGCCGGTCATGGCGGTATAGCCGTTGTCGAGGACGACGACGGTCATGTCGGCATCGTGCCGTGCCGCCCCGATCAGCGCCGTCATGCCCGAGTGCGCAAAGGTCGAGTCGCCGATGGTGCAGATGACTGGAAACGCGCCGGCCTGCGCCGCGCCGTGAGACATCGCGATTGATGCGCCCATGTCGACGCAGGCGTGCACCGCGTTGAATGGCGGGTACGCACCCAGTGTGTAACACCCGATATCGCTGAACAGGGCTGCCTGTGAAAACGGCGCCGCTGCCGCCACGATGGCCTTGAAGGTGTCGGCGTGCGGACAGCCGCGACACAGTTGCGGCGGCCGCGCCGACAGCGGCTCGGTCGGAACGGCTGTCGTCTGGGCGGACGCGAAACCGAGCGCGGCGGCGACAATGTCCGGGTTCAACTCGCCTGCTGCCGGAATGTGACCGCTGAGCCGGCCACGTACCGCCTTGCCCGGCAGGCCCAGCAGACCGGTAAGGCGCGACTCGATGAACGGATAGCCTTCTTCGATGACGAAGATCTCTTCGCAGTGGTCGACCAGCCGTCGCACGAGGTTCTCGGGAATCGGGTAGGCGGAGAGCTTGAGCAACGAGAAGCTGGTATCGCCGCCCAGAGCCTCGCGGACATAGTTGTACGCGAGCCCGCTGGCGATGATGCCGCGCTTGCCGGACAGCGTCAGGCGGTTGAACGGTGAACGCTCGGTCTCATCCCGCAGCGTGGCTTGGAGGTCGAGCAGGCGGCGATAGCGCTTGCGGGCGTTCGGCGGCAGCAGCGTCCACTGCGTCCAGTCCGGCTTCTCCGGCATCCGCGGCAGGCTGTCGTCGCGCGCCTCAGGCGACAGCCGTACGTCGGCCCGGCTGTGTGCCACGCGCGTCACCAGCCGCACCATGACCGGCAGGCCGATCCGTTCGGACCAGTCAAACGCCACGCGCGTCAAGTCGTAGCACTCCTGTTGACTACACGGCTCGAACAGCGGAATGCGGGCGAAGTCGGCGTAAAAGCGGCTGTCCTGCTCGTTCTGCGAGGAGTGCATGCCGGGGTCGTCTGCCACCGCCAATACCAATCCGCCGTGGACACCGGTGAGCGCCGAGCTCATGAACGGGTCGGCGGCAACGTTGAGCCCGACGTGCTTCATCGAGACGATCGCCCGTCGCCCGGCGTACGACATGCCCAGGGCCTCCTCAAAGGCGACCTTCTCATTGGCCGACCAGCGGGCCGAAACGTGTCGTTCAGGCTCAGCGTGCCGGCTGATGAACTCAAAGATCTCCGTCGCCGGCGTGCCGGGGTACGAGAACGCCCCGCCGATGCGGCTGTGCAGCGCCGCCAACCCCACGGCCTCGTCTCCCAGCAGCACTTCTACATTCGGCATGGCCGATCTCCATCCGCGCACGACAGGCCGGCGCTGGCACCGAAATGGCGCTCAATCTGCGTCAATCACACGGAACCCTCCAGCACGCCCAGTGCCACGATCCGGGCTGCCGCCATATCGATCCAAACCTTTATGAATACGGAATTTGCGAATAGCATTCGAGAGAGGAAACCGAGCGATTCCTCGAATTGCGCGAATTTCCGCAGTCGAGAGGTGCGGTGCCGACTGTGGACGGCCGGGCTATGTCAACGCGGAACGGTACATGTCGGCGTCGAATCCGACCAGCAGCGTCGTGCCGACGCGGACCGTCGGAGCGCGCAGGTTGCCGGTCGGTCCGAGCATGGCCGCCAATAAATCGGGGGCATCCGGACGGGTCGTTTTCATGTCGAACGTGACGATCTTGCCGCGCTGCGCCACGACCACGGTCGATGCCTCGCCGGCCAGTCGAGCGGCGTCGGCCTTGCCGAGTCGCGACTTACCGGCGTCGACCAGAACCTCGACCGCGATCTTGTTCTTCGCAAGGAACCCTTGCGACTTCTTGCAGCCGGTTCAGTGCTTGCGGTGGTAATACCAGCCGACCACGGCTTTCCGCGGCATGTCTGCGATCCTCGCTGCGACGCCCGACCCGGCGCGTCGTCAGGTCAATGAAAATGTACCGGCGGCTCGGGCGGGACGTGCAGAGTCGCCATCAGCGGTACGGCTGAGGCCATCTTCTCGCGCACCCTGGCGGCCCTATACAGCCCCTCGAAGCCGGCAATGGCATAGAGGTACTGACCGTCACGCTGCGCTCCTTCCGGCGGCGACAAGGCTGCGCTGAACGGCTGCGCCAACCCGGCATGATTGACGAACGTGCCCTCGCGCTCGACCCAAGCGCAGGCCGGAAGCACGATCGCCGCCTGCGTCGACAGGTCGCTCGGAAACATGTCCTGAACCACCAGGAATGGCACGTGCGACGCCGCCGAGAGCAGCTCCTTCGGCGTCCACGGCTGCGGATAGCCCCCCACTACCCACAGCGCCTTGAAGGCGCCCTTGCCGGCCTGTTCAACCAATTCGGCGAAGGGAACGACCTGACTGCCCGCCGTCGCCAGCACCAGTTCGACGCCTCGACGGTTGGGACACTTCTCAGCGCGAATGACGAAGCGCGGCGGACGGCCGTTGCCGTTGACCGGAAAGGCCTGCTCCTCGCCGGCGGTCGGGGCCGGACCGAGGGCGAATCGCGCCTGCGGGGCGACGTCGCGGATGAACGTCATCAGCAGCCAAGCTTCCTCGCAGCTCATGAACGGCGACAGGATGGCGGCCACCGCGCCCGGTCCGCCTTCGCCGACGGCCTGCTTCATTCGAAGGTTGAGAATGGTCGGCAGTTCCGACCAGTCGGGATGCTCGACCTCCGCGCCGCGGCGCACCGACAGACGGCGGATGCGGCGCTCGTCGTGCACGTATTTCCAGCCGAAGCGACCTTCGTCGCACATCCAGTGATCGTTGACGGCCGGGTTCCAGCGCGGCTTGAGGCGATAAACCTCGCCGTCGTTGTGGTCGACGCGGATGGTGCAGCCGGTCGAGCAGCCGGGGCAGACGCTCTCGGCGCCCCTGAGCATCCAGACTCGCTGCCGCATGAGGAAGTCCTTGTCGAGCAGCGAGCCGACCGGGCAGATGTCGACCACGTTGCCCTGCAAGGCGTTCTCGAGCGGCAGGCCGGGGAATACGTCGATCTCGGCCCGATTGCCGCGGTTGACGACGCAGAGTTCCTTCGTCCCCGCGACCTCATCGACGAAGCGGACGCAGCGCGAGCACATCACGCAGCGATCCTGGTAGAGCAGCGTGCGGCTGCCAATGTCCTTCTTGGGGTTGACCGTCTTGGCCTCGACCATGCGGCTGGTCGCGTTTCCGAACTTGAAGCTGTAGTCCTGAAGGTAACACTCGCCGGCCTGGTCGCAGACCGGGCAGTCGAGCGGGTGGTTCAGCAGGAAGTACTCCATGCAATGGCGCTGATTGTCGCGGACCTTCTCGGAGTCGAAGCGGACCTCCATGCCGTCGCGCACCGGCGTCTGGCAACTGGGGACCAGTCGCGGCGCCCACGCCAGCTCCTTGGTCTTGGGGTCGGGCTGCTTCATCTCCATCAGGCACAGGCGACATGAGGCGACAATGGACAGCGCCGGGTGATAGCAATAGTGCGGCACGTCCCACCCAGCCTCCAAGGCGGCCTGAAGTACGGGGATTCCGTTGCGACATTCGATGGTCTTGCCGTCGATGATGATCTTGGTCATGTGGGTGCGAAAGCCCAGGCCGCACTAATCCAGGCAGCGCGAACGAGCTGCGCCGCGACTTTGTGAAGTTTATCACGAGGCGTGTGAAGCGGCCACGGCCGCCGCAGCACGGTTACCCGCGCTCCACGCGCGGGCGGCGGAGCATGGGCGGGTAAAGCACGAAGGCGGCGATCAACAGGCCAGCCGCCATCAGCAGCAGCACGCCGCGAACGGCCGGATTCATGTAAACGCGGAGCACGCCCGAGTCGCGGGCCCATGCTTCGGCGTGCCGGGTCCACTCCGGCCACTGCGGCGGGACGACCGGATCGTCGGCTGGCTCCGCTCGCGGAGCGGGCCAGTCTGCCGGTAGCGAGACGTCGCGCTCCACCGGCAGCGAAACGATCTCTTCTCCGGCGCGCTGGTATTTCAAGTCGAGCTGCGCGAGTCGCTCGTTCACGATTGGATCGTTCTCAAACGCATCCACCATCTTGCGAGCCCGCTCCACCTGGGTCGCCGCCGACGCCACCCGCTCGGCCAGGCGGCGCTCCTCGGCCAGTTGAGCCGAGTACTCGTGCACCACCGGCAGAAGCACGGCCGGGGCGTAGAGCGTAAAGGCCATCAGCACCAGCAACACGAACATGATGCGATGCCCCCAGGGGGAGGAGGCTGCAACGACAGGCTCTCCGCCCTCGCCCGTGCGCGGCGAGGAGCGCGAAGGTCGCGATGTCGGCGGGCGGGACACGGAGCAGTCGTGACTCTCGGCCATGCCGCCTGCGGCACTGTCGCCGGCGGCCGCGGACGATCCTACCGGCACGCAGTCGGCCCTCCCCGGCTTTGGGGCGCGAGCCCCGATGCCAGCACTGCGGATGATCGCATCCGTCGCCCCGACGGTGGGCCTCACGACGGGCGCGCTAGGCGCAGTGGGATCCGTAGACCGCCTGGCGGCCGAGTTGCTCCTCGATCCGAAGGAGTTGGTTGTACTTGGCCACCCGATCACTGCGGCACGGACTGCCGGTCTTTATCTGGCCGGCGTTCACCGCTACGGCAATATCGGCAATCGTGGCGTCTTCGGTTTCGCCGCTACGGTGGGAAATGACGACGGTCCAGCCGTGACGGACGGCCATTTTCACCGCATCGAACGTCTCGGTTAACGTGCCGATCTGGTTGACTTTGATCAGAATCGAGTTGCAAGACTTTTGCTGGATTCCCCTGGCCAGACGCTGAGTGCTGGTCACGAAGAGGTCGTCGCCGACGAGCTGGACCCGGTCGCCAATGGCGGCGTTGAGCTTCGCCCAGCCGTCCCAGTCGTCCTCGGCGAGGCCGTCTTCGATCGACCGAATGAACGGGTACTTTCGGGACCACTCGACCCAGTAGCTCGCCATCTCGTCGCTCGAAAGGAGCTTGTCCGGCCTGCTCTTGAAGAAGCGATACTTGCCGGACTGGCCGTCATAGAGTTCCGTGCAGGCCGGGTCGAGGCAGACCATGATGTCCTTACCCAGGGAGTATCCGGCCTTTCCAACCGCCTCGACGATGACCTCGATCGCCTCTTCGTTGGACTTCAGATTGGGCGCGAATCCGCCCTCGTCACCGACGCCGGTTGAGTAACGTCGGGCGGAGAGCACCGACTTGAGGGCGTGGAACACCTCGGCCCCCATCCGCAGAGCCTCTCGAAAGCTGGGCGCGCCCCACGGCTGGATCATGAACTCCTGAAAGTCGACGTTGTTGTCAGCGTGCTTGCCGCCGTTGAGGATATTCATCATCGGCGCCGGCATGACGTTGGCGACGGCGCCACCAAGATAACGAAACAGAGGCAGCCGAGCGGAGGCGGCCGCGGCCCGCGCGGCGGCGATGGAGACTCCGAGAATGGCGTTGGCCCCCAGTTTGGCCTTGTTCGGCGTGCCGTCCAGTTCAATGAGGGCACGATCGAGGCGAAGCTGATCAGCGGCGTCCAGACCGATGACGGTGCGAGCGATATGGGTGTTGACGTTCTCGACGGCCTTCAGCACGCCCTTTCCGCCATAGCGATTGACGTCGCCATCGCGAAGCTCGATCGCCTCGTGCGCGCCGGTCGACGCGCCGCTGGGCACGGCGGCCTGTCCGTGGCTGCCGTCGTCGAGACTCACATGAACTTCCACCGTCGGGTTGCCGCGCGAATCGAGAATCTCCAGGGCATGGACGCTGGTGATGGACGTACGCATGATCGAACTCCCCGATGCCTCGGTTAGGGTGGCCGTGCGTGAACTATAGCCTGCGCGCCGCGGTGGTCAACGATCGACAGTCGCTCGAGCGGAACGCGCGATCGACACGCCGGCCGCGACTGAAGAACTTCGCATGGCGCTTGCCGGACCGGGGGTGAAGCATCGAACCAGAACACGATCCAGTCCGGCACGATGCTGTCCCTGAATCCGGTCGCTCGAACCGACGACCAAGCTGCACGTGCGTCGCTCGGACAGAAATATGCGGGGCTGGCCGACCTCGCCATCGGGGGTTCAGATCGAGGGTCACGACTCGGCGTGCAACTTGTCAGCCGGGGACAGGCCTGTAGAATCTCACCGTCGGCGGGTCGTGCCGCGATCCCCGCAGCGGGCGTGTGTCCGAGTGGCCAAAGGAGACGGGCTGTAAACCCGTTGGCTTATGCCTTCGCTGGTTCGAATCCAGCCGCGCCCATGATTCCCTTTTCCGGCTGCGCGATCGTCCGCGAGTTCTTGCGAAACCTCAGTAACACGATGGCCTTCCGACGACTCCGGCGAGTCCGCACCACTGGTCGCGGTCGGCTGCCGCCATCCAGCCGGAGCCGCACGTTCGCCGCTTCCGTCATCGGAATCGGACGCGCTAGTGGTCCCGCCGCCGCCCATTGCTGAACCGACCCGGGTGCGGCGCACTTGCAGCTCGCGCACCGATGCATGACCGTCAACCGCGCCCGCCCGCCGCAGGCGATCCCGTCACCCGGCACGCCATCCGTTCGCTGGCCCTGATCCCGTGTACGTTCAAGCCGCCCGCGCACGTCCGCGAACTGTTATAATCCGCGATGAAGGCCGCCACGCTGAGCCGGCGTGCGGCCGCCTGCCTCGAGTGCATGCGCCAATGAAGGGGTGCGGACCATGTGCACGCGTTCGATTCTGTGCGCCGGAATTCTCCTGACGGCGGCGGCGCTCGCCAACGCCCAGCAGCGGTTGACGATCGAGCCCACCGCCACACGCACGTGGCAGCAGATGCAGGATCACGAAGCGGAACTTCGCGCGGCGGGCCGAGCCGACGAGCCGCGGGACATTCCCGAGGGCAAGCGACCCGCGCCGAAAGCGGTCGGTTTCAGCCGTGCGCGCGGGGCCGCGCAGCCGCCCGGCGCCGCCGTTCGCCAGCCGACGCCGCCGGGGCAGCGTGACGACTGCTGCGTCGGGGGATCCAACACCCCGCCGCTCACCACGAACTTTCAGGGGCTGGCCGACAACAACGCGGCCATTCCACCGGACACGATGGGCGCGGTCGGCCCTCGGCACGTGATGACCATGCTGAATACGCAGGTGCACATCCAGGACCGGGACGGCAATTCGCTCGGAGCGCCGGTCAGCCTGAATGCATTCTGGTCCGGCCTGAGCTTCATATTCACCTTCGATCCGAAGGTGTACTTCGATCCGCTCAGCCGGCGATGGTTCGCCGTGGTCGATTCGGATGCGTTTCGGGCGTCGTCGTCGGTGCTGTTCGCGATTTCGGACACGGATGACCCGACTGGCGCGTGGCGCTTCTACCAGATCGACGCCGATCCGCTGAATCAGACCTGGGCCGACTACCCCAGCGTTGGCTTCAACAATGACTGGATCGTCATCTCGCAGAACATGTTCAGCAACTTCGGATCGTCGTACGCCGGGGTGAAGATGTGGGCCATCCGCAAGGCCTCGGCGCTGGCCGGCGGCCCGATCCAGGTGCAGTCGTTCGAGGTGGGGTTCGACATCGCCCCCCCGCCGCCCGATCCGAACTCGGTGTTCGGCTTCACGATGCTGCCCTGTCTGACGTACGACGCGGACGAGCCGAACCTTTACATCGTCGATAATTTCTATCTGGACACCGACGTGACCCCCAACCAGCCACTGATCAGGCTATCGCGACTTGTGCAGGACGGCATCGGGCTGAGATGGGAGCCGCTGCCCGGCTCTTCGCTGGCGGGCACCGGCCTGTTCGAAACGCCGCTGCTATTCTCGTTCTTCCAGCCGGACGCGGCCCAGCGTGACGGCGGGCCTGTCGCGACGAACGATCCGCGCGTGCTCAGCGCCGTCTACCGAAACGGACACATCTGGCTCTCTCACACCGGAGGGTTGCCGGCAACCGGTTCGGCCAATCGGACGTCGATCTTCTGGTACCGCCTCAACCCCGGCGGCATGCCCGCGCCGGTGGTGGACGCCAACGTGATCGACTCCGGGCCCGGCATTTCCAACTACTTCCCCAGTCTTGCGGTGAACTGCGGAAACGACTTCTGCATCGGCTTCTCGCGCAGCTCGTCGATGATTTACGTTCAGGCAATGTACGCGGTGCGGCTCGGAAGCGACGCGACCGAGTTCGTCCAGCTCGGCTCATTGAAATCCGGCGAGAGCGCCTACTTCAAGACATTCAGCGGAAGCGAAAACCGCTGGGGCGACTACAGCGCAACCATGGTCGACCCGGTTGATGATCGCTCGTTCTGGACGCTCCAGCAGTACGCAGCGCAGCGAGTCGGTCCGAACCCGAACGACAGCCGTTGGGGCGTCTGGTGGGGCTACCTGCCGACCCTCAACGGCAATCTGCCAGTAATCAACGTCCAACCGGCGCCGCAGGCAGTCTGCCTGGGAGAGGCGATTTCGCTGAGCGTCAACGCGTCAGCCGGCGGAGCACTCGAGTATCAGTGGACTCGCGACGGGATCGACCTGACCGATGACGAGCGCGTCAGCGGCGCGACCGGGCCGAATCTCACAATCAGCCCGGCGATCGAAGCGGATGCGGGCGCGTATCGCTGCCGGGTGACGCGAATCGACCTCGACCTCTGCACGCTGAGCAATACGGTTCCGGTCGGCACGATATCGCCGGCGACCGTCACCAACCTGACGGGGCCGTACCAGGCGTGCGCTGCCGCAGAGAGCGTGCCGGTCAGCGGCACCGTCAACAACGCGATCGCTTCGTTCTGGACGACGACCGGCGATGGTTCGTTCGCATCTCCGTCGTCGCCGACCACTGATTACATTCCCGGTCCCGCCGACCGCGTGAACGGCACGGTTGATCTGACGCTGACGGCCGTTTCGACACCGCCGTGCTCGAGGGAAGTCTCGGTGACCACCACTCTCACGCTGCGGCCCATCCTGGAGGCGGTCGATGCCGGCGGCCCCTACGTTCTGTGCGACGATGCCGCGTCCATCGTGATCACCGGCACGGCCGCCAACGCCGGCGGTGTTACGTGGCGCAGCAGCGGGGACGGCGGGTTCGGAAACGCCAGTGTGCTCTCCACGACCTACACGCCCGGAGCAAACGACCGACGACTGGGGCGGATCGAACTGACGCTGGCGGCGACCCCGATTCCTCCCTGCCTGGGTGCGGCATCGGACACCGCAACTGTGAGTATCCTCGCGTCACCGAGCTTCAGCGTTTCGCCAACTGATCAGACCGTGTGTGAAGGAGAGACCGTCCAGCTGGTCGCGCTGACGTCCGGCCGCCCGGCGCCGACGTTCCAATGGCTGAGAGACGGACAGCCGTTGTCGAACTCGAGTTCCATCAGCGGCGCGAACGGGGCTACCCTGACCATCACGCCCGTCACCGCGAATGATGCCGGGAGCTACTCGCTGCGACTGACGAATCCTTGCGGAACGAGAGAAACGAGCATGATGCTCAACGTTCGCCGGGCGCCACGCACGACGGCGCCCAGGCGCGACCTCACTCGCTGTATCGGCGATTCGGTTACCCTCGAAGCGGACATCGACGGTACCGAGCCGCTGACGTGGGTGTGGACTCGGAACGGGCAGGCGATCGGCGGAGGTTCCCAGCCACGATTGACGCTGACCGGACTCACAGCCGCCGACACCGGTCTCTACGCCGTCAGGGCCAGCAACGCTTGCGGAAACATGGTTCGCGACGTCGCGGTGTTGACGGTCGCCCGTCCGGAAGTGTGCGATCCGACTCTCGGCTTCCAGGGTTGCCCCCCTGACCTCGTGCTTGCAGCGACCAGCGCGGCCGGCGCGACCGTCCAGTTTGCGCCTCCAACCGTGGTACCGTCCTCGCCCAACGTGGTCCTGTCGGCTTCTCATCCGCCCGGCAGCGTTTTTCCGATCGGCGACACGCAAGTCACGTTCTCGGTGACTGACACGACAACGGGCTTGACGCGCGAATGCACGTTCAAGATCAGCGTGCTCGCACCGGGTTCGAACGCGCCGCCCCAGGGCCCCCCGCCCCCGCCGATCGTGCCGCCGCCGCCGGGCGGCACACAGCCCGGCCAGGGTCAGAACAACCCGCCGACCGGACCGAATCCGCCGTCAACGCCCTCACCGGGGCCGGCCTGCTTCGGCGTGGGCGTCGTGGACGGCGCCGCGCTGGCCGCGACCGCGTCGATGCTGGCCCTCGTCTCGTGGCGAAGGCGGCGCGGGCGTTCGGCGCAGTGCAACGATTGAACCGCAGCGGAACACAGGCACGGCCAGGCGAGACGCCATGCCGCGGCGCAGCCGGCCAACCGGCTTGCGACGGTTGCTGCGCGTGTGGTACAAGAGCCCGGCGCGGCGGCACATGCGCTGACGGCCGGGACGTGCATGCGGATCAACCTCCCCAACCAGATCACGCTGGCGCGGCTCGCGCTCACGATCGTCTTCTGCGGCCTGCTGACGAGATTCGACGCGTCACAACGCGAACGCATGACGCTGCTCATGGACGTCTGCGTCGGCATCTTCATGGTCGCCGCGCTGAGCGACTTGCTCGACGGATATCTCGCCCGACGCAATAACCAGGTGACATCCTTCGGGCGCGTCGTCGATCCGTTCGTTGATAAGCTTCTGGTTTGCGGCGCATTCGTGCTCCTGCTCGGCCGGAATTTCACGGACTGCCGCACCGGCCACAACCTCGCGGGACTTGAGGCCTGGATGGTAGTCGTGATCCTCGGACGCGAGCTGCTTGTGACCGGGCTGCGGGGTCTGTCCGAGAGCGCCGGATCGCAATTTGCTGCCAACGCGGCCGGCAAGCTCAAGATGACGGTCCAGTGCGTGACGGTGGGGTGGATTCTCGTCAGCCTGACGAGGGCGCACACGTCGCCCGCCTGGCTCACGTGGCGCACCGGCTGGATTCGGCTAACCTTGATCGTGACGATTGCGTCCCTGGTGGTTTACCTGTTCCAGGCGCGGCGCATTCTCGCCCAACAGGCGCGGGCGTGAGTCCCCGGCCGGCCGCTTGGCTGAGCCGATCTCCACCGGGAGCAGGCGATGTCCGATATCCTCAAGGCGGTCATCCTCGGCATCGTCGAAGGTCTGACCGAGTTCCTGCCCATCTCAAGCACCGGGCACATGCTGCTGGTCATGCCGCTGCTTCGCATCGATCCGTCGCAGCCGCCGTGGCACGCGTTCCTCTACTTCATCCAGATCGGTGCCATTCTGGCCGTTGTGGTCTACTTCTGGCGGCGGCTCTGGAAGCGCATCGTGCACCGCCCGGTCGGCGGGATTGGCAGGCACCTGCTGACCAAACTGTTCGTCGCGACCCTTCCGGCGGCCGTGATCGGACTTCCCCTGAACGACTGGGTCGAGCAGCGACTTGAAAAGCCGGTCTTCGTCGCGATGGCCCTGATGCTGGGCGCGGTTGCCATGGAGCTGATCGAGCAGCGCTTCCGCAGGCCGGGCCCCTGCGAGCCGGACGACATCACACTCCGGCAGGCCCTGCTGATCGGCGTGGCTCAGTGCGTCAGCATCGTCCCGGGCGTCTCACGGGCCATGGCGACCATCTTGGGCGGCCTCGTCGTCGGCCTGTCGCCTGCGCTGGCGGCTGAGTTCTCGTTCTATCTCGCGATTCCGACGCTGCTGGGCGCGGGATTGATGAAGGTCGTCAAGCACCGCGAGTCGCTGCACGCGAGCGACGCCGGAGTGCTGGCCGTGGGCTTCGTCACGGCGTTCGTCGTGGCGCTGCTGGTGGTGGAGGGATTCATGCGGTTCGTGCAGCGGCATCGCCTGCGGCCGTTCGCGATCTACCGCGTCGCCCTGGGCATCATCGTACTCATCTGGTGGGCAGCATCGGGCGCCTGATCCGGCCCGCGCGTGCCGCCCAGGTGTTGCGCCGGTCGCGCCTAGAAAATCGGCGCGATCGGTTGGTCGCGAACCGGTGTGACCGGCGTCTCTTCACCCTCGGCCGTTTTCGTCCGCTCGAAGCCGCAGCGTCGCTCGATCTGCGCCGCGTTGAACCAGTCGGCACGCAACACGCTGCGCCGGGTCAGCATCAACATCTGCCGGCCCATGTTGTAATCCTGCTTCGCGTAGGAGTCCTCGCGCACCATCTGGATGTCCGTCAGCGCCGCCACCACGACCATTCGCAGCCGGGGGAGTTCGATCAGCGTCGTCTTGGGGGCGACGAAATCGGCCGGCGCGGTGGCGAGGGGTGGAGACGAGGCAGGAGGGTCGATGGCGGGTGGCGTCCAGACAGCCGAGGTCATGGCGAAACACGCGTCCACAAACTCGGCACTGCGATGACCGATTTCGTCGATCATGGGCGGCTGAAGCACCGACTCACCGGATCGAGCCGCCTTGAAGAAGACAGATCGGTCCGGGTTCATGAGCAACGACTCGCGTCGGCTGAACTGCGGCGTCTGCCGCGGCGTGAACGCGTTGGCGTGCCGAGGATCCGTCAGGTCCGCCGATGCGTTGTAGGCCGGATCCATGCCGGCTCGGGCGGCCGAAACATAGAACGCGCGTGCCCGCTCCCGTGCGCGGGCGTAGGCTCGCAACTCGCGAACATCGCGCTCGACGCGATCGCGGACCTCGTCGATGGACGTCGGGACGCTTTCATCGGCGACTTCGATCACCCGGAAAACGAAATGATCGCGCGGTTCGCCGTCGCGTTTGTTGTACATCGGCACATCACAGGTCTGGAACAGCGCCAGCCGGAAGGCCAACTCGCCCGCCTTCGACGCATCGAAGAACGGCGGCACGCGGAACGCGCACTCACCGATACCGACCTCGTCACTCTTCTCGCCGACCGTCACGGCTTTCCCGATCTCGGCATCCAGCTCGAGATCGTCGCGGCTGACGAGCGGCATCTGCCGATACGCGAGGGGCACGCCAAATTGTTTCTCGAACCGCTCGCGCGCGTCGGAAAGGTAGGTCGGCGAACGGACCTCGGACGGCATGGGCTTATAACCATCGGGACCCGGCGACGCGCCGAGCCACGGTCTGGCCAGCTCCGAGGCGATTCGCTGCATCGCGTCACGAACCCGGCTCGAAGCCAGGCGGCGACGCGTCTGCTCCTCCAGCCGCGCGCGGGCGTCCTCAAAGGTCATGGGCACGCGGACGATTTCCTGGCGAGCCGGCTGCGTCAACGGCCCGGGCTGCGTCGAGGGTACCTCGCGCACCTCGAATTTCATCCACTCCGGCTGGTCCTTCACCCTTCGCCACTGGCGGCGAAGATCGTCATCGGTCACGGTCATGAGCGGCATCAGGTCGTCGACTCTCGCCGCGAGGTACTCGATCCGCACGCGCCGCGGCAGCTTGTAGCCGTAGCCGTCCGGACTCTCGGCCGCGCTGACTGCCCTGTACTTCTCGAACTGGGCCGCGAGCTCGGCCGAATCAATCGCCTCGTCGGGATTCAGGAAGCTCTTCGCCTCGAACTTCACGAGCTGCACGCGAATCTTGTCCATGGTGTCGCGGACGAAATGCCGCACCTCGCGATCGGACGGCTGGTACACGTCCGTGACAAACGAGGCGTACTTGTTAACGAGCAGCAGTTCTCGAACCGCCTCGCGAAGCTGAGCGGGCGACGCCTGGAGTCTCGACCGGATGGCGTCGAGCGCCTCGGGCGGGATGCGCTGCTGCTGGAAGAACTCGTCGATTTCGGCGGGTGAGACTTGCACGCCCGCCCGGCTGGCCTCCCGCGTCAACATGTACCAGTGTTCGAGCTTGAGCGGTTCGTCGTCCGTCAGCCCGCCGGCCAGCATGCGCCAGTCGAAACCCAGCGACGAGAGGATGGTCGCCGATCCGTTGGTCGGCACGAGATCGGCGTTCTTGATCGACTTCCCGAACGCCTGTCCGATCACGATATTCGCCTGGCTGGGTGAAAGCAGCTCGCGGAGGGGCTCGCCGATCAGCCACGAGACCAGAATCAGAGCGGTCAGGACCGCCAGGAGCTTGCGATTATGCTGGCGCAGAAACTTCATCATGGCGCGGCGGACTCCTCGTCACCGTCGGTGCGGATCGACTACGAACCCCTGAGTGTACCGACGCGCGGCGGGTTCGCAACGCCAAGGGACAGGGCGTTCAGACAGGATCCTGCCGTCTGGCCGGGACGAGGAGCGGCGGCTGCCACGCCGGATGGCATCAGCCGCGCCCGCTGGAGCGACCCGGACCGGCCTACTGCAGCAACTGCAAGACCGATTGGGGCGACCGGTTGGCGATCGCAAGCACCGCGGTACCGGCCTGGACAAGGATCTGGTCGCGCGTCAACTGACTCGTCTGAGCGGCGAAGTCGACGTCGCGGATGGACGATTCGCTGCTAGTCAGATTCTCCAGCGTGATCTGCAACTGGCTGACGTTGGTCTGGACGGTGTTCTTCTCGAACGCGCCCAGCCGGCCGCGCAGCAGGGAAACCTGACGAATGGCCTCCTGGATGATCTTCGCCGCCCGGCCGGACTCGCCGTTCACCAGCGAGTAGTTCTGCCCGGTGACGATCTGAGACAGGAATCCGAGCGTGCCGTTGCCGAGCTCCGATGCGGCGATCGAGCGGACGCCCACGTTGACCTGCTGATTCGAGTTGATGCCCGGGCCCAATTGGAACAGCGCCCCGCCGCCCGTGATGGCGAAGGTCGTGGATCCGGGGCGGTTGAACGCCTCGCTGATGGTCAGGGCGATGTTCAACCCGGTCGTGTTCAGGATCAGGTCCCGGCCGTTACCGATCGAGGTCGCGCCGTTGATGGTGGCCGCGGCGTCGCGGCCGATGTCACGATTCGTCGATGCACCTCCGGCGTCGATCAGTGCGAAGGTCCCGGCGCTGGAGGGCAGCACCTCGACCTGCACGAATGCGTTCGAGCCATAGCGCTGCGACCGCAGCACGATGCCGGATGCCGCGAAGCCCGGGTTGATCAGCCCGGCCGACACGCCCGTAGCTTCGGTAACGACGTTGATGGCGGCCGCAATGGCGCTGGCCCGCGTCCCGGAGATGAACGACAGCGAGACGACCCCATTGTTGCCTGCCACCTGAATGCTGATCGACTGGGCGATCTGGCTGTTGGCGAAACGCAGTTCGCCGTGCTGGGCGGACTGGGTCACGTTGATGGTGACCGGGATGTAGCTGCGGTTCCCGAAGGTGGCGGCGTTCACGGACAACGCTTCGATGTCCCCGGTGTTGACACCGCTGGTGAGGTAGTCGAGCGACCCGTCCAGCAGTCGCCGACCGGCGAACGACGTCGTGTTCGCGATGCGCGTGATGGACTCCACGGCGGAGTCGATCTGCAACTGGTTGGCACGGATTTCGTCGCTTGAGACCGCACCGGAGTTGGCGGCCTGAACGACCAGCGCCTGGATATCGTTCAGCAGGGCGGCGACCTCGTTGAGGGCCGCCTCGGTCGTCGAGATGACGTTCGCAGCGCGCTGCGAGTTGTCGATGGCCTGCCGCACCCCGGCAATCTCCGAACGGAGCACTTCGGAGACGATCAGTCCGGCGGGATCGTCAGCCCCTCGATTGATGCGCAGGCCGGTGGCCAGTCGCTCGAGGCTGACCGACAGTCGGCCCTGGGAGCGGCCGAGCTGACGATTGGACAGCAGCGCGGGGATGTTCGAATTGATCCGGGTCATGTGGCGATCCTCCTTGAAGCGGCCACGCATCGAGCGCGCCCGGCGTGGGCGAGCGCGACGCCCGATCGTCCCGGACGATCGGGTTCAGGACCGTCAGGTCTCAGCGCCGCCTGGGAGCATCCGGCCCCGCCGGCGGCTTGTCCGGACCGGCCGGCGGCGGCAGGTCCTTGGGTTGCACGTTGGCGGCAGCGCGGTTTTCGCGCTGAATCGCGTCGTACACTTCCTTGCGATGCACGGGGATGTGCGGCGGAGCCGTAATGCCCAGTCGCACCTTGTCTCCCCGGATGTCCACGACCGTGACCTCCACATCGTCGCCGATCATGATGGTCTGGTCGCGCAATCTGGATAGCACCAACATCCGCGGCTCCTTCCTTGGCAAGGCCGAGGCGCGTTTGGGTTACACGGGGAGCCACTGGCCCGGATGCAACCGGTGCGCGGCGCGCATGTAGCATGCGGCCGGTGGTGAGCTGGCCCCGTGACGCGGAACGGCGGCCGTCGAACCGATAGTCGTCGTTATTATAGCCGAACGACCACCGGCAACTCGACGACTCAGGCCGTCTTCGACACTGCCTCGGGACGAGCCGGAAGCTGCATCAGCGGATAGCGCGTCGAGTAGCGCTTGTCAGCCAGTACCAGTTGCCTTCCGGTTCGGGTGGTGACATTGATGACCAGCGGACCCTGGAGATTGCCGGTCAGCGTGTCGTCGACCTTGTTGACGATCACGAACACCTGGCAGCCGTCCACGTTGTCCATGCCAATGGCTGACAACTCCTCCGGCTTGATCGCCAGCTTGTAGTCCGCCACGAAGAGGCGCGGATCGCACACCACGAAGGCCAGGTCAGGCCGAGCGACAGACTGCATCCAATAGAAGGCGCTGTTCTCGCCGGTCTGGATCAGGGCGAAATCATGGTCGTCCGGGAACCCCAGCAGTCCCTTGGGGAACTGAATGAAGCGCTGGGCGTCGACCTCGATGCCGCCGAACCGTGACGTCTCAATCACCATACTCACAACTCCTGTCCGCCCTCATGGCGGACCGTCGTGACCGCGTCGGATCTCACCCCGCGATGCATCCATTCATCGCAAGAAGTCCAGTAGTGAGAGTCCGAGCAAACTCGAACCGCTCCGCAGGTTGGCCTGCATGGCGGTCTGGGCCTGTTGGAACTTCGTGATCGCCTCGGTGTAGTCCACATCCACCAGCTGCGAGAGCAGCTCGCGGACCGAGATGACCGCGTCTTCCGTCCGCTCCAGGCGCTGCCGCATGGCGGCCGACCGGGCTCCGACCTGGCCCTGCACCGCCGCGACGTGGCGCTGCGCCTCGCCGATCCGCCCTCCGGCGGTCGTGATTCTGCGCGTGTCGTTGGCCAGCAGGGCGTCGCGCAGCTCGTACAGCGCGGAGAACGCCCCGCTCGCCACGTTCGGGTTGACGTCGCGGCCGACCAGTTCGGTCGCCGACCCGCTGACGCCGCTCAATCCCAGATCGTCCAGCGCCGGCGAGAGATTGGCCCGCGCGATGGCGATCGGCTGCGTGCCGGACGCCTGCGACAGACGCAGCCCGTTGCCGTTGGCGACCAGTCCGGCCGTCAACGTCGAGCCGGCCAGCGTGGCCGCGGCGTTGATCGCGTCGATGACATCGCCAATCGTCACCGACCCGCTCAGGTCCACCGAAAACTGGATGCCATGCCCGTCGGTGATGGTCAGGTCCGCGCCCGGCACCGTGCCGAGCCCCATGCCATCGTTCAGGCCGCTCAACCGCGTGCCGGCATGCAACGTGCGGATGCCGAGCCGGGTTGCGTCCTGCCCGCCGTTCTCGCCAATCCGTAATTCCGATCCGGACAGCAGGTTGATGATTTCGATGCCGGTGCCGGCGTCGTTGATTCGTGCCCGGATGCCGACCCCGGCCGTATTCAAACGATTCAGAATATCCTGCACTGTGCCCGCGCCCGCGAACGACACCGTCGCGGTGTGTCCGCCGTTGCGGATCTGCACGCCGCTTCCCAGCGTCAGCCCGGCGCCGCCGTAGAGGTCGCTCAACCGTGTGGTCAGCGTGACGCGCGGACGAATGTCGGCGCCGTCGAACGCAGGCGGGCCGCCAGTCACGCGCAACCCCAGGTCGGCGGCAACCACGCCGTTCGCCACGTCGGCGACGTCGATGTTGAACCCGCCGCCCGACGTGATGCGAAGGTGATCGCCCACCACCGAAAGCGTTGTGGTCGAGCCGGCGGCCACCGCGCGATCGTTGAATCGGGCGATGATATCCGTCAGCGTGTCCGCGCCGGTCAGATCGACCTCGAATGTGACTGGAGATGGAGAGTGTTCCGTGACACGAAAACTGCCCCGACGGATTCCGCGACCCTGCGCGCCGGCAAGATCCTCCAACCGGGTGGACGGAGTCGCCTGCGGGTCGAGATCGACCGCCGAGCCGATCGGATTGGCGCGGAGATTCAGCAACTGGTCGACCGTGATGTTGTATGTGGCCGCACTGTCGACGCCCGGGGCCGTTCCCGAGGCGACTCGCGTCATCAACGCGCCGTCGTCGCCGACATGGGCCACGCGGCCGAGTGATGAATCCAACGGCGCTCGATCGGTCTGTCGTCCGGCGAAGAGAAAACGCCCGTTGAACTGGCGGTTCCCGACGATCTGAAGCTGGGCGATGAGGCTGTCGATGACGGTCGCGGCCGAAGCGCGCTGCTCGGCGGTGGTGAAGGCGTTGACGTTTTCGCTGGCGATCGAGGCCGCCTGAATCAGCAACGAGCTGATGTCGGTGATGCCGTCGTCGGTCGCCGAGAGAAACCCGTCGGCCGCTCGAATATTGGTCAGAATCTGGTTCTGCTGGTCGACAACCTGGCGGTAGTTGATGGCCTGTTCGGCGGCGACCGGATCGTCCCGGGTCGACAGCAGTCGCCGCCCGGTGGCCAGTTGCTGCTGTAGCACGAACAGTTGAAGCTGGTTTGCGTTGAGCTGCTGCGTGAGCGCGCTGGTACGCAGGTTGTGCGAGACGCGGGTCGGCAGGATGGGGTTGATCGCCATCTCGCTTACCTCATCCCACCAGGCCCAGCAGCGTTCGGAGCAGCTCGTCCACGACGCTCAGGTAGCGAGCGGCGCCCTCGTACGCCCGCTGATAGGTCACCAGCTTGACTGCTTCCTCGTCGAGGTTGACGCCCGACACGGCCTCGCGCTGTGCAACCAGCGCACTCAGGATCGCGTCGGCAGCCTGGAGCCCGCTGCGGGAGGCGGCCGCACTGACCGCCTGAATGCCGACGCTGCCCTGGTGAAACGCCAGCAGCGACGCGCCGCCGAGCGAGGTCGTCGGTGATTCGATCAGCGCGGCGATCCGGCCGGCGTTGGCACCGTCGCCCGGCAGACCGCTGACCGATGCGGCCAGGCGTTCGGGCGCGCTGGCGATGTCCGCCGAGACAGCGATGTCCGATGCATCACGGCCGGAGAAGTAGGCGTTGAGTCCGAGCGAGGCCAGCACGTTCGAGCTGTCGGAAGCGAACTGGAACGTGAATCCGTCGGCGGCCGACAGGCTGAGCGTACCATCGGCCTGAACGGTGGCCGTGAGGTTGTCCACCGCGGAGCTGATGTCGGCCGCCAGCGAGTTCAGTGTTGTGTCGCCGCCGATACCGTCGGCGTCGACATGAACGGCGGTCCGAACAACCGTGCCGGTCGCGGTGTTTCGAACATCGATGTAGAAGGTCCCCGACCGCGGCGCGAACGGCAGTCCCGCCGCAGCCGAAGTCAGCGCGGACGCGGGATCACCGACAGGGTACCCGGCGGTCAGCGACGTGAAGCCGCTCAGACCCTGCCCCTGGCTGTGGACGCGATTGACCTCCGAGATGAGCACCGCGGCGAAGCGATCGAGTCGCTCGATCTGGGTGTCGACATGCTGATCCCGCGCGGCCGTCAGTCCCGCCAGCCTGCCAGAGCCGATCGCAACGCGGCCATTGTTCGAGGCGAAGCGGACCACGGCGTCGAACCGCCCGGCGCCGACCGATTCGGTCGTGGTGGTCAGCCCGCGCGAGGTGCCGAAGAAGACGAGCGGCTCGTTCCCGATGTAGACGTTCACCGCCCCGCCGGGTTGCTCGCGCGTGCTGATGCCGACGATTTCCGAAAGCTGCCGCAGCAGATCGTCACGCTGATCGCGCAGCGCCGCGGCCGGGCTCTGTGCGGCGGACTCGGCGGTGACGATGCGCACGTTGAGCTCGGCCACCTGCGCCGCCAACTGGTTGGCCTGTCCGACGGAAAACTCGATCTCGCGGTTGGCCTGCTGGCGCGCGGCGAGCAGGTCGGCTCGGGTCTGGCGGATGGTCTGGGCGAGCCGCGCGCCGGCACTGAGCACCAGTCGGCGGGCCGCGACGTTTTCCGGATTGTTCTGGAGGCCGGCGAACGAATCGAAGAACGCCTGCAACTCGCCGGCCAGATTCGAATCGCCCAGCGGATTGAGAATCGACTCAACGCGACTCAGCGCGGCGTCCTCCGACTCCGCCGACGCCCGGTCGGAGCGAGATTGGCGCAGGCGCGACTCGACGGCGTCGCTGACGTTGCGCTGAATGGCGATGACGCCGACGCCGTTGCCGATCTGGAGCGTGGTGCCGCTTGATGGCGGAATCGCGGCCAGCCCGGTCGACTGCCGCGTGTACGAGGCGTTTCCGGCGTTGGCGATGTTATTGCCGACCACCTGCAGAGCGGCCTGGTAGCTGAGCAGGGCCGAGCGTCCGATCTGCAACGCGGATGTCGTCAGAGGCATGGGCCTATCCCACCGCGTCCAAAACGCGCGTCGTGCGGACCGCGCCGGCTCGCCCGCGCGGCGTGTACACGTCCGCTTCGTCCGGGCTGCGCGTCATTGCGTCGAACACCTTGCGGTAGTGCGCCAGCATCTCCGCCGAAACGATCGTGATCACCCGGTGCAGCTCCGCTACCGCCGCGACGCGCTGCCGCAGTCCGGCCGCCAACGCTGTCATTCGGCCTCGATGCGGCTCGTTCAGCGACTCGGCCAGCATGCTCAGGGTCCGCGCCGCCTCGCCGCGCGGGTTGGGGACCGGCCAGCCCGCCAGCAGCTCCTTGCGACGCCGGTCGAGCTCCGCCAAGCGTCGAACGAGCAACCCCTCCCGGGCGGACGCCGATTGAATCGCCGCCGTATCGGCGCGCTTCATGGCGTCGAGCTTCGATCGCAGCACCACCTCGAGCTCGGTTTGCAGCCGAAGCAGCTCTTCGAGGAGGTCGACCAGCGCGGTCGCGTCGGTATCCCGCGTCCATTGTGTCACGCGGCCCCCTCCAACACCGCGGCGGTTCCGAGAGACCGAGTCGGTTCGATCCGCTGCATCGCCCGGTGGAGCTGATCGGTGACCGGGTTGCCCGGCGTACGGGCAATTCGGCGACCGATCTCCTCGATCCACTGCCCACGAAACACCTCTTCGCCTCGACCGCCGTGCATGAGAGCGGTTTCGAAGGTCGTCTTCTGCATTTCCCGAAGCAGGTGTCCGTAGAAGACCGAACCGACGATCTCGGCCACGCGATCGCGCGGCACCCCGCCGGACTCGCCGGCCCGCCGCGAGCGCAGCGCCATCGCCCGCGCCTCGTCCGGCGGCGTCAGCGGAAGCGGTGATGACAGCGGCGGCAGCTTCACGTCGATGCCCTCAGTCCTCGTGCACAAGCTTGGCATGCAGCTTGCCGCTGCGATGCAGGTCCTCGAGGATGTTGATCAGGTCGCGCGCCGGAACCTTCAGACTGTTCAGCGCGTCCAGCAGGTCTCGCAGCCGCGCCCCGCCACGGCCCGTCGGATCAATCGCCGCAACGGTCTGCTCGCTGACCAGCGGATTGTCCGCGGACGGCTGCGGCGGAGGCTGGACGGTGCTGATGGTCATGCCGTTGTAGGAGATCAGCACCGCCCCGATCTCGACTTCGCCGGTCACGACCACGGTGCCCTTGGCGCGATTGATGGTGACGCGGGCCTCGGCCGGCGGAAGAAACAGCTCGACCGCCTCGACCGCGGCAATGAATGCCGCCGGATCGGAAAGCTCGTTCAGCGGGATTGCGACCTCGACGTTCTTGGGATCCAGCGCCCGCGCGATCCGAGTCAGCCGGCCGGTGTCCGACATCTCCTCGTTGATCAACTGTGCGATCGTGGCGGCCAGCGCCCAGCTTGCGTGGGCGTCCTCCAGCACGAGGGTGATGCGGCCGCCCTCGATGTAGTTGTGGATCACGTCGGCCTCAAGCGTCGCTCCCTGGCGGACGACCCCCACGGTCGGCGTGCGCGGATCGTTGATGACGACCGGACCGGCCGCAAACGCAAAGATGGTCCGCAGGTCGGGCCCCTGAAGCGGCGAGATCAGCAGACGCCCACCCGCCAGACTCTTGGCCGCGCCGATGGCGCTGACTTGCACGTCGACGCGGTCGCCTTCGCGGGCGCCGTTCTCGGGCAGCACGACCTCGATCGCGACGATGGCGACGTTCTTGGTCTCGCGCAGCGCGGCGAGCGGGACCGGGTTCTCGAACTTCTGGAGCATGGCGCCGAGCGACTGGATGGACGGGGCGTACTTCCCGCCGTCGCCCGTGCCAGCCAGGCCGATGACCAGGCCCATCCCGTGCAGACGGTTGTCGCGCCGGCCTTTGAGATGCGTGACATCGGCCACGCGTGTCGCCAGCGCGGACGGCGTAGCCATCAGCACGGCGACGGCAAACGGCAGCGAGTAACGCGCCGCCGCCAAGGCGCGAGCGCCGCGCGCACCGTCTGGCCTAGAATGGCTTGAGCGCATCGAAGATCCTCGGGATGAAGCCGCGCTTGGTCGTATCGCGCACGGCGCCTTCGTTGATCGTGTCCACGCTCAGGTCGTACACGCGGTCCGACAGCACCGAGTTGTCGGCCGAAACGTCCTCCGCCCGGCAGACGCCGGTCAGGGTGATCGTCTGGACCTCCTCCTCGTAGCGATAGCGGGCTCGCGCCTGGAGCACGAGCGTACCGTTGGGTTTGACATCGATGACTTCGGCCTGGATGCGAGTCGTCAGCTGATCCTGGCGCTGGTTACGACCCTGGCTGCGGCGGTTGTCGGTCAGGTCGAACTTGGCCTGCGGGTCGCCGCTGGGAAAATCCTGCTGCCGCCAGCGATGATCCGAGATGCGAAACCACTGATCGAGCTTGGCGTTGAACTGGTTGATGCGGTTCTGCTCGAGCCGGCCGTCCGCCCGGTACTGCATGTTGTGGCGGACCACGATGTTGACGAGGTCATGCAAGCGGAAACGCCTGGGGGTGTCGGGGACCACGGCGATCAACGACGCCGCCCGGAGCGGCAGGTTGGCGTTGATGTCGTCCGGCGGAACCGCGCCCGCGCTGGGCTGTAACGAGCCATCCGGGGCGGTCGGCTGCGTCGTCGGGATGAATCGAGCCTGCCGGATCGACTCGGCTTGCAGGTACAGAGACGACGACTGGGCGCCGGCCGGGGCCGCAGCCCATGCGAGCGCGGTCGCCAGCGCGCCGCCGGCGATCCGCAAGCATTGGGTTGACCTGCTCCGAGTCATCTCGCTGCCACCTGCACGGCGCCGTCCACGCTCACGGTTCGCGGGCCCGTGACGGTCGCCTCGAGCAGCTCCCGGCTACCCTCGACCTTCACGGAGATCGACTCGCCCAGCGTCCCGGCCGCCGCAGCGCGTCCGACCGTCTTGATCGCCAATCCGCCGCGCCGGCTCCACACGGTGACAAGATCGCCCCGGCGAACCAGTGCAGGCTCGCGCAGATCCTGCGGGCGGACGAGCTCGCCGGCGCGCACGAACACGCGCGCCTCCCGGCCGAGCACGGCCGCCAGATTGTTGGCCGGGCCGTCCGACGAACGAGTGAACGTTCGCGGCTCGAGCGCCACGTCGCCGGCCCTGACGCGCGTGCCCTGGTTGATCGCACGCTTCGCCACGACCACCGTCCGAGTCACCGCCACCTCGACCGACAGCGGGACGCGCCGCGTACGCCCGTCGTCGCCCGAGAGCGTGACTTCCAGCGCGACGACGCCCAGCGGCTCGCCGCGAGATCGCAGTTCGATGTCGACGACTCCGCCGCTGGCGAGCCACTCACGATCCGCGGCGGAGAACCGCGTGGACAAGGCGACCTCTTCGACGCCCAGCCGCTTCGCCAGAAAACGGCGAACGGCGGTTTCGAGCGAGTCGTCGTCCGGGCGGGCCGGGGCGGCCTCCGGCGCCACAGCCGGTTCGGGCACGCTCGGCGCGGCCGGTGCAGGCGGACTCGGCGCCGCGGCCGGCGCGGCGGGCGGAAGCTCCGGCGGCGTCGTCCGGCGGACGGTGCATCGCGTCGAGCCGCACAGGCGCACCCGGGCGAGGTTCCATCCAACGCGCGTGAGCTCGTGTCGAACCATCTCGAGATCGACGACAGTCTCGATGCCGCCGGCCGGGATTCGCGCAACCACCAGCTCGCCTAACGCCGGCCGCAGTGCCGCGTCGAAGGCCGAGAGGTCGGCCACGTCCTGAATCCGTACGGCGGCAGCCTCGACGGACGCGGTGGACCAGAGGCGAATTTCCTCGGCGCGGGCGGATGAACCGACGCCCAGCGCGACCACGCAGATTGCGCACGCCACCGAGCAGGATTTCAGGCAAACACGGGTCATGCCCTGCTCCGCGCCGAAGCGCGACTAGAAGCGCCTCAGGTTCACGATGGCCTGGAGAAGCTGATCAGACGACTGGATCGACTGCGAGTTCAGTTCGAAGCCGCGTTGCGTTCGAATCAGCTCGACCAGCTCACGAACCGGATCGACGTTGGACAGCTCGAGCTGCCCCTGCTGAATCTCGCCGAGGCCGTCCTGGGTCGGATTTCCGAGGATCGGCGGCCCCGACGCTTCAGTATCGAGGTACAGGTTCTTCCCAAGCTGCTTGAGGCCGGGGGCATTGATGAAGCGGGCAAGCTGGATCTGCCCGACATCGTTGAACTGGCTACTGCCCTGGCTGCGGACCTGCACGAGGCCCTGCGTGCCGATCACGATCTCGACCGCGTCCTGCGGAATGTTGATGGTCGGCTCAAGCCGTGATCCGACGCTGTTGAGGAGCGTCACGTCGCCGTTGGCGTTGCGCGAGAAGTTCCCGGCCCGCGTATACGCGATTCGTTCCTGCCCGTCGACGATCGTGGTGACCTGGAAGAAACCCTCGCCGTGAATCGACAGATCAAGCGGCTGGTTGGTGACGTCGAACGATCCCTGCTGGAAGATCAGTTGCGTCCCGGAGACCTGGACCCCAAGCCCGACCTGCTTGCCGACCGGCTTTGGAAAGTCGAGCGGAGTCCGCTTTCCGGGCTCCTCGATCGTCTGGTAGAAGACATCCTCGAAATTAACACGGGACCTCTTGAAGCCGGGCGTCTCCACGTTCGCCAGATTGTTGGCGACCACGTTGAGCTTGAAATCCAGCGCCTGCATTCCGGAGGCGGCTGTATAGAGTGCCTGAATTCCCATCACGAGGCCTCAGCGATTTCCAGTGTTCCGCCGGCTAGCCGAGCCGACCCACGTCGTTCACAACCTTCGACAACGTCGCGTCCTGGATCGAGATCAGGGATGCGTTCAACTCGTAGGCGCGGGCCGCGGCGATCATCTGGGTCAGACTGCCGATCGGATCGGCGGCCGACTGCTCGACCGCGCCCGGTCGCAGCTCCGCGGAAATCGAGTGCGCATCTTCGCTGCATTCGAAGAGGTTTCCGCCCACCTTGGTCATCGAGCGGCTGTCCGAGACATCGACGACGTCAAGGCGACCGACCTCGGCACTGCCCTGGAACACCGCGCCGAGCGTGTCGATCGAAACGTCGTCGCGCGAACGCGGATCGATCCGGATCGGTGTTCCGGAAGCGCTCAGCAGCGGGTGCTCGCCAGACTGCGTCAGCAGCGTCCCGTCCGGCGAGATCGTGAATCGACCATCGCGGGTGTAGCGAACGCCTTCCGGCGTGCCCACTCTGAAGAAGCCACGTCCGAGCAACGCCACGTCCAGGGGTGCGTCGGTCCGCTCGAGCGGGCCTTGCTTGAACTCGGTGTAGACCGGCGTTTCGAACAACCCGCCTGAGAGCCCGTCGTACACGCGATGACGCGCTCGCGCATCACCCCGTTCCACCGACTCCACCGGCCGTTCGATAACGGCCACGCGGTCCGGCTTGAATCCGGGCGTATCTGCGTTGGCGAGATTGTTGGAGATGATCGCCTGGCGATACTCCTGCACCGCCAGACCAGCCGCCGAATGGTAGATGCCGTAGATCACTCGAGGCCCCCCCGCCTCGCGGCATCGGCAACGCGCAGCAGCTCGGTCGCGTCACACCCGGCGCAGCGCGCCAGATGGACGGTCGCCGCCAGGAGCGCGGCGGCGCGGATCCGGGCGCCCAGCGAAAGCCACGTCGCCGGCAGCGATCCGTCGCTGCCGGGACGCGTGTCGAGTCGTTCGTTCCGTCGAACGTCCATGCTGCGCCGCTCCATCGCGCGTCTATTCCCATCCTGGGCCCGGCAGGCACGCCGGGATGCGAGCGAGCCACGGCTCAGCAACGGCCGTGCCAGCGGAGTTCGCTCGCTGATCGGAGCGGCCGGCGGTTTCTGCGCCATGAATGGAAGTTATTATTTTGCAAAATCTTATATCGCGAAACGAAACGCCGAATCATGCTCCGGATCAGACCGATCGCAGGCCGCAGGCGCGAGGCCGAGCGCAACTACCGCTCAGGCATCCGCGAGATCGGCCGATGAAGTCGTTCCAAGCAGACCGAGATCGGCGCGAACGAGATTGTGCAATGCGAGTCGCCAATGGAGCGTTACTCTGTTAGCGGTGACGGTCCGCGCAATGCGTTGCGTTCACGAAAAGCATTCGCGGAGGGACGAGGACGTGCTCGCGATTCTCGCGGAAACGCTGCCCGTCGTCCCTCCGCCTTTTTTCGTGACGTCTGTGCGCACCCGGGCCGGAGACCATGCGATGATCCGCTCGCTGAAGTGCGTTTGCCTCCGACTCCTGGCCTCAACGGTATGCTTTATGCCCGCGGCGGCCCGCGCAGCCAACTGCGCGCAGACCTCAACCGGGCTGATCCCGCTGACCGACCTGCACTCCGGGCTTTACCTTGGCGTCTACGAGGGTGGCCTTTATCCCGGCGGCGCGAACGTCGCGCCAGTATCGCATGACTCGATGGGTCGGATGCTCGCGAGTGCAATCGAGCCGCTCAGCACGGCCGGCTCACCCGACCCGGGCGGCAAGTACGTGCTGCTCTCGATCGGGATGTCGAACACCACGCAGGAGTTCTGCTCCGCGGCCGGAACGGAGCCCTGCGATCCGTGGACGTTCATGGGACAGGCGGCGTCGCACCCCAGCGTCAACCGTTCGACGCTCGTCATCGTCAACGGAGCGCGAGGCGGTCAAACGGCCACGATGTGGGATTCACCCGCGGACCCGAATTACAACATGGTTCGAGACTCCGTGCTGGCGCCGAAAGGTCTGAGCGAGGCGCAGGTCGTCGCGGCATGGGTGAAGGTTGCCAACGCCAGACCGACCCAGGGGTTGCCGAGCGCCGGCGCCGACGCCCTGCAACTCGAGGCGTCGATCGGCAACATCGCCCGCGCGGCGAAGACGCGCTATCCCAATCTGAGACTGGTCTTCCTGTCCAGCCGCATCTATGCCGGCTATGCCTCCACCGCGCTGAACCCCGAGCCTTACGCTTACGAGTCGGGCTTCTCAGTCAAGTGGGCCATACAGGCCCAGATAGATCAGATGAATGCAGGCGGCGGCCTCGTCGATCCCCAGGCCGGCGATTTGAATTACACGTCGGTGGCTCCGTGGCTGGGATGGGGCGCGTACCTGTGGGCCGACGGCCTGATCCCGCGTTCCGACGGATTGACCTACGTCTGCTCGGACCTTGCCGCGGACGGAACCCACCCGGCCACCACCGGCGAGCAGAAGGTCGCAAGACTGCTTCTGAGGTTCTTTCTGCTCTCCCCGTATGCTTACCCGTGGTTTTCCATCTGCCGGCCTTTCGACATGGATGGGAACGGCGTGGTGAACGGTGGCGATCTTCAGCCGTTTGTCGAAGTGCTGCTGAACCCTGCCGGCGCAACGCCCGTGTTGCGATGTGCGGCTGATGCCAACGCCGACGGCTATGTGACGGCGGCAGACGTTCCGGGATTCGTGAACGCCCTGTTGCAACGATAGCCGCCGCGCCACGTCAATCGCCGCGGTCGGCGAGCAGGCTCCGCGTCGCCGGGTGTCGGGCGCGCTCGAGCACCTCCTCTGGCGGTCCCGACTCAACAACGCGGCCACCGGCCAGCACATGGACTCGGTGGGCGCTGCGTCGGACAAAGCCGATCGCGTGGCTCACGATCAGCATGGTCTGGCCGGATGACGAGAGGTCCGCCATCACCGACAGCACCTCCCCGGTCATGCGCGGGTCGAGTGCACTCGTCGGCTCGTCGAACAACATCACGGCCGGCTCGTTCGCCAGCGCGCGGGCAATCGCGACGCGCTGCTGCTGTCCGCCGGAGAGCGTGGCCGGGCGCGCATCGAGCTTGTCCGAAAGGCCGACGCGCTCGATCAGTCGGCGGGCGCGATCGGCCGCGGCGTCCCGCGGCAGTCCGAGTCCGTGGATCGGCCCGCACATGACGTTCTCGAGAACCGTCATGTGGGGAAAGAGGTGAAACTGCTGAAAGACCATGCCGACGCGCGTGCGCAGTCGCTGCTGCAACGCGTTCGAGCTGGCGTTGCCGGCGCGGGGATCCAGCGCCACTTCGCCAACGTCGACCCGACCATCGTCAAAGGACTCGAGGGCATTGATGCACCGCAGCAGGGTGGACTTGCCGCAGCCCGATGCACCGATGACGACGGCGGCCTCGCCGCGCCGAACGTCGAGGTCGACGCCGGCGAGCACCGCATGCCCGTCGTAACGCTTCACAAGACCGCGAACTCGCACCAGCGGCGCATCGCTACCGTCGCCCGGGCTCTTGCTGTTCAAAGACTCGCTCATGCGCCGATGTTCGCTCTCACGCCCGGGCCCCGTGCACGCCGAGCCGCATCTCCATCCGCCGGGCCAGACGGGACAGCGGATAGCTCATGGCCAGGTAGAGCAGCGCCGTCATCGCGGCCAGTTCCAGAATCGCACCCGTACCGTTCGCCGCCATATTGTACTGCTTGGTCAACTCGGTCACCGCGATCACGGAGCACACCGACGTGTCCTTGAACAACGCGATGAAGTCGTTCGTGACGGGCGGAATCACGATGCGTGTGGCCTGGGGAAGGATGATCCGGCGAATGGCTGCACGGCGCGACAGCCCCAGCGCCAGCGCGGCCTGCATCTGCCCGACCGGCACGGCCTGAATGCCGGCGCGGTAGATCTCGGCCTCGTACGCGGAGTAGTTGATCCCCAGGCCGACGACGGCGGCGGTCACGGGATTCAGCGGAAAGGGGACGAGGGTCGGCAGAAGGAAATACAGAACGTACAACTGGAGCATGACCGGCGTGCCGCGCAGGATTTCGACGTAGGCTGCCAGCACGCCACGGACCCAGCCCGGACCGTACAACCGACCCAGCGCCACCAGCAGGCCGACGATGACAGCCAGCGGCATCGCCAACACCGACACCTGCACCGTCACCAGCGCCGCCCACAGCAACTTGGGACCGTACTGGCGCACCACCATCCATCCGGTCAGGGCCGTTTCGGCCCCCGGCGAGACGGATGCCGTCGCCAGTGTCTCCTGCGCGGACGTCCACAGGTCGTACTTCTCGTAGATTCGCTGTAATCGGCCGTCATGGAGCGCCCGCTCGATGGCTGCGTTGAGGGCGTCGACGAGCCGCTGCTGCCCGGTCGCCGCGAAGATCACGTAATAACCCGGCTCGATCGGCTCGCCAATGAACCGCAGCCCGGCGCCCTGCGGCTTGCCGCGAAAATGGATCGCAACCGGAAGATCAGCCAGCGTCGCGTCGTGGACGCCCGCGCGAACCTGCGCCATCGCGTCCGTGTTGCCGTTGTATTCGGCGACTTCCACGTCGCCGGCCCATTTCGACGCCAGGTAGTGCGCCGCCGCGGTGCCGCTGAGCACGCTCACCGAGCGCCGTGGCCGGTCCGGGCGCCGTCGCAGGTCGTCCCACGAGCGAACCTGACCATCATGTTCCCGCGCGAGCAATTGCAACTCATAGATGTAGTACGGTCGTGTCGCCAGCATGCGGGCGGCGCGCTGCGGCGTCCACTCGTAACCGTTCAGGACGATGTCGACCTTCCCGGCTCGCAGGAACTCTGGCAGGGTGTTCCAGTCGGCCTGCATGAAGCGCGCCCGCACGCCCAATTCGGCCGCCAGCAAATCCGCCAGCTCGACCTCGAAGCCGACCAATCGGTCCGGATCTTGCGGATCTGCGTAGATATACGGACCACCGCCCTCTTGATCGCCGCCCCAGATCAGTTCGCCGCGCGTCCGCACGTCGTCCAACACATCGGCCCACGCGGGCCATGCGTTCGCGAGGAGACACGAACCGACCAGAGCGACCCAGCCTCGCCAACCGCGTACAGATGTTCCCATGAAGGCGGATCATATCGCGCGCGATCGGCCAGGCCGGGGAGATTCCCAACGCTTTGACGCTCCGCCGCCGCCTTCTTACTATCCGACTCGCCGCATCAACCGGATGTGGTCGGCCATCCGACGCTCAGGATGCGCGACGTCCGCGCGTCGCTTCGGAAACGGACGGCATCGCCCGGTCATCGACCGGCGCTCCAGGAGGAATGAAGATGAAACGGATTGCAGCAGGATTGATCGCAGGACTCGTGGTCGCGCCCGCGCTGGCGACGCAGCCGCCGGTCGCCATGGTCGGCGCGGCCGCTCAGATGACGCCGGCCGCCCCGGAGGGCATGGCTCCCGCTGGCAACTCGCCGATGATCGAGCTGGTGAAGCGCTGCCCGAACCTGCGCTACGTCGGACGTGACGCCGAGTTCAAGATCGTCGTCTCGAACAAGGGCCAGGGATCCGCGCGCAACGTGGTGGTCACCGACACGATCTCCGGGTCGGACTTCATCTCGGCCGACAACGGCGGCCAGCGGCAGGGCGACCGCGTGGTGTGGTCGATCGGCACGCTCGACGCCGGTCAGAGTCGCGAACTGGGCGTGAAGGTGCGCTGCTCGCGCATCGGCATGGTGAAGAACATGGCCCAGGTGACGTACTGCGCCGAGGCCGTGGCGGAGTGCGACTTTGAGGTCCGGGGCATTCCGGCCGTGCTGCTCGAGTGCGTCGATGATCCGGACCCGATCGAGGTCGGCGGAACCCTGACCTACACGATCACGGTCACGAATCAGGGCTCGCAGACGGCAACCAATGTGGCCATCAACTGCGTTGTCCCGCCGGAGCTCGACTTTGTTTCGGGCGGCGGCGCGACGACGGCCTCCGCTGACGGCAAGAACGTGCGCTTCGCGCCGCTGGCCAGCCTGCCGCCCAAGGGCCAGGCCCGCTTCACGGTCACGGTCAAGGGGGTCCGCGAGGGCGACGCCCGCTTCAAGGTCAGCATGATCATTGACCAGATCGACTCTCCGGTCGAAGAAACCGAGAGCACGCACGTCTATTGACATGAGAGCGGGTGATCGCCGGGCACGATTCCTCGGTCGACCTCGTCGGCCGGAGCTGGCGGGCTCGCGGGCTGCATGCGCTGTATCTCCATCGACGGAGTGCCGCCGGCAGCCCGTCGAGCCTCTGCCGGCGTCCCGACGCCCGCCGCCTCGTCGAGAATCCGACCGGAGCGGCCCGTTTACCTCATGCGGCGGCGTTCGGCTGTTGAACACGCCAGGCCCCTCGACACGATGGAGTCCGTCATGATCGCCGTGCCTCATGGCCGTCTCGGATGCGTGTCCCTGCTCGTTGCTGGGTTCGCCGTACCCGTTCTCGCCGACACGGTGCCGCATGCGCGCATGCTTCGCTATCCCGACGTGTCAGCCACGCATGTCGTGTTCGTCTTCGGCAACGACCTGTGGGTCGTCCCGCGTGACGGCGGCGTGGCTTCACCGCTGGCAAGTCCGCCCGGACTCGAGAGATTTCCGAAGTTCAGCCCGGATGGCCGAACGATCGCATTCGAGGGCAACTACGACGGTAACAGCGATCTCTACACGATCCCGGTTACCGGCGGCGTGCCGACGCGCGTCACGCATCACCCCGACACCGAAATGCTGTGCGACTGGACGCCCAACGGCGATCTCTTGTTCTACACGAACGCCCTGGCTGGGCTGCGACGCCAGACGCAACTCTTTACGACATCGCCAACCGGCGGACTGCCGCGGCCGCTGCCGGTGCCGTACGGCGCGAACGGAGCGATCAGCCCGGACGGCAAGTGGCTGGCCTACACGCTGCACTCGATCGACTTCCGCACCTGGAAGCGTTACCGCGGAGGCATGGCGACCGACGTCTGGCTGGTGTCGATGACGGATCGCACGTCGCGCCGCGTCACCGACTGGGAGGGCACCGACACCCTGCCGATGTGGCAGGGCGGCACCCTCTACTACCTGAGCGACGAGGGTGCCGGGCACAAACTCAACATCTGGTCGTACGATCCGGCCACGTCGAAGCGAACCCAGGTGACGAACTACATCGACGCCGACATCAGGTGGCCGTCGGTCGGCCCGGGACCGGCGGGCCGGGGCGAGATCGTCTTCCAGAAGGGAAGCGAGTTGCTGCTGCTCGATCTGGGCACACGGCAGGCTCGCCCCGTGCCGGTGCAGGTACCCGGTGATCGCCCGCAGCTTCGGCCGCGTGACTGGGATGCCAGCCGACATATCCAGTCGGTCAGCGTCTCGCCCACGGGGCAGCGTGCCATCGTCGAGGCCCGCGGCGACATCTGGACCCTGCCCGCGAAGCGCGGTACGCCGCGCAACCTGACCCGCACCAACGGCGTCGCGGAGCGCGACCCGGCCTGGAGCCCGGACGGCAAGCAGATCGCCTGGTTCTCGGATGCCTCCGGCGAATACGAGCTCTATGTCGCCCCGGCCGACGGACGCGGCGCGCCGCGCCGGATCACGAAGGATAGCGCGACGTTCTACTACAACCCGACGTGGTCGCCAGACTCGAAGCGGATTGCGTTCAACGACAAGGCCGGCGGCATCTACGTCGCCGACCTGTCCACCGATCGCGTCGAAAAGATCGATACCGAACCGTGGGCGCAGCAGACCCGCATCTCGTGGTCGCACGACTCCGGCTGGCTCGCCTACGTGAAGGCCGGCGACAACCGGCTTGGCTCCATCTGGCTCTACGACGTTCGCAACGGTCGGCCACACCAGGTGACAAGCGGCATGTTCTCCGACTCCATGCCGACGTTCGACCGCAAAGGCGACTTCCTCTTTTTCTCAGGCAACCGAAGCTTCAACGAGCCGGTTTACGAGGATGTCGGCACCACGTTCATCTACGCCAACACGGAAGTCCTGCTGGCCGTGCCGCTGCGAAAGGACGTCAAGTCGCCGTTGCTGCCGCGCAGCGATGAAGAAGCGGCCACCACGCAGCCCGCCAGCCAGCCCACCGCGAAACCCGAGTCGCAGCCCGCAACGCAGACCGCTCCGGCGACCCAGTCGGCGGAGCCAAAGCCGCTGGTGATCGATCTCGACGGCTTCGAAGCACGGGCCATCCCGTTGCCCGTCAAACCCGGCGTCTTCCGCGATCTCGCGGTGACCCACGACGGCAAGCTGGTCTATGTGCGAGCGCTGCCGCGCGGACAGGAGGGCGACGCCTCGATTCGCATCTTTGATCTGGAGGAAGACAAGGACGGCAAGCGCGAGGAAAAGACCGTCGTCTCCGGTCCCGGCCGCGCTCGGATCACCGCCGACGGCAAGAAGCTGCTCGTGCGTAAGGATCAGAAGCTGGCCATCATCGATGCCGCGCCCGACCAGAAACTCGACAAGTTTGTGTCAACCGACAACATGAGTGTCAGCGTCGAGCCCCGGACCGAGTGGCAACAGGTGTTTCAGGACGCGTGGCGCATCCAGCGGGACTTCTTCTACGACCCGAACATGCACAAGGTTGAGTGGAACGCCATGCGGCAGCGATACGGCGGACTCCTGCCCGACTGCGCCAGCCGCGAGGATGTCGGCTATGTCATCTCGGAGATGATCTCCGAGCTGAACGTCGGCCACGCGTACTACCGCGGTGGCTCCGAGGGCGAGACCCCGCCGCAGGTTTCGGTCGGTCTGCTCGGCTGTGATTATGAGCTGGTCGACGGCGCCTATCGCATCAGCCGCATCTACACCGGCGCGGCCTGGGATGCCGACGCGCGGGGACCACTCAGTCAGCCGGGGATAAACGTCAGCCAGGGCGATTTCCTTCTGGCGGTGAACGGTCGACCGGTCGACGCAACCAAGGACCCCTGGGCGGCATTTCAAGGATTGGCGGGCAAGATCGTGACATTGACGGTCAGCAGTAAGCCCCGTCTGGACGCGGACGCGCGTGATGTGGTCGTCGAGACACTCTCCAGTGAGGCCGACCTCCGATACCGCGCGTGGGTCGAACGCAATCGAGCCTACGTCGATGCCCAGACGAAGGGCCGCGTCGGGTACATTTATGTCCCGAACACCGGCCGCGACGGTCAGAACGAGCTCGTACGCCAGTTCTACGGACAGATCCACAAGGACGCGCTGATCATCGACGATCGCTGGAACGGTGGTGGGCAGATCCCGACCCGCTTCATCGAACTGCTCAATCGACCCGTCACGAACTACTGGGCGCGGCGCGACGGCAAGGACTGGACCTGGCCGCCCGATTCGCATCAGGGCCCGAAGTGCATGCTGATCAACGGACTGGCGGGATCGGGCGGCGATGCATTCCCCGCCTACTTCCGCCGCGCGGGTCTCGGCAAGCTGATCGGCACGCGCACCTGGGGCGGACTGGTCGGGATTTCCGGCAACCCGGCGTTGATCGACGGCGGCAGCATGACCGTCCCCACCTTCGCCTACTACAAGACCGACGGCACGTGGGGCATTGAGGGCCACGGCGTCGATCCCGACATCGACGTGCTGGACGATCCGGTCCTGATGTTCGACGGCGGCGATCCGCAACTCGACGCCGCAATTCGCGAGATGCTCGAGGCCATCCGCACGCGACCCTACAAGCCGCCGCCGCGTCCGGCCTATCCTGATCGAAGCGGCATGGGACTTCCGGACGCCGACAGGTAATCCCTCCGGTGCGATCGTAACGACCGCCGCCGGCACATTCCGCACATGGTTCGCGCCGGCGGCGATGCTTGCGGCCCTGATAGTCGCCGCGATGCGAACACAGATCGTCAGCCACTACGCCCGGCGCCGCGTCGATCCGGTCGCCGATTGATCGATGGCGGCATGGTGCGCGAGGAACGCCTCGCTGGCGTCGCTGCCCATGAAGCGCTTCAGGATGGCCCGGTCCACCGATGCCACGTCGACGACAATCAGACCGTCGATGACATGCCCGAACCGCGGATCTACGCTGAACCCCAGCAGTCTGGCGTTCAGCCGGAGGTACTGCCGCAGGAGGATCGGCATGCCGCGGCGTCCGCGCTCGATCTCACGAACGAGTTGATCGACCTCATCAATGTCGCTCACCACCGTCGGCCATAACGATTCGGGCAGCAGCGGCGAACTGGCCCAGCGCGGCGGACGCCGCGGGCTCGCGAGCTCGGCCAGCTCCGCGTCAAAGCGATTGCAGCGCAGGAACGCTACCAGAAGGCGCCGTGTCATCGTCTGATAGGACGCGCTGATGCTCACGGCGCCGAACAGCCGACGATACCGCGGCCGGACCGCCAGCAGACGACCGATGCCCCTCCAGAGCAGCATCAGCGGCGCGTACTCGTTCTGGTACTTCGGCACGACGAAGGATCGGCCCAGTTCGAGCGCCGGACCGAGCCGGTCCAGCAAACGCCGGTCAAACCGGAACAGCGTATTCGTGTAGAGACCGCGCTCTCCGAACCGTTCCACGATCTCGTCGGTCGCCCCGATGCGATAGGCGCCGGCCAACTCGCGTCGCCTGCGATTCCACAGCAACAGGTGTTCGTAATAGTCGTCGAACCGGTCCAGATCGATGGCCCGACCGGTCCCCTCGCCGACTCCCCGAAAAGTCAGCTCGCGAAGGCGGCCCAACTCGCGCAGGACGGTCGGAACGCCGCCGGACCGCGCGCACCAGATCTGGAAGTCGCCGCTTTCCAGCAGCAGCGCGTCGCGCGGCAGCGCTTCCAACTCCGCCGCGACCCGCTCGCCGCTGACCGGCTCGGCAATCAGGGACTGCCGAACCGGCCGGCCGCGACGAGGAGGCGACCGCCGTCCGGCCAGCAATGACGTCCGCATCCGAAGATATTCCACCAGCGTGCAGGGGTCCGCGATTCGATTCAGACGATCGAACGGAATTGCCGTACCGACCGCGTACTCGATTCGACTGCCCTGCTTGTTCAGCAATTCGCGCGGCAGCAACGCTGTGCCGAGCCGCGCGTGCAGGGCACCGAGCAGATGAAACACCGCGCTGTTCTGCCCGTCGAAATGCACCGGCAGGACCGCGCAGCCCGTGCGGTGCACCAGACGACCGATCATCTTGCTCCAGGGGCCGTCGAGAACACATCGCTCCCGCAGATCGAGCCGGGCCACTTCGCCAGCCGGGAACACCCCGAGGGCGTGCCCGCCCATCAGCCAGGCCGTCGCGTCGCGAAGCGGCCGCACGTTGCGCCGAGCGGCGTTGGGTCCGCCGAACGGGTCCACGAAGATCATGCACTCGCGCAATTCGGGGATGCGGCCGAGCACGAAGTTGGCGAGAACCTTCGCATCCGGGCGGCGCCGAAGAAGCAGCGACGTCAGGATCAGGCCCTCAATCCCGCCGAACGGGTGATTGGCGACGACCAGCAGCGGACCCGACTCCGGGATCCGCTCGAGCTGCTCCGGGGTCGGCTCCCAATCGACGCCGAGCTCGTGCAACGAGCGCTCTGCGAACGGCGTACTCAGCGGCAGCCGTTGGACCGCGGCATAAATGCCGCGGAATCTCGGGAACTGAAGCACGCGATCCAGGACCGGGTTCAGCAGGCGCCGCATCGCGCCCGCGCGGAACACGCCATCATCAAGCGAGAATGGGTTGCTATCGCACGTCGAACGGACCAAGCCACGCTCCGGAATCTGTAAGCTTCCAGCTCTCCCAACTACCATGGTGCTATTCGATACGCCAAGTCAGAATCGCGCGAAAAACGCGCATCGGATTGGCGAACGCGCACGCCCGGCGGAATGACGACAGCGTCCCGCCATACCCGCGATAGATTGGGGTACATGCACAATATGGGAAATATTGACTACTCTGATACGGCACTAAATTTGTGCCAATTTCAGCCTTTTTGAGGTCGCAAGACGGACCGCCGTCCGTTAACATCCGGCCCGACCAGACCCGACACGCTGGACGGTCTGATGGGAGTCGCCTGAATGGAATTACCGCGACGGAACCGCGGTGACGAGATGTTGGAACCGGGGCAGTTCACGGCCCTCGTCAACCGCCTGCGACGGATCGCCCCCCGACACGATCTCAAGACCGTCATCACGTACGCCTTTGATCGGCGCACGCGCATGCTGCCGTTCATCTTCGCCGACCTGCGGATGGCGCCGGCCGGCGTTCGCGCGATCGGCTCGGCCATGGTGGCGGCGGGCTTCCCCAAGACCCGCATCGTCCTGCAGCAATGGAACCCGTGCTTCCGACCCAGTGAAGCCCGCCTGGACGGATGTGTGCCGGACATCTTCATGGTGTCCAGCATGCAGATCCACTCGCAGCGCTGCCGCGAGTTGATTCAGGACTGCTGGACCATGCCGCCCGATCGCCGGCCGCTCATCATCGCCGGCGGTCCCAAGACGATCTATGAGCCGTGGGACGTCTTCAGCGTCGACCCCGCGCACCGGTGGGGCGCGGACGTCGCTGTCACCGGCGAGGAGTACGTGCTGCTGAGCCTGCTGGAGGTGGTGCTCGATAACCGCGTGTCCGGCGAGTCGGTGCGCAGCGCGTTCCTGCGCTGTCGCAACAGCGGACTGCTCGACTCCATCCCCGGCCTGGTCTATGCCCGCGGCTCGTCCGACGGCGTCGCCGAGGAACTGATCGACACGGGCATCCAGCAACTGCTTGGCGACCTCGACGAACTCCCGCATCCGATTCTCGGCTTCGAGTTGCTCGAGCCTCCGAATCGATGGCGGGCCGAGCTGGCCAGCCGCGCGCTGGACCGCAGCCGCGTGCACAAGTATTCATCCATCGCGTCGCTGGCGCTGACGTTCGGCTGCAAGTTCGCCTGCCCGTACTGCCCGATCCCCGCCTACAACCAGCGCAAACACCGGCTCAAGAGCCCGGAACGCATCGCCGACGAGATGGTGCGGCTCCGCAGGGAGCTTGGCATCAAGTACTTTTTCGGCGCGGATGACAATTTCTTCAACGACCACGATCGCACCCGTGCGATCGTCGAGACGCTGGCGCGACAGAAGATCGACGGCAAGCGCCTCTGGCAGATGGTGAGCTGGGGCACCGAGGTCACCGTCCACGACACCCTGGCGATGAAAAGCGACCTCAAGTACGTCCGCGCGGCCGGCGCGCAGATGCTCTGGCTCGGCGTCGAAGACATCACCGCCACCTTCGTCAAGAAGGGCCAAAGCGTCGGCAAGACGCAGGAGGCCTTCGAGGCCCTGCGCCGCAACGGCATCGCGCCGATGCCCATGATGATGCACCATGACACTCAGCCGCTGTACACGCCGGGCCAGCCCTACGGACTTCTCAATCAGGTGCGGTTGTTGCGACGCTGGGGCGCGCCCAGCCTCCAGGTGCTGATGATGACGCCGGCCACCGGGTCAAAGCTCTACGAGGCCCCATACGCCGACGGCATCGTGATCGACTCGGCCGCCGGCCAGCGTGTCGAGCAGCACATGATGGATGCCAACTACGTGGTCGCATCGACCGCCGCCAAGCCCTGGCGAAAGCAGCTCAACATGCTGCTCGCCTATGCGTGGTTCTACAACCCGTTGCAACTGATCAAGTCGCTGGTCTGGCCGCGAGACCGCCACTTCTATCTCGACACGCTCATGCAGTGCATCGGCACCTACGGGCTGATTCAGACCATCCGCCGAACGCTCGGTTGGGCGATTCGGTTGCGACTCGGGCCGATCATTCGCGGCCGCACGCTGCCGGCCAGCCCGATTCCGATTCGCTCAACCGCTGGAGACACCGGCGCGCACGATCTGCCGCGTCCCGCGCGGACCGGCTTGGTGCAGGTCGGCGTTTCGGCTCGCCGCGAAGCTGCCGGTGCCGGTTCGTAGCCGGCGGCCCCCTCCCCGCGGCGAATGAAGCGCCAGAATCGATCGCATCGCGGGGCACCATCTGCCCGCGCGCTCGTTGAACCGGCCGGCGGCCGAATCGCGTATCCTTGCACTGCCCGAATACGCCGCCCGGCGGCCGCCGGACTGCGCGGGTCTGAAGACTGGACTGGCGCCCGCCGTTTGCCGACCCCGATGCGCGTCGCTATCCTTCGCGTTGCGTTTCCGAGTCCGGAGGAAGCAGACGCGATGAGCATCCTGGTCAACAAGGACACCCGCGTGCTGGTGCACGGAATCACCGGCAAGGCCGGCGCCTTTCATGCTGCGCAGTGCCTCGCCTACGGCACGCAGATCGTGGGCGGCGTCGTCCCTGGCAAGGGCGGAACCCAGAGCGAGCACGGCCTGCCGGTCTTCAACGACACCTACGAAGCCGTCCGCAAGACGGGGGCCGACTGTTCGCTGATCTTCGTCCCGGCCGCCTTTGCCGCCGATTCCGCCATGGAGGCGGCCGCCGCTGGCATCAAGCTGATCGTCCTGATCACCGAGGGCGTGCCGACGCTCGACATGGTGCGGGCCCGCAAGTACCTCGACGACTGCGGCACGAGGCTGATCGGACCGAACTGCCCCGGAATCATCACGCCCGGCCAGTGCAAGCTCGGCATCATGCCGGGATACATCCACAAGGCGCCGGACGGGGGCACGAAGAACATCGGGCTGATCTCCCGCAGCGGCACGCTGACCTATGAGGCCGTCTGGCAGTGCTCGACGCGGGGCATCGCGCAGACCACGTGCGTCGGTATCGGCGGCGACCCGGTCAAGGGACTGAACTTCATCGAGCTGCTGACGATGTTCAATGACGACCCCCAGACGCACGCGATCGTCATGATCGGCGAGATCGGCGGCAGCGACGAGGAGGCCGCCGCTCGCTTCATCAGGGAGCGCGTCCGCAAGCCGGTGGTGTCGTTCATCGCCGGCCAGACCGCCCCGCCCGGCAAGCGCATGGGCCACGCCGGCGCCATCATCAGCGGCGGTGAGGGCACGGCCGCCAGCAAGATCGCCGCGCTGCGGGAGGCCGGCGTGCACGTGGCGAGTTCCCCGGCCGACATCGGGGCGACGATGGCCAGCGCGCTGGGCTTGGCATGATTGGCCGAGCTTGACGCCCGGCGAACCAGGGCGTAGGCTTGAAAACGGTCGTCACAGGCCGAAACTCGGCTGGGGCGCCCGATAAAACATGATCCCCGATAGCTCAATGGTAGAGCGGCCGGCTGTTAACCGGTAGGTTGTAGGTTCGAGTCCTACTCGGGGAGCTTTTTGTTCCAGTCCTCGAACCGTCGCGCGTTCGGTAACGCGTACCAGACCTCGACGGTTCGGCGGTCGTGGATGAGCACCTTCTTCACCAGCCGGTGGAGGAGGTGCTTCTTTTGGGGGACCGGGGCCTCGGCCAGGACCTCCTCGAAGTTGTCGACCAGGGCCGTGAGCATCTCCCGGTCGATCGCGGGTAGTTCCAGCCGCTCCCGCCGGCCCTCCAGGTCCCGCTTCTCCGTTTCCAGCGCCTCGATCCGACCCTGGAGGTCGGCGACCTTCTGGTTGCAGAGCTCCGCCTTCAGCGTGCCGGCCTCGAACGCCTCGAAGTAGCGCTCGATCGACGCCCGGACCTTGGCGGCCTCCGCCTCGACCCGCGCGATCTCCTTCTCCAGGTCAGGCTTCTCGGCGCCGAGCTTGCGGTTGGCCTCCTCCCACACGCGGCCCATGAAGTCCTCGTCGCGGAACATCGCCTTGATGTCCTGGACGATCGCCGCCTCCAGGAGCTCGGCCCGAACGTAGTCCTGCTTGCAGGCGTGGTCGTTGAATCGCTTCGAGCAGACATAGTACGGGATGTAGTGGCCGTTCTTCTGGCCGCCGCCGCCGAACATGTGCGAGTGGCACAGGCCGCACTTGATAGCGCCCGTGAGCAGCCGCTCGTCGCCGTTGTGCCACTGGCGGCCCTTCAGGTCTTCGTGCCGGTCGTCCAGGACCTCGCGCGCTTTCTCGAACAGCACGTCCGAGACGATCGGATCGTGGTTCCCCTGATATTCCACCTCGCGCCAGCGAATCTTGCCAACGTAGACCGGGTTCTTGAGCATATAGAGCACGGCCCGCCGGCCCCACTTCCGGCCGTTGCGGTTCCGCAGACCGGCGTCGTTGAGCTTCGTGCAGATCGTCGACGCGCCCTCCCGCCCCAGCGCGTACATCGTGAACATCTTGCGGACGATCAGCGCCTCTTCCTCGTGGATCACGAGGCGCTTGTCGTCGTCGAGGCGGTAGCCGTACGGGACGTTGCCGCCGACGTAACTGCCGGTCTTGGCCTTCCGCTCCAAGCCGACCCGCGTCCGCTCGACGATCGTCGCGTGCTCGAACTCGGCGAACACGCCGAGCATCTGGAGCATCATTTTCCCGGCGGCGTTGGACGTGTCGAACGGCTCGGTGATGCTCTTCAGCGTGACGCCGAACTTCGTGAGCTCGTCCACCATCAGGGCGAGCTCGCGGACCTTGCGGCAGAGGCGGTCGACGCGGAAGACCAGCAGCACGTCGAAGGCCCGCGCCTCGGCGTCGAAGAGCATCTCCTCGAGCCCGGGCCGGTTCATGTGCGTGCCGGACTCGGTGTCGCGGTAGAGCTTGTGGAGCGTCCAGTCGTCGCCGTACTGCGACTTGCAGTAAGCCTCCAGACGGTCGCGCTGGGCGTCGAGCGAGAACTTCTGATGGTCCTCGTCGGTGCTAATCCGGGTGTAGAAGGCGACCCGCGGCACGGTTCGTATCGCTCCTATCGTTCTGCCGCCGCATGACTTACGCGCGTCGGCACGAGCCACACCCTTGCTCGTTTTGCGGCCGGCAATCAAGGCCACTTGGCGCCGTTTTGACGGCAGTTTTCATGAATGGGAAAGGCCGCCCGGCCAGCAGCGACGGGGACGCGGAAAACTCCGCTGTCGCATCTAACGCGCGTTAGATACAATGACCCCAATTTCGGCGAACCCGAGGAGCATCGATGCCTGGACGCGGAGAAACCCCGCTAACGGGGCACCAACGGACGATCCTGAACTGGATCAAGCAGTTCATTCGCGCCCACGGCATGCCGCCCACGGTGCGCGAGATCGGCGCCGCGTTCGGCATCAAGAGCTCGAGCGCTTTTGCCGCATTGCGGGCGCTCGAACGGAAGGGCGCCCTGAAGCGCGGCGAGCTCGGGGCTCGGTCGCTGATCGTCAAGCCGGTGCGGCAGCGGGATCGGGGCGAGCACGTGAATGTCCCCATCGTCGGTCGCATCGCCGCCGGACGGCCCATTGAGGCGATCGAGGACGAGCATGGGACATTGGCCGTGCGGCCAGGCCTTCTGGGGGGGCGAGCTGCGTACGCGCTACAGGTTGTTGGCGACAGCATGATTGATGCGGGGATTCTCGACGGCGATTATGTCGTGGTCCGCAAGGAGGAAACAGCGGAGGATGGGGACATCGTGGTGGCGCTGATCGAATCCGAGGCGACGCTCAAACGGTTTTTCCGGGAACAGGGCGGCGTGCGGCTCGAGCCAGCGAACAGTCAGATGAACGCCATCCGTGTGCGGGCGGGCGAGTTCAGAATTCAGGGAAAGGTGGTAGCGGTTCAGCGAACCATGTGACGAGGACTTCATTCGTGCTTTCCATCAAACTGCTTCAGCCGCCCGACTACACGGCTGAAGAGTGTCAGGCGCTGATCGACTTTGTGCTGGCCCTCAGGAAGTCGCACATCCAGGACTTTCTGAAGCGGATTGAACTGCCCAGATCCGGCACGAAACCGGAGCTACGCGAGCGACTCCAGAAGGCGCTGGATGAAGGTCAGCTCACGCACGAGCAGCTCGTGGATTTCCTCGACGCGGTGTCGCCTTGGGGAAAACAGCATGTCTTCCTCTTCAAGGGCCCTCGGGGCGACCTTCGCGCCTGGAAAGACCCAACTCGTGTGCTCAAATTTCTGAAGCAGCACCGCGTCGGAAGGCTCTTCAACGCTCGCCTTCCCCTGATCCTCCCAGAGAAGCTCACGCTCTCTTCCATCACGCACGGGGACGGCAAGTTGCGCGTTTCCGCCGTGCAGAAGCGCGAATACACGGAGCGCGCGCTAGAGCACGACGAGCAAAAGAAAACCGACGACGGCGAGAAGGTCACCCTTCGGGCCTACGTCCACTATCTGTCGCGAACGGTCGTCGCGTTCGAGTGGGACTTGGACGCGAACATCGCCATGCTCCAGATCACGCAGCTCGATAGGGACACGCTCTACGAGGAGGTCGCGCAGGAGTTTTTCTCGCTTGTCGCCGGCTGGCTTGATATCAAGCTCTTCGGCATGGTCGACCTGCGACGGGCGATCCGGAAGCTCCACGAACTGGAGGGGAATGGCCGGGCTGAGACGCGCTCTCATGGAATCCACTACCGTTCTCTGCAAGGTCGGCGGGTGTCGGCGCACAGTCCGAGTCCGCGGGACTCTGTAGTGGGCGAGGCATTCATCGATAGCGCGATGGAGAGCGTCGCAACGAACGGCGTCGGCCACCTTGGCAATTTCTACTGGCTTGGAGGAACCAACCCGGGTCCGATTGCCAACCCGCTCAACGGCGACGTTCACGTGATCGTCGTGGGCGACAAGTCACGCATCAACTTCCCGACGCCAAACACCGAAGATGTGGTGAGGTATGTTCTTCACAGAGTGCGCGCGCTTGGCTGAACGACGTCCCGGCCTTGCCCAGGCCGTGGAATCGATTGATGCGCAGCTCAGCAAGATGGGCACTGCCGAAGTGATCAGAGCCGACGATTGGGCCAGCTTCCTGGGGATCGACCCCAACCAGGTGAGCGCGGTGCTTGAGAAGCTGGCGCAGGACGGGTTGCTCTGCGCGCAGGAGATGGTCGAGTGTTCTCATTGCCGCATGGCCGTACTTCGTTCCGAGTACCTGCAGCTGTTGGAGGAGGACGGCGAGTACCGTTGCACAAGTTGCGACCAGCCTCTCACGGGTGCGATGGTCACCTCGATCATCACGTACCGTCGTGGCCAGAAGTGGAAAGACACATCGCCGAAGCGCGATTCTGTCGGCGGTGGTCCCGTGGATGCCAGCGGCAGCGAGCAGGCGGATGGCGCGCGCGTCGGCAGTTTCACGCCAACACCGGAGCATCTCGCGATCCTACGTGCGCACCGCGATTCGCCCACCACGCTCACGCAGGTCGCGCTCGAGGCAACAACGCGAATCTCGCGAAAGACCATCGGCGCGCGCCTGAAAGAGCTCCAGCGGCACCAGCTTCTGCACTGCCCCCACGGTAAGAAGGGCACGGCACTCACCGATATCGGCCGCGCCCTCCTGCGGCAGATCGATCTGCGGCAGCCTGCCGCCTCGCCCGGTCGCCTGTAGCCCAAAGATTACCCAAAGATCACGCGCCAACTACGCACACGAAGCGACGACGTGTGCTTCCATGTCGTCGTGGACACCACAGGAACGCACAGCTGGAAGCCGGGTGTAGCTACGTCGGGCACCCGCCTGATCCCGCGCGAAGCGGAGTGGCGCTGCAGGCGATGCGGCAAGCTGCTCGGCCGGTACGACGGCTCGCGACTTCATATCAGCTTCGCGCGGGGCCACGAGTACCTCGTGAGCCTACCCGCCACGTGCGTGTGTCGTAGCTGCCACACGCTGAACGAATTGGGCAAACCGCCAATCTGGTTCGCGGTTCGATTTCAACCCAGAGGCGCGCGACGCCCTGAAACCGGCCATGACGAGGCGCCTGACGCCCGGCCGCAAGGCAGGGCGTCATGTCGAGCGTCGCGCGCGACGCGGATCGTCGACAGCTCGAACGAGAGCTTCGTGGCGATCAACACCAAGAACTACTGAACGTGCTGCGGCAAGGACATCCCTTCTTTCGGCGTTTCGCGACATGGCAGGAGGTCATGAGCTTCATGCGGCCGGGAAGCTCGCGCGATGCCGCAAAGGACGAGGTGCTCCTCCCGATCGTCCAGGCCCACGCCGCGGACGGCGACCCCCGCTAGCGGTTGATCCTCCTGGCCATCTTCTGGCCTGCGCTCGAATCGATCTGCCGCCGCAAGCGGCACTGGGACCACGATCCCGACGCGCTGTGGGCAAACGTCGTGTGGGTGTTTCTGCGGGCCGTGTGCCGACTCGATCCATCGAAACGGACGAGCCGGCTGGTTCAGAAGATCGTCAATGACGTCTTCCACGGTCTGCACGATGACTACCGGCGGGACTGGAACCGGGCCACGCGGGAGGTGGTCACTGATCCGGGTGAACTGGCCGAGCGCAACGTGGCGGATGAGCGCGAGGCCACGGCGGCGGCACTCTGGGCTGAGCAGGAGGCACGCGTCGCGCACCTGAAAGCGCACCACGCGGCCGGGCGGATCGGCGATGCCGATTTCTTGCTGCTCGTGGGAACCCAGGTCTATGGTCGCTCGCTGGCCGAATGCGCCCGTGAATCCGGCCTGAGCTACGAGGCCGCGAAGAAACGCCAGCAGCGGGCCATCCGCGCCATCGGCGGGCTCCCGCGCAACGAATCCTGAAATATCGGCGGCCCGTGTCCCCGTCCGGCGGTTACGTCCCCCCTTTGCCTCATAGAGGTGAATCCCATGACCGGCAGCGCAGTGGATAGGAACGTGATCAGCAAGGCGGAGGCTCGGCGGCTGATCGCCGACGTTTTCGAGGAGGCAGCCCTCGTGCTCGGCGGCCTGCTCGCGGTTCATCGCGCCGAGGACGACTTCGTCTGGCGCCTCGTCAAGAACCTGGACGTGATCCGCTGCAAGGCGGTGCGCCGCATCGATGAGTGCGATGCGGGTCCGCGCGCCGATGCGAGACGCCCGGATACACATTTGCGCCCACACCCGGCCATCGAGGACTTCCTTCTCAAGCTTCGGAGGTCCTGACCCGTGTCGCGTGTTCCATGCATCGAGTTGAAACGCCACTGCCGCGAGCTCACCGCGGAGCACGCGACCGAGGTCGCCGACATCGTCGCGGACTTGATCGTGAACTTCATCGAGGGGCGAACGGGCCACAGCAGTTCCGCCCAACCATAGGTCCTCTCTGAAACGAGGCAAGCCAGCGGCCCGGGTGTGGGTAACGGTTCTGCCGGCAACCCCAAGGAGGGAACTCGATGACCGCGAAAATCGAAGTTCATCGCGGTCATCACTCGCTTGCGGACGAATGCGTGCCCGTCATCTCGATCGGTCAGGGCGACTTCCGACGTGACTACTACGCCGAGGACCTGGGCGTGGACCCCGCGAATGACAAGCCCGTGCATCGGAAGCGCGACATCAAGCTGCTCGAGGCGGAAGCGCTCGGCGCGGCGCTGCGGTACGTCGCCGTCGCCGATTGGTTCGAGCAGTTGCCGTTCTCACGCCACGACGCCGATCGGGAGCGGCGCGCGACGGACACGTTCAATCGCGTCGAGGCCGAGCTTCGTCACGCCGGCGGGCACCTGTTGCGCCGGCTCGGGCATCGGGAACTCGTGCTCAAGCGCGCGCTGGAGGAGGTCGCCGAATCATGATGCCCGCGCTCGATCAACCGAATACATCGCAGGTTGTCGTGGAGCGCAGTGCCGGCGCAACCCGTGATCTGCTCACGTCCACACGGCTGGCGACACTCCGGCGTTGCCCGAAACAGCATTACTTCCGGTACGAGCTCGGGCTGTCGCGCGTGCGGACCGGCGATGCGCTGCGCCTGGGCGCTGCGTTTCACCGTGGCCTGGAGCTGCATAACCGCGGCGCCGATCCGGCAGACGCAATTGTCGGGGCGGTTGCCGGATACGACACCGTGCCCGAGTGGGCGGACAGCTACGAGTGGACGGTCGAGCGCGAGGTGGTCCAGCAGCTCCTGGCCGGTCACTTCTAGCGCTACGAGAACGACGATATCGAGGTCGTTGCTGCCGAGCGCATCTTCAGACGGCCACTCGTCAATCCGTTTACGGGACGACGGAGCCGTGCGTTCATTCTGGGAGGCAAGATCGATGCCATCGCCCGCCTAGCCGACGGCCGGCACGCCGTGCTGGAGTACAAGACCGCCGGCGAGGACATCGGCCCCGACAGCGACTACTGGCTACGTCTGCGGTGCGACCCGCAAATCTCTCTATATGTGATCGCAGGCCGGGCGCTCGGCTACGACATCGCGACGGTCCTGTACGACGTGACGCGCAAGCCGACGATTGCGCCGCTCAGGGCCACGCCGCCCGACAAGCGCAAGTACACGAAGGACGGGCGCCTCTACGCCACGCAGCGCGAATGCGACGAGACGCCGGAGGAGTACGGCGCCCGGCTGCTCACGGACATCGGCGAGCGGCCGGACTACTACTTTCAGCGCCGCGAAGTCCCGCGGCTCGAGGACGAGCTGGCCGAGTTTCAGGCGGAACTCTGGCAACAGGCCAAGCAGCTCCTCGACGCCCGCCGCCACGGCCGCTGGTTCCGCAACATTCACCGCTTCACGTGCGGGACGTGCGAGTTTGCCGACCTGTGCTTGAACGGCGTGCGGGTCGTGCCCGGCACGGCGCCGTCCGGCTTCCAGATTCTGTCCGACGTTCACCCCGAACTTTCAGCAGGAGACGATCAATGACCTCAGCACCGACGAGGCCCGGACCACCGCCGCCCCGCAGCCGACCAGCGCCGGGCGACGCAGCACCCCGCAATGGCCATCCGGCGCCGCAGTCAGCGCGACAGGCCGGGGAGCCCGTGCCCCAGGCACGCGTGGCGTTCGGCACGATCGCCGACGGCAGCGGGCACCGCGTCGTGCTCTACGGGCCGGGCGGCATCGGCAAGACCACGCTCGCTGCGACGGCACCCGGGCCAGTCGCGTTCTTCGACCTGGATGATTCGCTGCCGCGCTTGCGCGCCTCGTTCGCCGAGGGCGGCCTGAACCTGGACGTCCGTCCGATCGACGGCGTAGCGAGTTGGCAGGACATCCGCGAAGCGCTGCATGCCTCGGGCTGGGAAGGCGTGAAGACCATCGTGCTCGACTCGGCCACGCGCGCCGAGGAGCTAGCCGTCGCACACACCATCGCGACCGTCCCGCACGACAAGCGCGAGATCGTGATCCGCCGACTCGAAGACTACGGCTACGGCAAGGGGTATCAGCACGTCTACGACACATTCCTGACGCTGCTTGGCGATCTCGATCAGCACACCCGTGCCGGTCGGCACGTGATCCTGATCTGCCACGACTGCACCAACACCGTGCCCAACCCGCACGGCGACGACTGGCTGCGCTACGAGCCGCGCTTGCAGTGCCCATCCAGCGGCAAGGCCGCGATCCGGCTGCGCGTCCGCGAGTGGGCCGATCACGTGCTGTTCCTCGGCTACGACGTGGACGTGCGCGACGGCAAGGGCACCGGCTCGGGCACGCGGACGATCTACCCGTGCGAGTTGCCGCACTGCATGGCCAAAAGCCGCACGATCGCCGACCCGCTGCCGCTGACGAAGTTCGACACGTCCCTGTGGACCCAACTGCTCAAGTAGGAGAACGACCGCATGCTTCCGAACCGCGAAGGGCGCTTCAAGGCCACGATCCTCGAGCACGGCGTGGCGGAGACGGGGCCGAACAAGCTGGCGACGTTCGTCTGCCGCTTCCAGCTCACGCAGGAATTGGTCAACGGAGAGTGGGAGCCGGTCGACGAGGACTTCGACATCACCGGCTACTTCTACCTGGAGAAGCGCGACGGATCGCTCAACACGGTCACGATCGACCACCTGAAGTCCGCGTTCGGCTGGGACGGGCGCGACCCCTTCTGGCTCCAGGACGCGGACTTCGGCCAGCTCGTCGTCCAGGTGAAGTTGGCGTTCGAGACGTACGACAACAAGACGCGCCTGAAGGTGCAGTACGTCGACGCCGAGGGCGCTACGCCTTCGGGTGTGCCGCAGGCGGACGACGCGGCGCGCCGAACAATCGCGACCCGGCTCGGCGCCAAGTTCCGCGCGAATGCCGGCGGGACGCCGGCGCCGGCGCCCAAGCCCAGTCGCCCAGCACCACCGAAGCCCAAGGCGGCCACACCGCCGTCCGCTCCACGCCCCTCGCCCACGGCCGCCGCGCGGGGCCTGACGATGCAGCAGGCCTGGGAGGCGTTCACGAAGGCCTGCCCGCAGGTCTACACGCCCGAGCAAGTCGAAAGCGAATGGTTCCGGCGCCTGGGCGAGATGTTCCCCGGCAAGCAGCCGGAGCAGCTCACGCCGCAGGAGTGGGCCCGCTTCGCCGCCGAGGGCAGCAAGTTCGTCGCCGAAGCGCCGGCGGATGAAGTCCCCTTCTGATCCGGTGAAAGGGCCTTTGGTCTGTGGTGCGGAACGTAGTTCGCGGTCTTGAACAGGGAGTCATGCCAATGATCGCTGGCGCGGACAAGTTCTATCGCGTGCAGATCTCAGGGCCAAAGTTCAGCGTGACATACGAAGAGCGCCCAGAGACCGAAGAAGAAGCCGCATGCGACGTCGAGTTGGCCTCGCTCGCAATCACTGGCGCCCTTGCGATGGCGTCGTACGACCTGCCGCGTCTGACCCAGGTCCTGGCCCATGTCGTCAGCGATCTTGTTGCTCGCGAGCGCGAGCGTCTTCCCCGCGAGGCGTGCGACCTTAAGGCGGTGCGTCAGGCCGAAGACGCGCTCCATCATGCGGCCGACCGACTGAGGTTTGAGTGGGGGAAACACGACGCGCAGCGGAATACGGAGCGCGCTTCGTGATCCTTCGCGACTACCAACGACGCGCCGTGGACAACGTGATCGCCGCCCTGGACCGGCGCCCGATCCTCGTCGCCCCCACGGGTAGCGGCAAGACGGTGATGGCCACGGCGATGGTCGAGCAGCTCCGCGTGTCCACGCTGTGGCTGGCGCACCGCAAGGAGCTGATCGACCAAGCCGCCAAGCGACTGGAGGCCCACGGCCTCGTGTGCGGCATCATCATGGCCGGCTACGCGCCCATGCCGCTCGCGCAGGTGCAGGTTGCGTCGGTACAGACGTTGATCCGCCGCGACAAGCCGCCGGCGGACCTGATCGTGATCGACGAGTGTTTCCCGGCAGGAACATTAGTTGACGGGTGCCCGATTGAGACGATCCGCGTTGGCGACACCGTCACAGCCTGGGATCACGCACGCGCATGTGTTGTCCGCCATCGTGTGACGCGGACGTTCCGCCGCCCGGCTCCGGCGCAACTGATCCGTATCACAGCACAGCGCTACTCGGTGGTATGCACGCCAACACATCCAGTGATGGCGAACGATGTGTGGACTGAGGCAAGGGACCTGAAGCTAGGAGACTTGCTCTATGGCCTGCCAAGACTGCGGAGCAGCCGTGCATCGGAAGGCGAAGCGATGTCAAGCGTGCTACCGCCGGGTGATGGCCGCGAGGAACCGTACTATCGCGCCACAACGGATGCGACTGCTCAATCCCACACGACTGCCAGAGGTCAGGGCGCGCATCTCGGCAGCAATGAGGGGACGCGCCCCCAAGACACGGGGCGGGAACGGTCGCAGGACACCGCTGCCTGTGGCGAAGCTCGCAGCGGAACTGGGACTGCCGACGGAGTACATCGTCCCCACAGGGAGCAAGGGACAGGGCCTGCCCACGCACTTCAAGATCGACATTGCCAATCCAGAATTGTTGCTCGCGATCGAAGTGGACGGTCCGTCGCATTGCCCGCTGAACCGCCAGCAACAGGACCGAAAGAAGGAAGCGTTCTTGAGTTCGCGCGGGTGGACCGTGTTGAGACTGTCCAACGCGGTCGCGATGAAGCATACGGCAACCTGTGCCCGGATGGTTATGTCTATAACCTCGAAGTTGAAGGCGTCAGCACGTACACGGCAAACGGTTTGATCGTTCATAACTGCCATCACGCGACGGCCGACAGCTACCAGTCGATTCTCGACGCGTACCCGCAGGCGCGCGTCGTCGGCTTGACCGCCACGCCGTTCCGGCTCGACGGCCAAGGCCTCGGAGATCTGTTCGGCGAGCTGGTCGTCGCGGCGTACCCGCACGAGCTCTGCGAAAGCGGCGTGCTGCACCGTCCGAAGGTCTGGGCCTCGAAGTCGCCCGACCTGCGCGGCATCAAGGTGATCGCCGGCGATTACAGCATTGGGGCGCTGGCCGAGCGTACAAACACGCACGAACTCAACGCCGACATCGTCGCGACCTGGCTGAAGCGCGCCCCGGGCAAGCGCACCGTTGCTTTCGCCGTGGACGTGGCGCACTCAAGGGCGATCACCGAGGCCTTCCGCGAGGCCGGCATCCCGGCCGAGCACGTCGACGGCTCCACGCCACGCGACGAGCGCGACGCGATCCTCGCGCGCCTGGCGTCGGGCGAGACGCTCATCGTCAGCAACTGCATGGTGCTGACCGAAGGCTGGGACTTGCCCGCGCTCGAATGCGCGATCATCGCCCGGCCCACCGCGTCGCTGAACCTGCACCTCCAAATGATCGGGCGCGTGATGCGCGCCGCCGACGGCAAGGACGGCGCGATCGTGCTGGACCACGCCGGCAATCACCACGTCCACGGCCTGGTGACGCGCGGGCTGAATTACTCGCTCAACGGGGAGAAGGTTGGCCACAGCGAACCCCTCGGGCTGCGGCGCTGCGGCGAATGCGGTCTGCTCTATGAACTGCATCTTGAATCCTGCCCGGAGTGCGGGTGGGCGCCCACTGCCGAGGATCGCCGGCGTGAGCGCCCGGAGGTCCACGCCGCGGGGGAGCTGACCGAGTTCGACGACTCCAGCTTCGAATACCGCCGGCAGATCTGGAACCTGATCGAGGCTGAACGCGAGGCGATGGGCTACCGCGAGGGGTGGAGTTACTACCGCTTCGAGGAGCGCTTCGGCACAAAGCCGGTGGTAGCCGACGGAGAGCTGATCGACCCCGCCAACGCGACCCTGGAACAAAAACGCGCCGTCTTCGAGCACTTGACGCAGATCGCCGAGCAGCGCGGCTACAAGCCGGGCTGGGCCTCGTACCGCTTCCGGGACATGTTCGGCTGCTGGCCGCGGGGGTTCGTCACGGACGTCCGGCGCGCGTGCCTGCGCACGCGGTTCATGGAGGCGGGAGCATGATCGCGGCCACGACCGAGACCCGATTCCACACGTTCCAGACCATGTGGGAGAAGCTCGACCCGCACGTACGCGCGCAATGTGTGGGGTTTGATGAGTTCTATCGCGCCTGCCTGTTGAGCGCAGCGCTCCAGGGCATCTACCAGCGGGTGGAATGTGAAGTCGTGGCCGAACGGAACTGGCTGGCCATTGGCAAGCCCTACTACAAGCTCTGGCCCGGCTATGCGGTGATGCTCTCGAGGACGTCGTTGGCGATCCCGACTGCGGTCTTCCGCACGCCGCACCCGGCTTTCGCGGTCCACCTGCCGCAGCGGCCGGAGCTGTTTCGATTTGAGCACGCGGGGCGCCCGTTGGTCATGCGCTCGCTGCTCGTAGCCCACGCGGAAGCGGTCCGCCTGGCGTACCCCGTCCTCACCGTCGCGGTCGACGATGGCGAGGACATTCACAGCGTGCTGACACTGCACGTCGAGCCCGGCCAGACGATGGAAGACTGTCTGCGGACGACGCCGCATGACGGCACGACGAGCCATGACTTGACGGCGACGGCACTGCGTCTGGCAGTCGCGGTCTCCCTGCTGGCCGTCTCGGTGCACCGCTGCGTCGAGCACGACGTCATCGCGGCCCTGCGCGAGCGCTACGCACGTGCCACGACAGCCGAAGAACGTGATCGGCTGGCCGAGAGATCGCGGCGCCGGGGCGTCAACGGCTGGTGCATCGGACGGGGCCGCTGCCTGTCGCTCGTCACGCGGGGCCCCGGGGATGAAGCGTCGCTGACAAGACGTGAACTCACGTACCAGCACGTGCGGGGTGGCCACTTCCACACCGTTCGACACGGCCCGGGCAAGTCAAGATCGAAGGTGATGTTCTACGAACCGACGGTCGTGCGGCCGGACCTGCCTCCGCCGCCGCTGGAGCGCGCGAGGGCCGGATGAACGAGAAAGCCGTCCAGAACGCGATCCTGCGCGAGTTCGGCACAAGGCGCGACGTGCGCTTGTGGCGGGCCAACGTCGGCGTCGCGCGCATCGGCGGAACTCGAAGCGCCGGCGGCCGTGTCGTGCGCTTCGGCCTGCCCGGCCAGGCCGACCTCACCGGCATCCTGCCCGGCGGGGTGCGCCTGGAGATCGAGGTCAAAGGACCGGACGGGCGGCAGACGAAAGAGCAGGGCGCTTTCCAGCGGATGATCGAGCGCTTCGGTGGCGTGTACGTGCTAGCGCGGTCGGTCGAGGACGTGTGGGCGGCAATCGGGAGTTACCTGCGTGACCAGGGATGATCCGCTCCAGAACGTGCTCGGTCGCCTGGCCGGCGTCCGCAAGCGCGGCGACGGCCACGACGCGCGCTGTCCCGCCCATGACGACCAGCACGCCAGCCTCAGCGTCGCCCTGGGCGACGACGGGCGCGTGCTGCTGCACTGTCACGCCGGCTGCGCGCCCGTCGCCGTGTGCAAGGCGATGGGCCTGCGCCTGGGCGACCTGTTTCCACCCGGCAACAACGGTGACGGGCACGCGCGCATCGATGCCACGTACGACTACCGCGACGCCTCCGGCGAGCTGGTCTTCCAGGTGGTGCGGTACGAGGGCAAGCAGTTCAAGCAGCGCCGCCCGGACGGCAATGGCGAATGGTCGTGGAAGCTCGGCCACACGCCGCGGGTGCTGTACCGCCTGCCCGAGCTACTCGCGGCCGGTCCCGACGAGTGGGTGTTCGTCGTTGAGGGCGAGAAGGACGCGGATCGTCTGGCGTCCGTCGGCTTGATCGCGACGTGCAATCCGGGCGGCGCAAAGAAGTGGAGCAAGTTGTCGGATGACTCGGCGCTGCACGGGCGCCGCGTCGTGATCATCGCCGACAAGGACGCCGCCGGCCGCGAGCACGCCGCCGACGTGGCGATGCGGTTGCGCAACCGGGCGCGCGAGCTGCGCGTACTTGAGCTGCCCGGCGAGGGCAAGGACGCCAGCGACTGGTTCGACGCCGGCGGCGATGTCCGCCGGCTGCTCGAGCTGATCGAGCGGGCCCCGGCGCAGTCGACTCGGACTACGCGCCCGCAGATTCAGGCCAATGAACGTCAACTGCGCGACGTGCGCGCCGACGCGCTGGCCGCACTGACTGCCGCCAACGACCCGCCGCGGCTCTTCACGCGCGCCGGCGGCGTCGCGCGCGTCGCACTCGTGCACAGCGATCAGAACGACTCCATGCCCGTCGTCCAGCAACTCGACGCCGACGCGCTGCGCGGCGAACTGACGGACGCGGCTGATTGGCTCACGCTCAAGCACAGCAAACAGGGCGGCGATTTCCTGGTACCCGACCTGCCCCCGACGGCGATCGCGCGCGACATCCTTTCCCTGCCGGCCGTCGACCTCCCGTACCTCGCCGGCGTGATCGCCTGCCCGACGTTCGCGCCGGACGGGAGCCTGATCACCGCGAACGGCTACCACGCCTCCAGCGAACTATGGCTGCACAGCTCGATCACCGATCTACCGCCGGTGTCCAGCACGCCAGATACCAGCGCCATCACAGCAGCGCGCGAGGCGCTGCTGGAGGTCATCGCCGACTTCCCGTTCGTCGACGACGCCAGTCGCGCGAACGCGCTCGCGCTGATGCTGCTCCCATTCGTCCGGCCGCTGATCGCCGGCCCCACGCCGCTGCACGCGGCTGATGCCCCGTCGCCCGCCACGGGCAAGGACCTGCTCGTGAAGTCCGCGCTCTGGCCGGCGCTGGGCTACGAGGTCGGCGCGACGACGAGCGCCAAGGACCCCGACGAGTGGCGTAAGAAGATCACCTCGACGCTGGCCGGCGGAAGCCCGGCAATCCTGTGGGGCAACGTCGCGCGCCGCCCGGACAGCGAGCATCTGGCGGCCGTGCTGACGGACGTGATCTGGCGCGACCGGCAGCTCGGCCAGACGAAGGAGCTGACGCTGCCGAATCGCGCGGTCTGGGCCGCGACCGGCAACAACCTGGTCTTCAGCCGCGAACTCGCGCGCCGCGTCGTGTGGATTCGACTCGACGCGAAGATGGAGACGCCCGAACAGCGCAGCGGCTTCCGGCACCCCAACCTGCTGGGCTACGTGCGCGAGCATCGCGCGCGGCTCGTCCACGCCGCCCTGACGCTCGTGCGGGCGTGGCTGGCCGCGGGTCGGCCGGCCGGCACACAGGTAATGGGCAGCTTCGAGAGCTACGCCGCCGTCATGGGCGGCATCCTCGACGTCGCCGGCGTCCCTGGCTTTCTGGCGAACGGCGAGGAGCTGCGCCGCCACGCGGACGCCGAGACCGGCGAATGGCGCGCGTTCGTCACGGCGTGGCGGGAGCGTTGGGGCGACGCCTGGGTCGGCGTTAGCGACCTCGCCTCGTTGCTGTGGAGCGAAGACGGTCGTCGCAGCGACCTGCTGATGGGGATCGTCACCAGCGAACGCGAGCGTGGTGCGGTCACGCAGCTTGGAATGCGGCTCTCCGCGAAACGCGAGTGCGTCATCGCCGGGTTCCGGATCACGGTCAATCACCGCGCCGACTACGCCGGCCGCCTGCAATACCGGCTTGTGCCCGTTGAAGCGGCCGAGAGCGCACAGACCTTTTGCAGACCTTTTTCGAAGGTCTGTACCAAGGTCTGTAACGATAACTCGCCAACGGTTCAGCAGTTAGAAGCGGCGCACAGACCTTACATACCTTTTTCCCATACCCAGCGCGTACACGCGGGCGCGCCCGCGCGCGCACACGCGTGCGAGGGAGACCCGGCCAAAAGGTCTGTAAGGTCTGTACCGGACTCGCAACCGCCGTTGCCGCCAGAGCTTGCGCGTACAGACCTCGCTACAGACCTCGTACAGACCTTGCCGTTGCGGCCCGAAAGGTCTGTACGCCGCGTGGGCGCGGAACCGCGCGTCGATTGGCTGCGAAACGCCAGTGACGACATCCCGAAGGTCGTCGTCGAGCTCGCGCGTGAGCACGAGGGCTGGACGCCCTGCGATTGGCGCAACCGCCTGCTCCAGCTCGCTGGGCGCTGTGAAGGCACGAACCCCGAGCGCGCCGCCGAGCTGCGTCGGGCGGCGGAGTTGATGACGCGGTCCGCGGAGAAGACGGATGGTGAGTGAAGCGATGCGATCGAATGGTTCCCCCCTGCGCGCAGCGGCCCGGAGGGCCCGCGGGAACAGCCGCGAATCCAGACAGACTTTCTTTCAACGGTCCGAACGCGTGGTTGGCTGCCACGGAACGCGCCCCTTTGGGCCGTGGGCCAACGGACGCGGCTTGGGCGAGTTGGGCTACGTCCTGGCCGCCCCATTGGCCCCGGGCGGCGATTGCGGGCGTTTGGGGCCAACGGGACACGGCGTGCAGCCGCGACGAGTGCGAATGACGCGGCCTGACGGATGGGCCGCGAGGCGAGACAAGGAGGTCAAGGTGAACATCGAACTTCGGCCGCTGGCCGGGATCAAACCCTACGAACAGAACCCCCGGATCAATGACGCCGCCGTGGACGCCGTCGCCGAGTCGATCCGGCGATTCGGGTTCCGCCAGCCGATCGTCGTCGACGAGGCCGGCGTGATCGTCTGCGGGCATACCCGCTGGAAGGCGGCACAGAAGCTCGGGCTCGAGCAGGTTCCCGTGCATGTCGCGCGCGATCTCACGCCCGAGCAGATCCGGGCCTACCGCATCGCCGACAACAAGACTGCCGAACTGGCGGAATGGAATCTCGAGCTGCTGCCGGTCGAACTGGCCGGGCTGAAGGACGCCGGCATCGATTGGTCGCTGCTGGGATTCGACGCGGACGAGCTGGCGATGCTGCTCGACCCCGGCGTCAAGCAGGGGCTGACCGATCCGGACGATGTCCCCGAGCCGCCGGACGAGGCCATCACACAACCGGGCGACCGGTGGGTGCTGGGCGACCACCGGCTGCCGTGCGGCGACAGCAGCAGCGCGGCCGACGTGGACAGGCTGCTGGACGGCGCGGCGATCCACCTGGTCAACACCGACCCGCCCTACAACGTCCGCGTCGAGCCCCGCAGCAACAACGCCATCGCCGCCGGGCTGTCATCGTTCGGCGAGCCGGGCCTCATGCATCACCAGGGTTTCGATGTCGCCCGACAGGGCGTCAAGAAGGCGACCACGACCAGGCTGCGCCCGAAGGACCGCCCGCTGGCCAACGACTTCGTCAGCGACGAGGAGTTCGACAAGCTGTTGCACGCGTGGTTCGGCAACATCGCCCGCGTATTGCTGCCCGGCCGCGGCTTCTACATCTGGGGCGGCTATGCGAGCTGCGGCAACTATCCGCCGGTGCTGAAGGCCCATGAACTCTACTTTTCGCAGGCGATTATCTGGGTCAAGGAGCATCCCGTCCTGACGCGCAAGGACTTCATGGGTAACCACGAGTGGGCATTCTATGGATGGCGCGAGGGCGCGGCCCACCTCTTCCTCGGGCCGAACAACGTGCCAGACGTCTGGTCGGTCAAGAAGGTCAACCCGCAGTCGATGATCCACCTGACCGAGAAGCCGGTCGAGCTGGCGGTACGCGCCATGCAGTATTCGTCGCGGGCCGGGGAGAACGTGCTGGACCTGTTCGGCGGCAGCGGCAGCACGCTGATTGCGGCGGAGCAGACGGGCCGCCGCGCATTCCTGATGGAGCTGGACCCGTTGTACTGCGATGTGATCGCGCAGCGCTGGCAGAAGTTCACGGGCCGGAAGGCGGAGCGGTCGCCGGCGGTTCAAGCGGCCCTGTGCTGATCAGGACTCATCGCCGGTCAGGATCTGGAGGTACTTGTGGTACGCAAAGACACGATCCCGTGCCTTGCCGCTGATTTCGCGGAGAATGCCGCTCTCGACGGCGACATCCACGGCCTTTCGCGCCGTCGGCGCGGTGATCTTCAGCAACCGGGCCACGCGCACGGCGGTCGTGACGGGGTGGTCGGGAAGCAAGTCAAGCAGTTGTATCGCGGCGACCGTGGCGCGCCGGTTCGATGCCAATCGTCGCCGGTCCTTGCCGAGCAACTCGAAGAGCCCCCCGGCGACCTCGACGCCATCGTCAGCGGCTTCGCGGACGCAGCGGAGGTAGAAGGCCGTCCAGCCCTCCCAATCCCCATCGGTTCGGACGGCAGAGAGCCGTGCATAGTAGTCGCTCTGGTGCCGCTTGAATGCCAGACTGAGGTAGAGCAGCGGGTGGGGCATGAGTTTCCAATGCTCCAGGAGCAGCGTGATGAGCAGCCGGCCGATGCGGCCGTTGCCGTCGAGGAAGGGGTGGATGGTCTCGAACTGGACGTGTGCGAGGCCGGCCTTGATGAGCGGCGGAAGCGGGTCGTCACTGTGAAGCCAGCGCTCCAGCTGCGCCAGCGCCTCCGCAACGTGCTCGGGGGGCGGCGGAATGAACCTGGCGTGACCCGGACGCGTGCCGCCGATCCAGTTCTGTGTGCGCCGGATCTCGCCGGGCGCCTTGTCGGCGCCGCGCGCCCCCTTCATCAGCCGACGATGACTTTCGCACAGCAGCCGCGTGCTGAGCGGCAGTCCCTTGGGACTCGCCAACTCGCCGCGGGCGTAATTGATGGCATGAACGTAGTTGCATACCTCTTCCACCTCGTGTGGCCTGGCCGTCTCTTGGGTCGCCTCAAACGTCACCACATCACGCAGCGTTGCCTGCGCTCCCTCGATCTGGGACGAGACGACGGCCTCCTTGCGCACGAATCCGTACAGGAACCAGCCCGTGCTGGGAACCATGCGGCCGGCGACGTCAAGCCGCGCCAGGCCGGTCAGGGCCTCGGCGTGGAGTCGTTCCAACTCTCCGGTGACCCTCAGGCTGGGGTTCCGCGGCGGCAGCGGGTAAGGGACGAAGGCTTGGACGACCTCGCCGGCCGCGGTCGACCTGTGGTAGGTGCCGGTTGTGCGAGTCATCGCTGTGAAACGCTCCTTTCTGAGGCGCTCAGTCTAGGAAAGGATCGTTTCTCAGTCCAGTCCACTGCGCAACGGTCGTTTCTTAACGACGGGTCAGCGGGCATGGCCGGAGGAGACGCAACGGCTCGGTCATCTTGGCGGGAGCAGCGGGGTGCTGATCGCGGTAAAGCGGTCATCCGGCCGCAGCAACGCCCCGCAGGCGTGCGAGGCGTTGGTGCCTGCCTGCGTCGCGGACGCGACAGGCAGGGAGGGTTGGTGATGTGCGCTACGCCGGCCCCCGCGTACGCGGGGGTGCGTCGGTCTGTCCCTCGTCAGGCGCGGCTGCGCCCGGGCGGTAGACCATGCGGCAGCGCTGGCACTCGACGCGCTGGTCGTCGAGCCAGACCAGTTCGTCCGATTCCCGCTCGCCGCAGTTCGGACAGGCGTCTTCCGGGGCGACGGGGTCGATCGGACATTCGTCGTGGTTGCCGTTCATCGTTCGTCCTCCTCGTCGCCAGTCGATGCGTCGCACGCGGCCAGGCGGCTCTGCACGATGGTCAGTTGAAACTCCGCGCCGTCGCGTGTCTCGATGACCAGACCCTGGTCGCGCGTGAGCAGGCCGACGTCGTCGTAGGTCGCGATCCGCCGGATGCCCGCGACGTGCTCGGCCAGTTCGTTGGCCGGGTCGCCGGCGTCATCGCGGGCGAACATGACCGCCTCGAGCAGGTCGCGGAGCTGGTCCTGGAGTTGCCGGGCGTTCATGGCCTACTTCCCCTTTCCGGCGAACTGGAACTGCCCGCGGTCGACCTTGCGAAAGCGCGACTCGCCGCCCTTGCTGCGAGCCTCGCGCATCATGGCGGCATACACTGTCGCGTGCGGCGTCTTGCCGCCGGGGCTGGTCCAGAGGTTCTGCTCGGCCATCGCGGCGATCAGTTCCTGGGCCCGCATGGGCTTGCCGGCCTTGGCCAGGACCTGGGCGGCGGCGTCCAGGGCGCTGATGCGCTTCGGCTTCTGTGCCGTTGTCGCCGTCGCCTTCGGCGCGGCGGCCTTCTTCTCGGCCCTGGCCTTCGCCGCGACGGGCGGGGCCTTGGTCTGCTTCCGGGTGGACTGCTGCTTGTTGGACTTCTTCTTGGACATGGCGTTCTCCTGTTCAGGGGTCTGCGGTTCCTCGGTCGGGCGACACGCGTCGTCCGCCCTGCCTGCCGACCGGCAGGCGTTCTCACTGACTTGGCTGGACTGTTCCTCTGCGCAGTGCCGGTCCCAGCAGGCCTGGCACAGCGGGCGCTCGATGTACGTCATGACCGGCGTACCGCGGCATCGCGGCGTCGCGCAGCGCGACCGGTCGTATCGCGGCCCGTTGTCGTCGGCCGCCTCGGTCTGAGCCGCCTCAGCTTGTGCCGCCTCGGCCCGTGCGCGCCGCACCTCGCGGGGCACGATGCTCGGCGGCGCGGCGGCCAGACGCTCGCCTGCCTGTGCGGTGCCTGCCTGCGCAGGCAGGTACGCAGACAGGTCGATATCCTGCGGTGGCCGGTCGACCTCGACGACCGTCGTTGCGACCGTAGCCGGCTCGACGGTCCTCTCGGATGCGACCTCGCGCCGCAGGCGCTGAGCGCTCTTGATGCGAACCTTGCGGTTGGTCGCGATGTTGGTGGCGTCCCAACCGCCAAACCGACTCGCCGCATCGATGCGCACCCGCGCGAGCTGGCCCGACACCTTGGCCACGTAGGCGCGGCCAATCTGCACCTGGTCTTTCTTCATACACATCTCCCATTCGCAAGGACCTCGTTCCGCCACGCCCACGCGACGCGGCGTTGTTCAGGCGCTCTGGTCTGCGGCCTTTCAGAACTCACGCACGACTTGATGGGCCTGGATGCCCCGGTAGCGTTGTCCGGTCAGCAGGCAGGTCGCGGCCCAGCCGCCGCCGGGCTCGAAGTCGCGAGGGTAGTCGAAGCGCAGCGGCAGCTTCGAGCCGCCGATCTGCACCAGGTAAGACCAGCCCCGTCGCGGCCTGATCGTCGTCAGCCTGGTGGTCGTTCTCATGTCCAGCTCCTTCGCGTTCGGTACGCCCCATGCGTACAACCACATGAGGGCAAGCTCCGCGAACGGGATCAAGCGAATCCGGCTGCAATTCCGGCCGGAATTCTCAGATTCATTTCCATGTACCGACGCGAGATTCAGCCATGTCAGGCACACGGACTGCCTTGGGCCGGCGGACCGCAGGCAAGGTGTGTGCCTGATGTCGTGGATCGGTCGCACTGTCTGCGTGCGACGCACAGGCAGGCCGCAACCACGAAGTGGGCGGCGTAATGCCGGGCGACGTCTTTGCCCAATCTGACAGGCCCACCCTGAACCCGACGGCGCTGCCCGTGGCCGACGCGGCGCGGTTGCTCAGCGCCGCTGGCGGCACACGCGTCACGGCCGAGATGATCCAGGTCGATGTCGACGCCGGCGCGCCAACCAACGCCGACGGCACGATCCATCTGGTGCAGTACGCCGCCTGGTTGATCAGGGAGATGTCCGGCCGTGACGATTGACCCGCGCCGCCTGCGACCGACGCAGCTCGTGCAGCTGCTCAACAGCACGCCGCTGGGCGAGGTCATCGGCGAGCGGCAGTTGCACCGCCACCGCACGCGCGCCGGGTTGCGGATCACGTCGACCGCCGACCCGCGCAACATCGACCTGCTGCGCTACGTCGCCTGGCTGGTTGCCGAGCGGCACAGGCCGAAGCCGGAGCCCGAGGGCCTCACCGGCTACGAGGCTCACAAGGAGCGGGCGCGGCAGCGCAACATCGAGCTGTCGCTGAGCGGCCGCGACATCGGCGGGATGCCCCCGGTCGTCAACGCGGCGCGGAAGGATCGCGCCAGTCGTGATTTCCGCTTTTTCTGCGAGCAGTACTTCCCGCAGACCTTCCATCTGCCCTGGTCGCCGGACCATCTGAAAGTCGTCGCCAAGATCGAGCAGGCTGTGCTGGAAGGCGGACTGTTTGCCATGGCCATGCCGCGCGGCAGCGGCAAGACGTCGCTGTGCGAGACGGCCTGCCTGTGGGCCTTGGTCTACGGGCACCGCGAGTTCGTGGCCCTGATCGGCAGCGATGAAGAGCACGCCTCGAACATGCTGGAGTCAATCAAAGCCGAGTTGGAGAACAACGAGCTGCTGCTGGAAGACTTCCCCGAGGTGGTCTTCCCGATCCGATCACTCGAAGGCATCCACCAACGTGCCGGTGGGCAGCTCTATCAGGGCAAGCAGACGCACATCGGCTGGACGGCGCGGGAGATCGTGCTGCCCACCATGCCCGACAGCAAGGCCAGCGGCGCGATCATCCGCGTGGCCGGCATCACCGGCCGCATTCGCGGCATGAAGCACAAGCGCGTCGACGGTTCCAGCATCCGCCCGTCGCTGGTCCTGATCGACGATCCACAGACGGATGAATCGGCGCGGAGCCCGAGTCAGTGCGTGACGCGTGAGCGCATCCTGGTCGGCGCGATCCTCGGCCTGGCCGGGCCAGGGCGCAAGATCGCCCGGGTTGATGACGCTGACCGTCGTTCGCCCCGACGACCTGGCCGACCGCATCCTCGACCGCGACAAACACCCGCAGTGGCAGGGCGAACGCACAAAGATGGTGTACTCGTTCCCGTCCAACGAGGCGTTGTGGGCGCGGTACGCCGAACTGTGGCGCGACGGCATGCGTGCCGATCGTGGCATCGCCGATGCGACGGAGTTCTACCGCAACAACCGCGCGGCGATGGACGAAGGCGCCAACGTCGCCTGGCCGCAGCGCCATCATCCCGACGAACTATCAGCCATCCAGCACGCGATGAACCTGAAGCTCGACCGCGGCGAGGCGGCCTTCTGGGCGGAATACCAGAATGAGCCGCTGCCAGAAGAGCAGGTCGACGATGAGCTGCTCAGCGCCGATCAGATCGCGGCGAAGCTCAACGGTCTGAAGCGCGGCGAGGCGCCGCTCGGTGCGACGGCGCTGACCATGTTCATCGACGTGCAGGGCAAGGCCCTGTTCTGGCTCGTGGCCGCGTGGGAGGACGACTTCACCGGCTATGTCATCGACTACGGCACCGAGCCGCAGCAGCCCGAGGCGTACTTCACGCTCCGCGACATCCGCCGCACACTGGCCAGCACTGCGTCACGCGCCGGTCTGGAAGGTGCAATCTACGCCAGCCTTGAACGGCTGGCCGACGCCACGCTCGGGCGCGAGTGGCGGCGGGATGACGGTGCGATGGTGCGGATCGACCGCTGCCTGATCGACGCCAACTGGGGCAGCTCGTCGGACGTCGTGTATCAGTTCTGTCGGCAATCGAAGTTCGCCAGTGTTGTGATGCCATCGCACGGCCGCTACGTCGGTGCTTCAAGCATCCCGTTCTCTGAATACCGGCGCAAGCGCGGAGACCGAGTCGGCTTGAACTGGCGCATCCCGGTCGTCACCGGCCGGCGGGCCACGCGGCACGTCGTGTTCGACACGAACTACTGGAAGTCGTTCGTGCACGCCCGGCTCGCCGTGCCGATGGGCGACTCCGGCTGCCTGTCGTTGTACGGCCGCAAGCCCGAGCAGCACCGGTTGCTCGCCGACCACCTGATCAGCGAGTACCGCGTGAAGACGGAAGGCCGCGGCCGCACCGTCGATGAATGGAAGCTGCGCGTCGAGGGCCTCGACAACCACTGGCTCGATTGCGTCGTCGGCTGCGCCGTCGCCGCGTCAATCCAGGGGGCCGTGCTGTTCGGCACCGACACCAGGCCGGGGCCGCGCTCACGGATCCGGTTGTCCGAATTGCAGGGGGCGCGGCGATGAATGGAAAAGTCGTCCACTCGCGACCCGAGTCGGTGACGCAGCAGGGCATCCGCTGTCCCAAGTGCGGCTGCGCTCATCTCCGAGTGATCTATACCCGTAAGACATGGGGCGGAGCCTTGCGGCGGCGGCGCGAGTGCCGGAACTGCGGGTACCGGATTACTACAACGGAACGCTCGCTGGCGTCCTGAGAGACAGGAACCAGTAAACTTACGAATGCAGTCGTTCGATGTGAGGCTTAATCGCCTTCTCCAGCTTGATCATCGCGTCGACCATTGCGTCTTGGATCGCCGGCCACCGATCTTCGTTCACCAAGCCGCCTGAATCGACCACCTTGGCAATCCGGCAGGCGCGGCGACCTTCGAGGCGCTGCCAATCCAGCGCCTCACCATACGATGTCTCCACTTGGGCTTTCTGCGCGAACAGGGAGTCAAAGATTGCTTTGTTCTCGCTCTCGCACCCCTCGCCGCGGTCGATGTAGAGTTCCACCTGAGCATCCGTCTTGCGCACGACGTAGGAATAGCGAAGTCCGCCTCGTCCGGCACCCGCGCTAACCCAGTTCCCGGTGCTCGGAGAGATGTCGGCATGCAGCGGGGTTCGTTGTTTCGCTCGGTCCAGCAGTTGCTCCCAGAAACGCCGACGCAGGAGGTGTCGTTCCGCCAAGTCCTTTTTCGTCTCGCCGACCTGTCGCCCCTCGGCGCTCGGTCCAACAATGACCGTGAACAACGGAGCGGGCGAAGAGCCCTCGATCCGCACGGCCTCCACCTTGATCAGATAGAAATTCGCCGCCGTTGCTTCGTTCAACCAGGTCACCGCTTTCACGTGCTCGGGGCGCGGGTCGGCGACGATCCAAATGGCTGCGGCGGCGTCGAGCGCAGTCAAGTACGTGATGATTTTCCCAAGGTGATCGTGGTCGCTCCGCTCCAGTTGGTTTTCGATGATCACGGGGTTGCCGGACTCGTCCTCGGCAACGAGATCGACGCTGAACGTGCCGGCATCTTGCTCGCGTTCGGCGTTGGCGAGCGTCACGTCCAGAACATCGTTCAAGAGATCAATGTTCTCCTGCAGCCAACGGGTGAAATCGGCTGCCTCGTTTCGCCAAACCTCCCGCAGACGCAGCCGCTCTATTTTGGCGATGGTCCCGGTCGTCATGGGTATGCCTCGTTTGCTCCACAGAGTCTAAATGCGTAACGATTCGATGGTAAGCCTGGTCCAAGTTCATCACAACGATCATTCTCGCGTCGGTACAGGTTGGATGAACGTCGTTTCTCGATACGCCCACGACAGCGTACTTCCGCCGCTGCGGGAACACCGCAAGCTCAGGCTCGAGCTGCGCCTGGTGGTCTGGACGGATCGGGACGACGCCGTCCAGGAGGCCTGGCTGGCGCACCTGGAAGGCCGCAACGCGGCGCGGGCGGTGAACACGTACGCGCGACGCGAGCGGCGTCACCGCCAACGCATGGTGCCCATTCTCGACTGAGGCGATAGCGAAATGCTCGACGACCCGACCATCGAAGACGCCATCCGCGAGAACGCCGCCGGGCCGAAGCGCGCCCAGGGCGACTCCGGCAGCGTCGAACAGCACTCGCTGACCGAGCAGATCGAGGCGGATCGTGTGCGTTGAGCCAACCGCGTCTTCGCGCGGGGCGGGGGGTGGCGGATCATACCGGGCATGCGTCGGCCACGATTATCGAGCGGTGAGTGGCGTGTGATCTTTCGTCGGCAGCGGGCC